>Ga0209530_1000159_pt1 | contig 60267 bp, 51 predicted proteins | sample BlaSpr_A8_Ref_O1_FD_187987 | JGI IMG/M metagenome (GOLD analysis project Ga0209530, IMG submission 187987) | Forest soil microbial communities from Thunder Bay, Ontario, Canada - Black Spruce, Ontario site 2_A8_Ref_O1 (SPAdes) (version 2) | ecosystem: Environmental > Terrestrial > Soil > Boreal...
GCTACGCAAACGATGCAGCTCGCCTGCGGAAACAATATCGAAGCCACTTCCCATGTCGGCGAGCAATCGCAGAATCGACAGATTCGAGTTGGCTTTGACCGCGTAGCAAATCGTGTGCGAAATATTTCCGAACGCTCGATCGAATCGCCGGTAGGCATCCACCATGCTTGCTGTGCCGTATACATAAGTCGGAGTTCCGTACTTCTCGGTGATCCGCGAAACCGGAACACCGTCACATGTAAGGACACGATTCCGATAGGTGTAATGCGGCGTGTATTCCGTGGGATCCGCAGGCAACTTTTTTACTGTTCTTGTTCTTTTCAATTTTGAAGCAACTCGTCCTGAGGCTCAGTATTAAACCGATCCATAGTGCATCTTGTAGCCGAATCAACAAATCGAGTTAGAACCTGAGGAAACGGATCAATAGACCTGCGAGCGTCGCGCCGATGAGCGGGCCGAGGATCGGGATCGGCGCATACCGCCAGTCGGAGTCGCCTTTGCCGGCGATGGGGAGCAAAGCGTGCACGATGCGTGGGCCCAGGTCACGAGCCGGATTGATCGCGTAGCCGGTGGTTCCGCCGAGCGAAAGGCCAATTCCCCAGACCAAGCTTGCGACCAGGTAGGCACCGAGTCCACTCGTGAGGCCTGTCGCCCATCCTACCGCCTTCGAGAAAATCGCGGCGACCACAAAAACCAGAACGAAAGTGGCGATGATTTCGCTGAGCAGGTTGGCGCCGGTGCTGCGAATTGCCGGAGCGGTACAGAAACAAGCGCGTTTCAAATCGACGTCAGGCGTTTCTTTCCAGTGCGGCAAGAATTGCAGCCATACCAGAATTGCGCCCACAAAAGCGCCGAGCATTTGTGCCGGCATGTACGATATCAATTTAGAGTAGTCGCCGGACACCACCGCGGCACCAAGGGTAATCGCCGGATTCAAGTGCGCATCGCTGCTGCCGCAGGCGATCGCGGTGTAGATGCCAGCCATCACGGCGAAGCACCAGCCCCCCGTAATAACGATCCATCCCGAGTTTTCCGCCTTCGACCGCTTCAGCAATACTCCGGCAACTACGCCATCGCCCAGCAGGATCATCATCATGGTGCCCATGAACTCGCCGAAGAACGGGGATTTCAATTGCATGCTCCTTGATCTCGATGCGCCCAAATCGCCCGGTGCGAACACGATAAATCAGGATCGCGGTTGGTCATCGACCCAGTCGAAGGAACGTGTGACTGCTTTTTTCCAGAGGCGGAAGCTTTTTTCCCGGGCGTCATCATCCATCTGCGGGTTCCAGGTGTGATCCACATCCCAATGCGTCCGCAGTTCGTCGGTGTCTTGAAAGAAACCAACGGCCAAGCCCGCGGCGTACGCGGCCCCGAGTGCGGTGGTCTCTCGAACCACGGGTCGAACCACGGGCCGATTCAAAACGTCGGACTGGAATTGCATCAACAGGTCATTTTCAACCATGCCACCATCGGTGCGCAGCACGGTCAGGGCAATTCCTGAATCCAACTGCATGGCTTCAACCACTTCACGGGTTTGAAACGCGGTGGCTTCGAGGACGGCTCGCGCGATGTGACCTTTGTTGGCGTAGCGCGTCAATCCGGTGATGACACCCCGCGCGTTGGCCTGCCAGTAAGGCGCGTACAATCCAGAAAAAGCCGGAACAAAATAAACGCCGCCGTTGTCTTCCACCGTACGAGCTAGGGCTTCGATCTCCGAACTTTTCTGAATGAGGCCGAGATTGTCGCGGAGCCACTGCACCAAGGCGCCGGTGACGGCGATGCTTCCTTCGAGCGCATACTGCGCGGGCTTGTCGCCGAGCTTGTACCCAATGGTAGTGACAAGACCATGCTTGGATTGAATTGGCGCGTCGCCGGTGTTCATCAAAAGGAAGCAGCCAGTGCCATAAGTATTTTTTGCTTCGCCTTTGGCAAAGCAGGTTTGGCCGAACAGAGCTGCTTGTTGATCGCCGAGCACACCGGCGATGGGCACGTCTTTGATGGCCGGGAGCTGCGCGACTCCGTAACGCTCGCTACTCGAGCGAATTTGCGGCAGCATTTTTACAGGAATGCCGAAAAGAGCGAGGATTTCTTGATCCCATTTGAGAGTCTTGAGGTCCAACAACTGCGTCCGGCTGGCGTTCGAAACGTCGGTGATATAGATTCCGCCCTGTGGGCCACCGGTTAAATTCCAGACGAGGTAGGTATCGATATTCCCAAAGATCACTTCGCCGGATTCCGCCTGCTCACGGACTCCGGCGACATTGTCGAGAATCCAACGAATTTTCAGGCCGCTGAAGTATGTCGCCAGAGGCAATCCGGTTTTCTGACGGAAGCGATCCTGCCCGCCCTCGCGTGAGAATTCCGCCACGGCATCGGAAACGCGAGTGTCTTGCCAGACGATCGCGTTGCACACTGGCTTACCGGTCCGGCGATCCCAGACCACTGTGGTTTCTCGCTGATTCGTAATTCCGATGGCAGCAAGATCGCTGGGGCCGAGGTCGCGCCGTTGCATGGCCTCGGCAATGACTTCCCGCGTGCGGCGCCAAATTTCTTCCGGATCGTGCTCGACCCAGCCGGGTTTCGGGTAAATCTGCTGGTGCTCTTTTTGCGCCACCGAAACGATTCGCCCGGACTTATCGAAAACGATGAAGCGAGTGCTGGTGGTGCCCTGATCGATGGCGCCGATGTAGCTGGGCATTACACAGCCCTCCCCGGTCCGCGGCGTTTGCGTTCCTCGACAGCGAACTCCCCGGCGGCGAAGGCCTTAGATTACCTTCAGCTGCGGAGCGTCGAGCGACTGGCCGTTGATGCTGGACGAGTCTACCGATTTTTCATGGATTGGAAACCGTTTTTGCGGGGAAAGAATCTGCATGGTGATAAGCACTGCGGGAACCAGCAGGATGATCGTCACGCAGACCCACATCAAGGCCGCTCCGCATTGCTGATCTGCCAATGCCGAAAGGCCGAGGACTTTCGGTGCGGCGAGATAGGACGAATATACGACTCGATCGCAGAACACCAGGAAACCGGAGAGCACGTCGCAGGGCAAGGTGGCGGCGAAGAGATAGAGCGGGATCGACCAGCGCGGCCAACGCGCGACGCTGGGCCAGGGCTGAATCACGGGCCACCAGAACATTAGTCCGGCGGCAAAAAAGGTAGAGTGCTCAAATTTGTGCAGCGAGTCCGAACGCAGCGTGAGCTCGAATATCGCCGGAACATGCCAGACGAGCAGCGTGATTGCGGCGACGGTCCAGGCGATGGCGGGATCGGTCAGAAAACCTCCGAGCCGTTGCATCGGGCGCCAGCGAAGAATTGGTCCCACAACAGCGCGCGCCAGAAATTGAGGGAGACCGTGCAGCAGCGGTAGTGCCGGTGCGCCGAGCAGAATCAAAGGCGGGGCGAAGGACATGAGCAGCAGATGCTGGATCATGTGCACGGTCAGCGATGACTCGTCCAAGGCGGCGAGCGGCGAGCCGATGGCCAGCCACACGCAAGCAATTCCACCCAGAGACGAAACAAATCGCCACGTGGGAATCGCGCTCGGGAAACCTTTTCGAAGATGCAGCCAACCGCGCGCGTAGACGAAGACGGTAAGAAGCAAGACGGCGTACAGTCCCAGCGGCGCGGACCACGATTGCAAAACAGATTCGGCGTCGGAAGTCATTTCAATCTTAGGGCTTGCTTGCTGGAGCTGTTCCGTCTTGCGGATCGAGCGCCAGGGTACGCGACGCATCGCGCGCGGGCAATTGTCCGGCAGGATGCAGAGTCTCGAGGAAAGCCACGAGCGCCGTGGTTTCTGCTGGGCTTAAGTTTTTTCCGTATGCGGGCATGTTCCCGCCGCCTTGAATCACCTGACGAATCAATTGATCGGGTGTCAGGCGGACGGCCACCGCGTCCAGCGCCGGTCCGCGTTTCCCGCCTTGATCATCGAGCGAATGGCAGTTGTGGCATTGCTTCAGCTTAAAAACCAGCGCGCCCTGACGTTCGAGCGCCGTGCGATTCTGCAGAAATTCGGACGGTACGGGGATTTCGCTCCAGGCATCCATCACCGGGCTCCACGGCGCGAACTGAGCCAACTTGGTAAGAGTTCCCAGCGCGACCGCCGACAGCAAAATCGTCAGAACCGCGATGGGCCGGCGGCGCCAGCTCTTCTCGCCTTCGCCAAAAATAAACGGCAACAAAATCAATCCCGCGAGAACGATCACCGGTCCGATCAGCAACGCCGGAGTTTCCATTGAAGGCGGCAAGAGCGATAGCACGGCGTAGAGCCACAAGAAAAAATAATCCGGTCGCGGGGCAGTCTGAATGATGGTGGGGTCCGGCGCACCCGACGGGCCGAACGGGCCGAAATAAATCGCGCAGGCCGCAATCGCGATGATGATGAATGCGCCAAAAAAAAGATCCTTGTACACCGCACCGGGAACGAAGGGGACACCGTCACGCTTGGTCAGCTCGTGATAATCCTTTATATAGGTGGCCTTGCGGACCACGCGGCCCGGCATTGGCCACTCGTTGATTCCCAGTCGTAGGACCATCAGCAGATGCACGACGACGAAAGAGATGAGCAGCCCGGGAATGATAAACACATGCAAGGCGAAAAAGCGCGAGAGCGTCGCACCCGCGATGATCGGCCCGCCCAGCATTAAGTTAACGGTTGGAGGACCCAGGATTGGAACCCGGCTGGCGATCGAAGCGCCGATGCCCAAACCCCAGTAGGCGTCTTGATCGAAGCGCAAAACCTGACCGGTGAAAGCCATGCCGAGCGTGACGATCAAAAGAAGGATGCCAACCACCCAGGTGAGTTCGCGCGGAAATTTGTACGCGCCGAATAGGAACACCTGGACCATGTGGATCAGAACGATGGCCACCATGAAGTCCGAGCCCCAGCCATGCATCGCGCGAATAAACCAGCCGAGGGTCACGTTGTGATTCAGAACCTGCAGGCTGTTCCAGGCTTGGCCAGCGGAAGGAACGTAAATGAAGGCGAGCATGATGCCGGTAATGATCTGCAGCATGAAGACCACCAGCGCCGCGCTGCCAAAAACATAAAACCAGCTGGCGGTGTCGCGCGGGACCTGGTGCCCGGCGGTTTCCTGGATGGTGGCGTCGATGGGCAAGCGGACGCCGAGCCAATCGACGACGGTTTTGATCAGGCGCATGGTTTTATCTCGCGAACGATATCGGAATTTTTCGATTTGCAGGCGCTGCCCGGCGTCGGCATTTCTTCCGCTTTGATGAAAAGTCTTCCGGATTCGAGTTTGTAACCGTACTCGAAAAGTCCGCGCTCCGGAGGACCGGAGGCACGGGAGCCGTCCTGGTAATAAGCTCCCCCGTGGCAGGGGCACAGGAACAAGCTGGATTGCGGGAACCAGCGGACCGGACATCCGAGATGCGCGCAATTAATCGCAAAGACCTGGAAAGATTTTCCGTCGACGTTGCGCACCCAGCAGGCGATGTCGCCAGTGGTGCCATCCCATGGGTTCACGACCGGATTTCGATAGGTGGCGAAACGAGTCTGGCCGGGAGGAAATTGCTCCAGGTTGCCGAGTGAGACCCAGGCGTCGTAACCGCCTTTGCGTTCGTGGATGACGGGCGACATCAGATAGCGCACGATGGGGACGGCGAGCACGGCAGCGATGGCCGCATTGAATGCAATGCCAAGTTTGACGAGCAGCGTGCGCCGGGAAAGACCTTCAGGCAGGGTCATCGACTTTCTCCCGCTGGTTTGGTGTTGCTGGGAAACGGCTGGCCCGGAAATTTCGGGCGCTGCGAGGCAAGCCAGGCCACGACGTCAGAAATTTCCGGTGCAGACATCGGCTTGCCGGGAATATTGCTCCGCCAGTCGGGAGCGCCAAGTTCCGGACGGCCGATGATGACCAGCGTCCGAAGTTCTTGATCCGTGAGCAGAGCCAGGAAAGAGCCGTTCACGATCGAACTCGCTTTTGCTCCGCCGCGGCCGCCCGCGCCGTGGCAGGACGAGCAATACGCGGCATAAACATCCGCACCGCGCGAAGGATCGCCCGGAGCGGCCGAGGAGTAAGGCGGAGGATTCGCGCCGTGCAGCACGCCCGGCCTCGCCCAACGCACGCGAATGCCGTTCACGAGAATGGCGATTTGTTTGTCGGTGAGCATGCCGCCGGCGCTTTCCGCGAAAGCCGGCATCGCGGTGCCGGAAATTCCATTCGTGGCGGCTTGCTGCAGCACCGCATCGTCGGCGATCGCGAGATAGACCGGATCGGCGAGAGCGATGGCGGCTCCGCCTTTCCCGTCCGTGCCATGGCAGCCCGCGCAGTTCTGTTTGTACAGCGTGTCGAAATCTGAAATGTCCGCCGGATTAATTTGGATATCGTCCGGGCGCGGTCGACCCGGTGAGTTGGCGCAACCCGACAAGCTGAAAACAATAACACCCGCGCTTACGGCGATGAGCGATCGAAGGCTCATCGCGGCTCGTCCTTCTCACCAGACAAACCGGGCGCTTCAAAACCGGCGCGCAACACAAATGGCATCACCTGATGAACACGGATGCGGGTCTGGCGGGCAACAACCAAGCCGGCCACGATGCCAAACGCAAATTGCGAGGCGACGAACCACCACCAATCGATTTTCTTGTCGAGCAGCGGGTTGAGCAATCCCATGACGCTGTAGAGCAGCCCCGACCAAAGAATCGGCGCAATAACTCCACCCAGCAGAATCGGGCGACGCGGAAACATGGGCAGCATGGCGCCGTACAAAAGACCGACGAGCAGACAGGTAACCAGGTGAATGCCGCAGGCGAGAAGAAAACTGTTGAGATGAAAAGCCTTCAGTGAGGTGGTGCCGAAATAAAGGGACTGCGTGTAAAAAGTCGCTGCGAGCAAGTTAATCGGATACCAGATGCTGCCCTGCTTGATTACGCCGTAGAGACAAGCGAGCACCGCCATCGCGACGCCACCTGCCACGCCGCCTTTTACGCCCGCAGATACCGGGTAGGTTTCGAGGGGAAGCGCGGCGCGAGCGAGTTCGGGAGCGACGGCGAGCCGCTCGACGTGATGGCGGTAGGTGAAGACAACGGCGGAGTCAGCGTGCACCGGGACAGTTTCATGTTGTTCGCTCGGGAACACATCGCGGAACCAGCCTACGAAGGCGACGACTGCGAGAATCGCGCCAAGAATACTGACCGAGGCGCTGGTGACGAGGCCGGCCAGGAGCATGGTGATGCCGAAGGCCAGCACGATAGGCCAGGCCGTGGGCGCAGGCAGAATTACAGCGTCCGGTGCGCCGGTCCGTGGTGTTGGCGAAGATGACGAAGCGTTGTGAGCCATTGCGCGGCTAGCCTTCCTAAGGTGCCCTTTCCTTTTTTGCTAACGACCGACGATGTAAACGACGGTGAAAACGATTACCCAGACCACGTCGACGAAATGCCAATACAAAGAAAACACATCGAGCTTTTCGTGATATTCGAATTCGACTTTGCCGAGCAACGCTAGAATCGCAACGGTAAGGATCGCGATCAGACCCGCAGTCACGTGGAAGGCGTGCAGCCCAACCAATGAGTAATAGGTGGTGCCGAAAAGATTGGTGCTGACGGTTAGGCCGCGGTCATAGATCAGGTGATGCCATTCGCGGCCGGTGCCAACCAGAAAAATTGTGCCGAGAATCAGGGTGACGATCCACCAGAACTTGAACCCGGTGGGTTCCAACCGGCGCAACGCACGTACCGCGAGATGTATGGTGAGGCTGCTCGAGAGCAGGCAAATCGAAATAAAGAGGGGAAGTTCAAGAACGTCCTTCGGCTGCGGACCCGACACGCTTTTGCCAATATAGAAAATGTAGGCGATCACAAATATGGTGAAGACCGCGGATTCAGCGGCGATCAAACAAAACATCCCCACGCGGCCGCGCGAGGGCAGCGTCCATTCCGGTTTTAACGGCGGGTGGGCGGCTGCGACGCTATTCAAAGGGCTCTCCCGTTTTATTCATATTTCCAGTCCGGATCTTCCGGATGCTTGAGATCCCAAAGCGGTCGACGGCTCTCGACTACCGGGATTGTCGCGAAGTTGTAGTCCGGCGGCGGGGAGGTGGTGGACCACTCCAGGGTCCACGCATCCCACGGATCATTTCCCGCAACCGGGCCCTTAAACATGGACCACAGCAGGTTCCCGACAAAAATCAGGACCGCGATGCCCTGCACAAAGGTGCCGATGGTGACGAGCAGGTTCCAAAATTCCCAGCCACGGCCAGGCTCATAGGTGTAGATGCGGCGCGGCATGCCCAACAGACCGGGAATGTGCATGAAATCGAAAGTCAGGTGGAAGCCAATGACGAAAAGCCAGAAATGCCATCGCGCGAGCGTTTCGTTGTACATCCGGCCTGTCATTTTCGGATACCAGTAGTAGAAGGCGCCGAAAAGCGTAAAAAGAATTGCGCCGACGATCACGTAGTGGAAATGCGCGACCACAAAATAGGAGCCGGTGAGCTGCCAGTTGAAGGGCGACGCGGCCAGCATGATGCCAGTGAGGCCGGCGATGAGAAATTGGAAAAGGAACGCGACGCAGAAAAGCATGGGAGCTTTGAATTGGATTTTGCCGCCCCACATGGTTCCAATCCAGTTGAAGATTTTGATCCCGGTGGGTATGGAGATGAGCATCGAGGTGATGGTGAAGAAAGTATTTCCGTAGGAAGACATGCCGATGGCGAACATGTGGTGGGCCCACACGCTCATGCTGATGAATCCAATCATCACCGTGGCCGCAACCATGATCGGGTATCCGAAAATGGGCTTGCGCGAGAAAACCGGAATGATCTCCGAAGCAAAGGCGAAGGACGGAAGGATCAGGATGTAGACCTCCGGGTGACCGAAGATCCAGAAGAAATGCATCCACAGCACAGCGGAACCGCCCGCTTGGGTATCGAAGAAGTGGGCTCCCAGGTAGCGGTCGAAGCACAACATGATCTGGGCAGCGGTGAGCGGCGAGACCGCTAGGATGACCATGCCCGCCGTGACCAGGTTCATCCACGCCAGCAGGGGCATCTTGCCGAGCGTCATGCCCGGGCAACGCATGGTGATTATGGTCGTGATGAAATTTACCGCAGTGCCGATGCTGCCGATGCCCGAAATCAACAGGGCCAACGTCCAAAAATCCGTGCTGTGTCCCACTGAAAAGGCGCGAGACGTTAATGGTGCGTAGGCGAACCAGCCCACGTCCGGCGCATTACCCGCGCCATAGAGGCCGTTGCCGCCAATGAAACTGAAATAAAGTAGCAGTCCCCCGAAAGCGGTGAGCCAAAAACTCAAAGCGTTCAGCCGCGGGAAGGCCATATCGCGCGCGCCAATCATCAAGGGAATCAGGTAGGTGCCGAAGCCGAAAAGAACGGGCATGGCCACGAAAAAAATCATGGTGGTGCCATGCATGGTGAACATGCGGTTGAAAACTTCGGGGGAAACGAAGTGATTGTGCGGAACCATCAATTGGATCCGCATGATGGTGGCTTCGATACCGCCGATGACCAGGAAGAAAACCGAAAATAGGATATACAGGATGCCCAGCCGTTTGTGATCGACTGTCGTGACCCAACCGTGCAGCCACTCCCCGACCGACTGCCCGCCGCCGGCGAATTCATTGATCGCGATTATTTCGGAAGCCATAACGGACTAGTTCCTCGCCTTCATCGCAGCGTCTCCAGGTACGCGGTGAGCGCGTCCAAATCGTGATCGCTTAATTTCATGGCCGGCATCAGTGAGCCGGGCTTGATGGAATCGGGACTCTGAATCCAAGCTCGCAGATTCTCGCGAGTATTCAGAGCGGCGCCGGCGGCAAGAGTGTCCCGGCTCATCAGGTGCGTCAGGTCCGGACCGAAGTGACCGTCGGCGACCGTACCCGATACGGCGTGGCAATTGATGCAAGCCGTGGATTCGAAGATGCGGCGGCCTTCGGCCGCGGCATCATTCGTCGCCGCAAAGCGTTTCTGACCCTGGACCCAGGCGTCGAAATCCGCGGCAGAATCCACATACACCCGCAACAGCATCTTGGCGTGTTGCACGCCGCAATATTGCGCGCACTGGCCGAGGAACAGACCGGCTTCATGCGGATCGATCCAAGTGTGATTAGGATGGTTCGGAATCAGGTCGGTCTTTCCGGCCAGACGGGGCACCCAGAAGCTGTGGTCGGTGTCCGCGGATAGCAGAGTGATAAAGGTTGGAGTGGGATGCTGCAGGTCGCTGACCGGAACGTGAAGTTCGTTGGCGGTGACCACACCCAATTCCGGATAGCGATATTCCCACCAATACTGATGGCCGACGGCGATGACTTCGATGGCGCCCGGCGGCTTGGGGGCGTCCTGCACGGAAAGAATGACGCGCGCGGTGGCCAGGAACAAGACCAGAACGATCAGGCCCGGAATCACGGTCCAGGCCAGCTCCACCTGATTGCTGCCATAGACTTGGGGAGGCTCGCTGCCGTCGTCCGCGTCGGACTTGCGGAATTTCGCAGTGGCGTAGGCGATCAGGGAGAAAACGACCACGAATATGATGCTGGTAATGACCAGGACCAACTTCGACAAACGAAAAATCGAATCGGCTGGGGTCGAGTCCGGCTTAAAAATATTCGGGATTTGCGAAGGACCGGCGGGATCCGCGGCGCAAACTGTCGCAGCGATTAAAAATCCGGCAAGCAAAAACGCGATACCGAGGACCTTGCCTGCACGGCTACGAGTTTGCTCGCTGCGTTTCATTTGCTTTGAGCTCGCAAGACGAAGGCGACGGTCGTCAGGGGCGCATTCTCCCATTTCGAAGGCGTGATGAGCAAATCTTTCAGCATGACGACGCATCCTCGCTTAGTTGCTCGAACATGGATTTGCGCGAACGGCTCCCCGTGGAATTCTTCATCCCTTTAGCCGCTTGATGCGGCTGCCTTGACGGTTGTGTCGGGAACTGCTTTCTGCGCTTCGGAAACGCGCGGATTCACGATCAGCCGCGCGCCCCGGCGTCCACTCAAATAGGTCCACACCCATTGCAAGAAAACGCCCAGGCGAAGGCTGGAGTCCGCCAAAAACTGCAAGTGAACCGCCGCCCAGGCGAACCACGCGATCAGGCCACTACTGTGAACCTTCCCTGATTCCAGGACGGCAAAGCCCTTGCCGACGACAGCCAGGTTGCCCTTGTCAAAATAGCTAAACGGGCCAGGCGCTGATTTGCCGGTAAGGCGCCGGTGAATCAGCTTTCCGGCATAGCGCCCTTGCTGGATCGCTACCTGCGCCACGCCCGGCAGCGGCTTACCACCGCGATCGAGTGACGCGGTATCGCCAACGACAAATATCTCGGGACGTCCGGCAACACTTAGGTCGTTCTGGATGCGCACCCGCCCGGCGTGATCCGTTTCCGCGGCCAGCCATTTGCCCGCCGGCGAAGGCGCGACGCCCGCGGTCCAGATTACGGTCTTACTGAATATCCGTTCTCCCGCCACGACAATGCCGTCAGCATCGATTTGATCGACGTTTTGCCCCAACTTGACCTCGACTCCTAGATTCTCGAGACGTTTCTTCGCGGCAGCGGAAAGCTTTTCTGAAAATGACGCCAGAACCCGCGATGACCGGTCGACCAACACGATTCGAGCCGACGCCGGGTCGATCCGCCGGAATTCCGATTTCATGGTGCCGCGCACCATTACCGCGATCGCTCCCGCCATTTCCACTCCGGTGGGACCGGCGCCCACCAAGATAAAGGTCAACAGATCCTGATGCGTGCTGGGATCTTCCTCGGCTTCGGCCAGCTCGAAGGCGGTCAAAATCTTGTTGCGAACCGCTTCGGCGTCCGCGAGATTTTTCAATCCCGGTGCGAACTTTTCAAATTCATCGTGGCCGAAATAGCTATGCGTAACGCCGGTGGCCAGAATCAGGTAGTCGAACGGAATTGGAACGTCCTGCCGGTCCGCGTCGCACACAAAAACTTGTTTCCGGTCTTGGTCGACACCTACAACTTCACCCAGGATAACGGTCGTGTTTTTGTGGTGGCGCAGCAGATCGCGAATCGGAACACCAATCTGGCCCGGGGAAAGTACGGAGGTCGCGACCTGATACAGCAGGGGCTGAAACAGGTTGTGGTTTTCGCGATCGATCAGCACGATTTCCGCTGGCGCATGCTTGAGCACCTTGGCCGCGGCCACGCCGCCAAAGCCTCCGCCGACGATGACAACTACCGGTGATGCCATATGCCCCTCCGATTCTTTGCAAGCTTCGGTGGATGCACTTTTTTTTCTTTTCTTCAACAGCGCCGAGTGGCGTCTGAATGAGCGTTCGTTGGATTCGCTATTCCGGAGTGCGGCCAATCGCCTGAGTGAGTTCGTCCTGGGCCTGAACATAGTCGAGCTGCGATTGGAGCAGGGTGGTCTTGGCGTCGAACTCCTGGGCCAAAGCCGCATCAGCCTGCGCTTTGAGCAGTGACCCCTTTTCGAGTTGTTGCGCGGAAGTCCGGCTGGACTCGGAGCGTAGCGCGAGCAGTTCTTCCGAAACCTTGACCATTTCCCGGGTTCGCTCGAGCCGGTTGGCCGCGGTCTGCACTTGCACTTCAATTTCTTCGGTGACGCGCGCCAGATTTTCCTTGGCCTCGTCCAACTGCGAATTGCGCTCATGCAAAGCGGCCCGCCGGCGCCCGCCGTCGAAAAGATCATAGGTGAAAGAGACCCCGAAGGTCCCGAAGTTGCGCGCCAGAAACGGAACGTCACTCGTATAGCTGTAACGGGCCAAGGCCGAGAGATCTGGAATGTAATCGGCCTTGCTCAATTGCACGGACGCAGACGCTTTGCGAATTTCGTCGCGGGCCGCGGCCACTTCCGGATGCGACGCGAGAGCGATTTTCACGCATTCCTCGCGTTCACAAATGGTTTGGACCGGCGGAACAGCAGGATCGAGATCCAGTTGCGTCGTCAGCGGAACGCCAATCACCTCATTGAGCTGCAAAGTCAAATCAGAAAGCGCCAATTCAGTACTGAGCAATTCCTGCTTGGCCTGCAGCGCCTGCGCGCTGCTTTCGATCAGATCCTGCTGCAGGCTGCTGCCATATTTCACTTCTTCCGTGCGCTCGCTCTGAAGTTCCTGTGCCGCGCGGATCTTGGCTTCGACCGCGCTGCGGTGCAGCTGCGCGATCAAGACGCGGTAGTAAATTTCGTGCACTTTCAGCGCGACTTCGTTTTCGGTTTCCTGCGCGTTCGCGCGGCTGACGTCCAGATTGGCGCGCGCGATGTCATTCTCCGGTTTGACCCTGGTGAACAATTGAGTGAGGGGCTGTACGAGTTGAGTCCCGCTGGTGATAAGCAGTTTTCCGCCCTGGTTCAGAACCGCCGAATGATCCGGATTCGGGACGCCACCGATAGTTCCGAGTTCGCCTGCGGCAATCTGGATAAACTGCGTGTCGGTAACTTTGAGCACGCCGCTCTCGTTCCGGATGGTAGGAAAGTACCCGCTCTTCGCGCGCTCTTTGGCATGCTGGCTTTCTTCCACTTTGTATCCGGCAATGCGCACCAGGTGATTGTGTTTCAGCGCCAGTTGCACCGCTTCCTGGAGGGTGATGTGGCGGGGGCCGGCGGCGGTTTGTTCCTGGGCGCGAGCGAATCCCACCGCGCACCACAACGCCATGCTGGCCATGAAAAACCTGATCCACCAACTCATGATTTCCTCCTGAAGTGAACCGAAGTACTTTCGATTACCGCTGGGCCGTTTCGAAATCGCGATAGCTCAGCGGTGCTTTCCGTAAAAAGACCGCGAGCACGAGCGCCACGACGCAGGCCCACGCCACCAAATAAAATCCGTCGATGAAGGTGAGCGTATAGGCCTGCAGCCGAAGCCGGCTACTCAGCACGCCAGCGGCACGGCCGGCGGCCTCCCCCAAGCCAAACGATTTCGAATAGAGTCCGGCGGTCATTTGCCGCAGATTGCCGTCGGTAATCCACGTTCCGCTTTGCACGTGCAAGCCGAGAAGATTGGAGTGCAATTTCTCGCGCTCCGCGATGAAGTGGCCCATGAACGCCGCGCCCATTTCGCCGCCAAATAATCGTATGACGTGAAAAAATGCCGAAAAGGTGAGGGCGCGCTGGGGACTCGACAATCCTCCCGAAGCGATGGCCTGCAGAATAATGCTCGCGACCAAGCCGACGAAGGCGAACGACTGCCCGACGCCCATCAGCAATTCGGTGCGATAAAAATTCGGGGCTGACCAGGCGCTGGTCACATTTGCGTTTAAGCAGCAGGCGAAGGCAATGCAGGCAAAACCAGTGGCCATCAGCAGCCGCGAATCAAATCCCTTGAGCAGTAGGAGGCCGGCAATCAGCGCGATCAGCAATTGCGGCGCAGCAGTCCAAACCACGCCCGGCCCAATTTGATCGGCCTCGAATCCGTGGATCGCCAATGTTTGCGGTACCAGAATAACGGTAGAGAGAAGCGCAAAACGAAAGAGTATCAGCGCGACACTTAAGACCTGGGTATTCCATTGACGCAGATACGGCAAGTCGACGAGCGGATTGGGACTACGCAGGCGACGGATCAAACTGCACAGCAGGAACAACGATCCCCCTAGAAATAAGGCAACGAACACTCCCGACCGCCACCAGTCGAGGCGCTGGCCTTGATCCAAAGCGGCGAACAACATCGCGAAACCGGCACTGGCGTACAGGAAACCAGCGAAGCTTGGCGCGGTGCCCGGCTTCTTCGCCGCTTGCGGCCCTGGAATGCCGTAATAAATGCACAAAATCATCAGCGGCGTAAGCAGCGCCGAGCTCCAAAACATCCACTCCCAGGACCAGTGATCCCGAAACCAGCCGTAGAGCGACGGCGCGACGTTGACCGCGCCATCCACGAAGCTGGCGTAAAACGCCAAGGTGAACGGCAAGTATTTGGGCGGAATATTCCGCAACGCGAAAGTGAGCGTCAGCGGATAAAACGTGCCGGAGGTCAGGCCGGCAAATGCCAGCCCGACGATCAGCAAACTGTAACTGTGTACCAAAGGCAGAAACGCGCAGGTCAAAGTGAATAGAGTAGCGGCGATCAAAAGCACGCGCCGTGGTCCCAACAGCCCGCCGAGGTAAACGGTAAAGGGACCGATGAACATCAGCCCAATATTGAACGCGCTGCCAATCCAGGCACCGTCGTCGAAGCTGATACCGACGTGGCCCTTCAGGTCCGCGGTGCCCAAGGTGATCATGCGGCCCGCAAGCGTGACGATTCCGGCGCCCATGATCACGCCCAGAATGCCGAGCAGCGGACTCTTCGAAAGATCGGCGGGACCGGCGGCCACCAGGGCGTGCGCAATTTGCGCTGAAGTCGGGTGCGGCACAACCGTGGTCGAGGCGGCCATTCAATACGCTCCGTTAGTGCGAGGTGCGCACCGTGGCAATAACGGAGAGCCCGGGACGCAGCGTGGCCGCGAGGTTGGCATCATCGAAGGCGATCTTCACCGGGATTCTCTGCACCACCTTCGTGTAATTCCCGGTGGCGTTGTCCGGCGGCAGCAGGGCAAATTGCGAACCGCTGGCTGGAGCAATCTCCAGCACTTTCCCCTGAAAGACTTTTCCAGGATATTCGTCGATGCGCAGGTCTGCCGCGTCGCCAACTTTCATATTGGTCAGTTGCGTCTCGCGATAGTTGGCCTGCACCCATTTAATGTTGCTGACAAACGCGATCGCCTGAGTTCCGGGCGAGACCAATTGTCCGGTGCGAACCTGCCTTTCACCCACGGTGCCGTCGCCGGGCGCCTCGATTTTGGTATAGCCCAGATTCACCTGCGCGACCGTCAGCGCCGCTTGCTTGGCATGAAGATCGGCGATCAGTTGCTGGTCCTGCGATTCCAGGACCGCTTTCGTACGGCGCTCGGCTTCGGCGGCCAGTTCGCTGCTACGCAGCGCTGTTTTAGCCTCGTCCAGGTCGGCCTTGCGGCTGGCGAGCTGCGCCGCCAGGCGTTCCTGGTCGGCCACGGCCTGCTCTACCTTCTGCGGGGTGGTTGAATGCGTCTGGAGAAGTCCCTCCTGCCTGGTGCGCTCCGACTGAGTGCGCACGACGTCGGCTTGTGCGGCATCGATTCCGGCCTGCGCCGCGGTGATTTGAGCGTGAGCTTGATCGACCCCGGCAAGAGCACGGTCGATTTTTGAATCCTGCAATTCACGCTGGCGCACGTTGTTCTCGATGGCCGCTTTAGCAGCCTCCACCGCGGCGCTGGCCTGCGCGACTTGCGCTTGATAGTCGTCATCCTCCAGCGCGACGAGCAGGTCGCCTTTGTGCACTTGTTGATAGTCGGAAACTTTTACGTCGCGGACAATTCCGGCAACCTTGGTGCTGAGCGGCGTCAGGTCGCCACGCACGTAGGCATCGTCAGTGGTCTGCTCGATTCGTCCGCCTTCCCAGGAATTCCAGTTCCGGGTGATGGTCAGCACGACCGCGACGATCAGCAGAACTACCAACAACGGCACGAGATATTTCCGCCATTTGGGTTCGGGTACGGCCGTTACATGCGCGGGTTCAGCTGGCCGGGCCGGAGCCGGCGTAGACGCAGATGCCATGATGGAGACACCTCCACGAAGCGGTATACCACACTTAAATGCAGCTCGAGTCGGAAAGGGCGCAAGAAAATTTCAACCCACGGACAATGCGTGGCTTGTGCGCGTTTGGGTGCGAATGAATGAAATCTAATCTAGTTCAGTGGAATGGCGTTGTGTTGGTCGAGAGTGGCGGAATTCGGCCCCGCTTTCAGCTGCAGCTTCAGCTCCCAGTACGTGGTGTTTTTTTGGTTGGAAACCATCAGGTAGTAGATCCCTGGCGGCACGCCGGGCAAGGTTACTTTCCCATTCGCATCAGAGGCTAGGCCGGTCGCGGTCTCCGCGGAAATGGCGAGCAAATATTTGCGGCAGTCCGGCGTTTGATTCGCGCAGGCGTCTTTGACTGCTTTGTGCGCGGAAACGCCTGCCGGAACAGTTGCGCCCGCTTTCGACAGGGCGGTTGCGAGATTATCTCGCAACAGCAGATAGGGACGGCCAGCGAGAGGGTTCGCGGCCCCCGCCGTCGCGGCAAACCCAGAGCCGACCGATAAGACCGCGTTGCCGGTCGGCGCTGACGGTTTGGAGAACGCGGGACCAGACGATTTCGTGGCCGCCGTAACCGCTCCACCGCTGGCCGGCGTCACGCTTGTTGTCGGCACCGATGCCGCGGAAGCGTCATCAGAATTTTCTGACACGGGCTTGAACGTGCCCAGCGGGCAGCTAGCTGAACGCGTAGCGTACGCGATGTTGCCATCGCGATCTTCTCCGGTAGCTGCACGACCGATGACTTGAAGATTGCCGGAGCCGATCAGAGAACGGTCCGGCCCGAAGGAAAGATCGATGGTCGGTTTGCCGCTGCTGGCGAATCTTAAAATAGGTTCTTTACCACCGAGGTCGACGGCGTAAGGATATTGCGCGGCAATCATGCCGCAGGCCACGATGGCGACATCGTCCTTGAAGTCGATATCCGCGCCGCCGGGTGCGGCATATTCCCCGAACATCCGTAACCCGGTGGGCGCTACGGTCGGCTGCGGAGCTTCACCGCCGCCCAAAAGCGCTCCCAGTCCGGACAACGCGCTGCCCATGTCTTGAGAAGTTGTGGTCTTGGTGGTCGCCAGCGCCGGTGCGGCGCAGGTCCTGGTGCGTGGCGCGGTGATGATGCGCGGGCCGGTGTTGTACACCGGGGCGGGAGCGGGTGCGGCGGAGTAAGTGGTGGTCGTGTGGGATTCGGTCAAATCGTACCCCGCCCCGCTCTGTTGCAGGGTCCCCGAGCCACCACCTTGTTGATAGGCTTGCGCCTCGAGTGGAGATACGAATCGGGTGGAGTTAGTGGTTTCGGTGTTGGACTTCATCGCCGGCGTCGCAGCGCTGTACGAGCCGCCTCCACCGGAACCGGGTACGGTGCCAACGACGATTGCGCCATCGACTTTAATGGGAGCCGGACCGTAAAGTTTTCCTTCGCGATAGGCTAGAACCAGCGGCTCCGGTTTGCTTTCTACCTTGATCGCGACCTGCGTGCCTTTGAATTCGATTTTGTAGGGATGATCGTCGGTGACTAGGTCCGAACACTGCATCGCCGCCGAATCGGGCGCGAACGAAATATTCCAGCCGCCTTTTCCTTCGTAGATTCCGTTCAAGTAGAGGCCGGCTTGTGGCGGCTTCATGCCCAGCATCGATCCGGCGAAATCGAATACGCCCTGGAAGGCTTTGCCGAACTCGTTTCCAACGCACTGCCCTTCCGTTCGTCCAGCGCTGAGGCAGCGGGCGACTCGCACTTTGTCGCGTTGCGATTTGGAGCTTCCGCTCGAAGCCGATCCCGGCGCGGGAACAGGAGTGTCCATCGCTTTTAGATTTTGCTGAAGAATAGCGTCCTGCTTGTCTTGCTGCTTCTTGGCGAAGGCTTCAGCGTGGGCGACTTCGTCGGCGGTCGGCTGCTTGCAAGTCGCAATAAGTTTTTTCAAAGAGCCGCGAGTCTCGTTGGTGTAAGCCACGAAGCCGTTGTGTTTCGGGCGATCCGGATGCTGCACCAGACACGTGGAGGTGTCGGACTGATCGCGCATGTCGCAGCTTTCAATCAACAGGCGCTCGCCATTGCAGAGATAAGTGACCTTGGTATGGAGATCTTGGGCGGAGGCGATGGCGGCCGACAGCAATACGAAGAGCGCGATAATCACAACGACCTGCGGCCTGATGTTGATTTTCATCGCGCTCCTAATTCTCATCCACAGATTCCACGACAACCGCAAACCGCCGGGAACGGACTACTTCACTTTTTCGAGCCGCGGAATCATGGTGCTGCGCGGACCATCGATCGAACCATCCTTGTTGATGGTGAAGACCAGGGGACTGGGCAGCATCAAGCCGAAATCGCCCTTGGCGATAATCTTGTCGCCTTCGATTTTGTACGTGCCGTCGACGGCGTAGGAACCGAGACCAATGTAGGCTTTCCCGTCTTTGAATTCGGCGTTAATGCTGCCGCTCGGGTCGCGGTACTTCCCTTCCGCGCCGCTGCCACAGGCGGCCACAAAAGCTGCGGTCGCCAGAAGAAAAGCCAGAAACGACTTGTGCAGGATTGAACTCTTCATGACACTCTCCTAAAAAACCGACTTAATATCTGGGTTTCGAAAACTTTTCCGACGGCGCGTGTTCAACTCACTGAAACCTTTGAGTGTGCTTCCCGGGCCGCACCCGGCTCCCAGGCCGTCATCACGTAACTAAGTTGTGATGGTGCAATGAAGGCGACGCAAGCCGTTGCCGCCAGCCATCCGCGGTGCTAGAGTGCCGTGCCAAGAAGGCTGCGGAAGCAAGGCAGGGACTGCGCGAGAGGCTCCCCACCTCACAATGCGCAAAGGCCAGGGAAAAACCGTCATGGCGGCGAAAGATTCTGAAGCAAGCCAACGATCCGAACGCGGCAAGGCTCACGCGCCGTCTGCAGAGCGGAAGGCCCTGGACCAACTCTTCAGCGCGACCTATGAAGAATTGCGGCGGCTCGCTTCGAGCGTGCGGCGCGGAGATCCCAGCGCGACTTTGAGCCCCACGGCGTTGGTCAATGAGGCGTGGCTGAAGCTTGCGAAATCTCCCGACGTTGGCGCGACGTCGCGGCTGCATTTCAAACGCATCGCCGCCCGGGCCATGCGTCAGCTGTTGGTGGAAGCCGCGCGGCGGAGGAATTCCGATAAGCGCGGCGGCGGCGCGGAAATTACGGTGATTTTCGACGATACGCCGCAGAAAAAGCCGTCGGGCGGCGAGGAATTGCTGGCCTTGAACACCGCCCTGGATTCCCTGGCGCGCATGAATCCGCGGCAAGCCGAAATGGTGGAGAGCCGTTTCTTCGGCGGTCTGGACGTACCGGAAACAGCGGCGCTGCTCGAAGTCTCCGAAGCGACCGTGCTGCGTGATTGGCGCGCGGCGAAGGCCTGGCTGGCGAACGAACTGCGGCAGAATTCCTGACGCCGAAGATTGTTTTCTTCCCTCGGCTGGTGAGTGACGATGGACAGCTCTCGCTGGCAAAAAGTGCAAAGTCTTTTCCACGAAGCTGCAGATTTGCCCGCGTCACAACGGCACGATTTTCTGGAAGCGAAGTGCGACGGTGATCCGGCGTTACTCAACGAAGTCCTGATGTTGCTGCAGGAAGATTCCCGCGGCGGTTCCCTGCTCGACCGCGATATCGCCCACGTCGCGCACGATGTCTTCCACGATCCGACCGCAGACTCCCAACCATTCAAGGAATTTGGTCCGTATCGAATCATAAAAATGCTGGGCGAAGGCGGAATGGGTGTGGTGTATCTGGCGGAACGCGAAGACCTGGGCAGCCAGGTGGCCATCAAGATTCTGCGCGATGCCTGGCTTTCCCCCGCGCGACGCGCGCGCTTCGCCGCCGAGCAGCGCACGCTGGCGCAACTGAACCATCCTTCCATCGCGCGGCTGTACGATGCGGACACTTCGCCCGACGGAACGCCATTCTTCGTCATGGAGTACGTGGAAGGTATTCCGCTCACGAATTACTGTCGGCAACACCATGGTGCAGTTCCGGAACGCCTGCGTTTATTTCGCGACGTCTGCGAAGCCGTGCTGTACGCCCATCAACACGCCGTAATTCATCGCGACCTGAAACCGTCCAACATTTTAGTGAAGGCCGACACGACGGTCCGGCTGCTCGATTTCGGCATCGCCAAGCAAATCGAGAGCCTGGGCGATTCCGTCGAGCAAACCATTACCGGTTTGCGATTGATGACTCCAGCCTACGCCGCACCGGAACAAATCCGCGGAGAACAGGTCGGAATTCAGGCGGACGTATATTCGCTGGGCGTTGTTCTATACGAGTTGCTCGCGGCGCGTCTGCCGTTTGATTTGTCCAAGCTCACTCCGGCGCAAGCTGAAAGGATTTTGACCGAGCAAGAACCGGAAAAGCCGTCAACGGCGGCGCAGGACGAAAATGTCGCAGACGCGAGCCGCGCAGCGTGGGCCGATTTGGATGTGCTGTGCCTTACCGCGATGCACAAAGACGCGCGGCAGCGATACCAATCGGTCGACGCGCTGATCCGGGACGTTGATCACTACTTGCAGGGTGAACCCCTCGACGCGCAACCCGATACGGTGCGCTACACTGTCGGCAAATTCGTCCGCCGCAACTGGAAGCCTCTTTCAGCCGCTGCCGCCGTGCTGACCATGCTTTTCGCGTTGGTGATTTTCTATACGGTGCGTTTGACCCGCGCGCGCAACACCGCCCTTGCCCAAGCCGAACGCACCGAACGCATCCAGCAGTTCATGCTGAATCTTTTTCAAGGCGGCGATCCATCTGCGGGGCCCTCCGACGATTTACGCGTGGTGACTCTGCTCGATCGCGGCGTCCAGGAAGCGCGCAGCCTCGACACTGAGCCGGCGGTGCAAGCGGAACTCTTCGAAACGCTCGGCGGCATTTACCAGAAATTGGGCAAGTACGATCAAGCCGATCCACTTCTGCAGTCCGCGTTGCGCACGCGCCAATCCATTTTTGGAGCCGACAGTGCCGAGACGGCAAAGAGCCTGCTGGCGCTGGGATCCTTGCGCGAAGAGCAAGCGCAGTACGAAGAATCGGAGCGCCTGATCCGCCAGTCGTTGGAAATGAATAAACGCCACCTGCCGCCGAACGATCCAGAAATCGCGCACTCCATGGTCGCGCTGGGCACGGTGCTGGCCGATCGCGGCGAATACGATCAGGCTATCGCCATCCTGGAGCAGGCCGTACATTCTTACTCGGCGCCAAATTCCGCGCCGGTCGATGCCGCGGATAGCCTGCATCAGCTGGCCAACGCGCATTTCTACGCCGGGCATTACGAAATTGCCACGGTTCAGAACCAGCGCGTGCTGGAAATGTACAAGAAAATTTATGGCGAACGTCACCCGCGGGTGGCCGACATTTATATCAATCTGGGCGCGATCAAATACGACTTAGGGCATTACCCCGAAGCGGAGCAGTACGACCGGCAAGCGCTGGCGATCGTGCAGAGCTGGTACGGTAAGGACAATCCGGAGACCGCGATCGATCTGACCATTCTCGCGCGCGCGTTGGTGTTTCAGCAGCGCTACGACGAGGCTACGGAACTCCTGCAACAATCGCTGGCAATCAAGGAGCAGGCATTCGGAAAAGTTCATCCCAGCGTGGCGTCCACCCTGAACGAACTGGGCAATGTGGCCAGCAAAACCGGCAAATACGACCTAGCCAAGCAATATTTTAATCGCATGGCCGATATTTATCGCACGGTGTACGGCGAGCATCACTATTTGGTCGCGACCGCGCTTTCGAATTTAGGAAGCGTCTACCTGGCCGAACACGATTGGGCCGGCGCCGAGAAAATTTTCCGGCAGGTGATTCCGCTGTACACCGCAACGCAGTCAGCGAATCACGTCAACACCGGCATCGCCCGAACCAAGTTAGGCCGAGCTCTTCTACGCCAGCGCCGTTTCACTGAAGCAGAGACGGAAACCCGCGCGGGCTACAACATTCTGGCCCCGCAAATGGATTCGAAAGTCAGCTGGCTCACCAACGCCCGGCAGGATCTAGTGGAAGAATACGATGCGCTGAAAGAACCGGAGCAGGCCGCAAGATTCCGCGCGGAAATCGCGGCGGTGACGCCCAAACCGGCCGAGGTCGTAGCCAAGAAGTAGTCTCGCGAAGGAACTGCGCGCACGTTCCGACATCCAACATCGGCGCTTCTTGATTATTTTCGGTTGTTCCGGCATTTTAAATTCTGGAGTGCTCAATGATGAAGACCGCGTTTGGCACCGCTGCTATTTTTTGTTTTTTGTCCGCTCCCAATTTTCTTCTCGCCCAAACTTCCTCGTCCGGATCCCTGCTGGTTCTTTCCAAGCAAGGTCACACTCTGAATATCGTGGATCCCGCGACGCTAAAGATCGTGGCGCGCGCTCCGGTCGGCGAGGATCCGCACGAGGTAATTGCGTCGGCTGATGGGAGCACGGCTTATGTTTCGAACTATGGCGGCGGAACGCTGCATTCGCTGGCCGCGATTGATCTTGTTTCGCGGAAAGCTTTGGAATCCATCGATCTCGGTGCGCTTCGCGGCCCCCATGGATTGACCTTTGTCGGTGGCAAGGTTTGGTTCACGGTGGAGGGATCGAAGGCGATTGGAAGTTACGATCCGGCAGCTAAAAAAGTCGACTGGATAATGGGCACAGGCCAGAACCGTACGCACATGATTTATGTTTCCGATGATCTGCAAAGAATCGTGACAACCAACGTCAGCTCCGGAACCGTAAGCATTATTGAAAAGGTCGCGTTGCGTGGCCCCGGCGGTCCACCGCCGGGAGGAGCGCAGGCCGGAGCTCCGCCTCCACCGCCGTCTGGCCCGACGCGGATGGACTGGAATGAAACGGTAATTCCGGTTGGCAACGGTTCGGAAGGATTCGACATCTCGCCCGATGGCCAAGAAATTTGGGTGGCCAACGCCGGCGACGGAACAATTTCGGTTATCGATTTCCCGGGCAAGACAGTGCGGCAGACGCTGGATGCTAATGTTCCGGCCGCCAACCGGCTGAAATTCACGCCGGACGGAAAACACGTCTTGGTTTCGACCCTACGTGGAACTGATTTGATTATTCTGGATTCGAGCACGCGAAAAGTCACCAAACGGGTACCGATCGGCACTGGTGCAGCCGGTATTCAGGTGCAGCCTGATGGCTCGCGCGCTTTCGTGGCTTGTACCCCCGACAATTATGTCGCGGTGATCGATTTGGCTTCGCTGCAAGTTGTGGGACGCATCGCGGACATCGGCCAACCCGACGGAATGGCTTGGGCGGAACATCACTGAGAACAACGGGACGTCAGCGTTGCACTCTTCCGGAGCCATCACCTTTCAGCAAAGCTTCCACTTCTTCCACGCTGCAGCGGTGAAAATCCCCATAGATCGAATGTTTCAGGCAGCTGGTCGCCACTGCAAATTCGAGTGCGTCCTGATGACTCGAGAGCCGCTGCAATCCGTAAATTAGACCGGCAGCAAAACTGTCGCCGGTGCCGACGCGATCGACAATGTTCTTGATGTCGTAAGCGCGGCTGAGCATGAATTTAGTTCGATCGTTCATGCAAGCGGACCAGCCATTGTGCGACGCGCTCTTGGATTCGCGTAGAGTGATGGCGATCGATTTCAAGTTGGGATATTCGGCGAGGACTTGCTGCGTAAGCTTTTCGTACTGCGCGTGATCGAGCGCCCCGGAATGCACGTCCACGCCGGCTTTCATGCCCAGGGCCATTTGCACGTCTTCTTCATTCGCGATGGCCACGTCCACATGCTTGATCAGCTCGCGCATCACTTCGGCGGCGGTCTTGCCCCACTTCCAAAGATTTTTGCGATAGTTCAAATCGCACGAAACCGTAATTCCCTTGGCGCGGGCTTGAGCCACCGATTCCAATGCCAGCGCCGCGGCGGACGCGCTGATCGCCGGCGTGATGCCGGTGATATGCAACCAGCCGGCTCCTTCGAAAACCTCGTCCCAGCGAATGTCACCGGGCTTAGCCAAAGCGATCGCGCTGAATTCGCGGTCGTAGATCACTTTCGAGGGGCGTTGATTCGCGCCGGCTTCGACGAAATAAATTCCGAGCCGCCCTTTGCCGCGAACAATCTTCGAGGTGTCCACGTGAAAGCGGCGCAGCTCGCCAATCACCGCGTCACCCAGAGCGTTTTTCTCGGGCAGAACTGTGACGAATGTTGCGGGCAGACCGAATCCCGCCAGGGCCACGGCCACGTTCGCCTCGCCCCCGCCGCAGGTCGCGCCGAAGGACGGACTCTGCAGGAATCGTTCGAAGCCCGGAGGAGCCAGGCGAAGCATAATTTCGCCAAAGGTTATGGTGGTCTTGGTCATCGGTGGTTTTTCGCCCGAAAGTATACACCGGCCGTCGCTCCGCGCTCGCCCCTTCGAACGCTCGGATCATCGTGCAAACTGGTTTTAAGTTGTGCCGCAAAATATAAATCGTTACTCTAAGCGGGCTTCAAATACCGCGGCTCGAAGGATTTCTGGTTTGAAAATTACCCGGTTGAAGTCGGCAGTGGTCGAAGGAAACTTCGACTGGACCTTTGTGCGCATTGAAACCGATGAATCGCTAACGGGTCTTGGCGAGTGTTTTTTCGCGCCGGGGCTGACCGCCATCCTGCGCTCGCTCGAGCCGCTGCTGATTGGCGAAGATCCGCGCGACATCAATCGCTTATTTCGAAAATTGCAGATGGCGACTTCGGGTGCAGGCTCGGTAGCAGGGATTGTCTACAACGCGATCAGCGGCATCGATGCCGCGCTTTGGGACATTTTAGGAAAATCGCTGAACGCTCCGATCTATCGTTTGCTCGGCGGAAAATTCCGGGACCAAGTGCGCATCTACGCGGATTGCCATGGCGGCGAGGCGCTCGAAAGCCTGGACGAAATATTGAGGTCGCGCGGAGCCAGCTGGGATCCGAAAAAAGAACAGCACCAGGTCAAAGACTATTACGCCGACACCAGCGAAGAGTCCGCTTCCACGCCGGAAGAGTATCGCAAGACCGCTTTGAAAATGCGGGCGCAGGGTTTCACGGCGCTGAAATTCGATCTCGATGTGCCGGGCACCGAGGGCCTGGATCCCTATAGCCGTGGGCTGACCAATCGCGGAATCGATCACATGGTTGAGCTGATCAGCGCGGTCTACGACGCGGTGGGCAAAGACACCGACATCGCGGTCGATTGCCATTGGCGGTACAACGCGAGCGACATCATAAAGGTAGCGCGGGAACTCGAGCCGTTCCGGTTGATGTGGTTGGAAGATCCGGTTCCGCCCAGCAACGTGGCCGCGCTGAAAGAAGTCAGTTCGAAAGTGAATGTGCCGATCGCGACCGGCGAGAATCTTTTTCTGTTCGAAGGCTTCGAGGAAATTATCGCGGAACACGCGCTGAGCGTGGTCACGCCCGACCTCCAAAAGGTTGGCGGACTTTCGATCGCGCAGAGCATCGCGCGGTTCTCCGAAGTACACACCATGCCGATCGCGCCGCATAACATCAGCAGTCCCGTGGGAACTTTGCTGTCGGCGCACTACTGTGCGTCGATCCCTAATTTTCTGGCGCTTGAGTTTCACGCGTCCGAAGTTCCTTTCTGGAACGATCTGGTGGAAGGAATGGCCAAGCCGATCATTCAGAATGGATTTATCGCGCTGACCGAAAAGCCAGGGCTGGGCGTAACCTTGAATGAAGAAGTGGCCCGGCGCTATGCGCGCAAAGGCGAGCCGTTTTTCGAGTAGGCGTTTTAAAAAACCGACGCTCCGCCAAAGTTGGGGATCCTGCTAACGATATGAAAATTGTGAAGCTCGAAGTCTTGGGAAAAATGATCGCGTCCGGTTTGGTCGCGGTGATTCGCGCGGAAAGTCACGACCAGGCGGAACGCGTGGCCGAAGCCTGCATCCAGGGCGGAGTCGGCGCGGTTGAAATCACTTACACCGTGCCGCAGGCGACGAGTGTGATCGAGCATCTGGCTAAGAAATTGTCCGGAAATATCTTACTCGGAGCGGGAACGGTGCTGGACCCGGAGACGGCGCGCATTGCGATTCTGGCCGGCGCGCACTTCATCGTCAGTCCCTCGTTGAATCCGGAAACGGCACGCCTTTGCAATCGCTATCAGGTTCCGTATATGCCCGGAGCCGGCACGATCCGCGAAGTGGTGGAAGCGATGGAGTGCGGCTCGGACATTATAAAAGTCTTTCCCGGAGAAACTTTGGGTCCGGCGTTCGTGAAAGCGGTGAAGGCGCCGTTGCCGCAGGCGTCGCTGATGCCCACCGGCGGAGTCACGCTGGAAAATGTGGGCGAATGGATTCGCGCCGGCTCGGTGGCCGTCGGAGTGGGGAGTAATTTGACGGCGGGAGCCAAGACCGGCGATTTTGCTGCGATCACGCAATTGGCGCAGAAGTTCGTGGCGAAAATTAAAGAGGCCCGGGCCTGATGACCGCAAATAAACTCTGGAAATCCGACGACGAACTCTTTGCGCTGGCGCTGCGCGAGCTTTTTACCTGCGTCGTCGGCGACGTCATGGACAAGATGGACCTGCAGCACCAATTCCTTCCACCGCAGATTCAGGCGCTGCGGCAGGATATGGTGGTGATCGGACGCGCGATGACCGTACTTTCCGTGGATGTATTTGCGGAAAAAATCGCGGGCAGCGCGAACAAGCTAATGGAAAAACCGTTCGGGCTGATGCTGGAAGCGCTCGACGATCTGAAGAAGAACGAAGTTTACGTCAACACCGGTTCCTCGCCGCGCAACGCACTATGGGGAGAAATGATGAGCACGCGGGCGGGAAAACTCGGCAGCCGCGGCGCGGTGCTGAATGGATACGTGCGCGACACCAAGGCCATACTGAATCTGAACTTCCCGACGTTTGGGTTCGGCTCATATGGCCAGGACTCAGGACCGCGCTACAAAGTGGTCGATTTTCGCGTCCCGGTGGAAATTGGAGCGGTGAAAGTACGCACCGGCGATATTCTTTTTGGAGATGTGGACGGAGTACTGTTGGTGCCGGCCGCAGCCGAAGTCGAGGTTTTTACCAAAGCGCTGGAGAAAGCGCGCGGCGAGAAGTTGGTGCGCAAAGCGATTGAAGAAGGCATGAGTACGGTGGAAGCGTTTGCGAAATTCGGAATCATGTAGAGAAGCACAAGGGCTCCGAGTGTGACCATCAGCATCGATCTCTGCGGCAAATCCATCCTGCTCACCGGCGCTCTGGGCGCCATCGCCGAACATATGGTGCGCCGGCTGGCGGCCGCTGGCGCGACCTTGGTGCTCACCGATATCCGCACGGAAGCCGAAGCGAAACGGATTCTGGACGCATGGAAGATCGAGCCATCGTCCTACCTTTATTTTGCGGCTGATATTGCCGATTCAAACCAGGTCGACCGCGTAGTGCATGCCGCGTTTGAGAAATTCCCACAGTTGGATACGGTGATCGGGCACGCCGGCGGGTGCGGGCTGCATCCCTTTGCCATCACATCCGAAGCGGAATTCGAGAAGATTTTCCGGTTTAATTTCCTGTCGCAGACCTATCTGGCGCGGGCGGTTCTGGCGCAATGGTCCCCGCGCAAGACTGCCGGCCATCTGATTTTTACTTCTTCCTACGTGGCGCGCATGCCGCACACGAAAATCTCGGCCTACGCTTCGGCGAAAGCGGCACTCGAAAACTTCGCGCGCAGCCTGGCGATGGAATACACCGAAGCGGGCATCCGCGTGAATGTGGTTTCGCCGGGAAATGTGGCAGCAGGAAGTTCCTTGAAAGTCTTCGAAGAGGATCCCGCCTACCGCGAATTTGTTTTGCGCGTGTCTCTGGGCCGCAGAAATAGCCCGGAGTCGGTCGCTGACGCGTTTGTTTTTCTCTGCTCGCCGCTGGCCCGCGAAATCAACGGGCAAGTCTTCAGCGCCGATTACGGCGGCGGAATTGGAAATCGACTATGAAGATCGGACTCGGGCTCTACCGGCACATGTTGACGCGCGATTATTACGATTTTGCGCGCCAGGCCGGTTGCACGCACGTGGTGGTGCATCTGGTGGATTACTTCAACCAAGGGACATCGCCAGGTTCGGCGCAGGTCTCGTCGAATCCGCGGAACAATCAGCCCAGCGGCGGAAAGTACGAACCGTGGGGCCTCGCCGGGGATCCAGAAAAACTTTGGACCGTCGCGGAATTGAAGTCCCTCCGCAGCGACATCGAAAATGCGGGATTGGTCCTGGCCGCGATTGAAAATATCGATCCGGCGCACTGGCACGACATTTTGCTGGATGGCCCGCAGCGCGCCCAGCAAATCGAAAAAGTAAAAACACTCATTCGGCGGCTGGGAGACGCGGGCGTTCCGGTGCTGGGATACAACTTCAGTCTGGCCGGAGTGTGCGGGCGCGTGACCGCGCGGCAAGGCCGGGGCGACGCGATTACTCTGGGGATGGACGGCCCGGCGGAAGATGTGCCCATCCCGAATGGGACGATCTGGAATATGGTTTATGACCCGAAGGCTCCCACTGGAAATTTGCCTTCGATCTCCCACGACGAACTCTGGCGGCGCCTGCAAAGCTTCCTGGAAGAAGTGGTGCCAGTCGCGGAAAAAGCGGGCGTGCGTCTGGCCGCCCATCCGGACGATCCCCCGATGCCGACGATGCGCCAACAACCTCGCCTGGTCTATCAACCGCACATGTATCAGCGCTTGATCGATCTCGCGCCCAGTCGCAGCAATTCGCTGGAACTTTGCGTGGGCACCATGGCGGAAATGACCGAAGGCAATATTTACGACGCGGTGGATCAGTACAGCAAGCAGGGAAAAATCGCATACATTCATCTGCGTAACGTCGTCGGCAAAGTTCCAAACTACCGCGAGACATTCATCGATGAAGGCGACGTGGACATGCTGCGCATCATGGCCATCCTGCACAGAAATAATTTCGATGGGGTGCTGATCCCGGATCACACGCCGCAGATGACCTGTTCGGCGCCGTGGCATGCGGGCATGGCGCACACTTTGGGATTTATGCTGGCGGCCAAGGCCGCGCTCGAATCTCCGCAGCGATACGGTATAGTGGCGGGACCTGCCGCTCAGGGCCAAAAATAATCTGACTCCCACTTCCACCTCGGCTCATTCGCGAACCCCACTAACCATTGCCGCCATCGTTTCCACGCTGGGCGGCCTGCTCTTCGGCTACGACAACATTGTGATCAGTGGGGCGATCGGATACTTGGGCCAACTGTTTCACCTCGGAGAGGCGGGCAAAGGCTGGGCTGCCGGGTGCGCGCTCGTAGGATGCATCGTCGGTTGCGCTGCCGCCGGAACCGTCGCCGATTATCTCGGCAAGAAAAAAGGGCTCGGGCTTTGCGCGCTTTGTTTCGCGCTTTCTTCCATTGGAATTCTTTTCGCGGCAGACCTTCACCAATTTGTATTGTGGCGGCTGATCGGCGGAGTGGGCATTGGCGCGGCGTCGGTGATTGCGCCGAACTACATCGCGGAAATCGCGCCGACGCGGGTGCGCGGGCGCTGCGTGACGCTCTACCAACTCGGCATCGTCAGCGGAATTCTCGCGGCGGTCTTCGTCAACATGCTGATTCAACGCATGGGCGACGAAGCCTGGAATGTTTCGACCGGCTGGCGCTGGATGTTTTTCGCCGGTGTGATCCCGGCCATCCTCTTCGGCGTGATGATCCTTCCGGCCGTCGAGAGTCCGCGCTGGCTGATGAAGATGGGTCGCCGCGACGAAGCCATCGCAGTGCTCACCAAAATCGACGGGCCCGAAGCGGCCGCGCGAGAAACGGTAGAGATCGAAAACGCGTTGGCCACCGAAGAAGGACATATCTCCGAATTGTTCACCACCTTCCGGCGTCCGTTGCTGTTGGGAATTATGCTGGCCGGGCTGCAGCAACTCAGCGGAATCACGCCAGTTTTTTCATTTCTGCCGGAAATTTTCCGCGCCGCCGGGACCAAGACGAGCGACGCATTTTTTCAATCGGTGCTGGTTAGTCTGATCAATCTCGTCTTTACCCTATTCGCCCTGTGGCTGGTGGATAAGGCCGGGCGCAAGACGCTGGTGCTGGCCGGCTCGAGTCTTCAATTCGTCGCGTTCGCGTTGGTGGGGTGGTTTTACCACATTCATGGAAGTGGCGTGGCCGTTCTGATATTAGTGATGGCCTTTGTGGCCGGCCACGCATTTGGAAACGGTGTGGCGTGTTGGGTGATCATTTCGGAGATTTACCCCACCAAGGTTCGCGGGCGCGGAATGTCGATCGCCATTACGGCGCTGTGGGTCGTAGGCTACCTCGGCAACCAACTGTTCCCGCTGATGCAGAAACATCTCGGGTCCGACGGCACGTTTTGGTGCTTCAGCGGCGGCGCGTTATTAACGATTATTTTTGTGGCCTGGCTGATTCCGGAGACCAAAGGCCGCTCGCTGGAAGAAATCACCAAATTCTGGACCGAAGGCAAGCCCGCCACGACATAGAATTCGTTCTGCTGTTTATGGACGGCGCTTCAGTTGTATTCTCCCCTTGGACGAACCGTGCCCATGACGCCGGAACAAATAAATGCTGAGAAACTCCATGCACCCGGCGGCCGTGCCAGATCCTTCGCGTGGCTACTTCGGCGGTTGCTGGTGATTGCGGCCTGGTGCGCAGTGCTGTTGGCAAGCGCCTGGTGCGCCGCAGCCTTGTATTTCGACCTTCCCTTTCCGCACCTGCGCGTCCCCGCGGCGATGGTTTATGTCTTGTTTATTGCGGGGGTCATCTTTTTTGCGCGTGGAGACGGGACGCGATTGGCGATCTGCCTGGGCGGTTTCATCCTCGTGCTGCTGTGGTGGCTGTCGCTCAAGCCCTCCAACAATCGCGACTGGCAGCCGGATGTAGCGCAAACCGCCTGGGCCGAAGTAAATGGCGACGTGATGACGATTCACAATTACCGCGATTGCCGATACCAGACTGAATCTGAATATAAATGTGAGTGGGTTACAAAAACCGTAAGGCTATCCGAGCTGCGCGGTATCGATGTGGCTTTCATTCATTGGGGATTGCCCCGGATTGCACATCTGATCGTCAGCTTCCGGTTCGCGGATGACGATTACATCGCCATCTCCGTGGAGATGAGAAAACAAGTCGGCCAATCGTATTCCGCGATCCGTGGATTTTTCCGCCAGTTCACGCTTATTTATATTTTGGCAGACGAGCGAGACTTGATCCGCTTGCGCTCGAATTTTCGCCACGGCGAAGAAGTGGACCTCTACCGCACGACGGCTACTGCGGAGTATTCCCGGCAGTTATTTCTGCAATATTTAGTGCGGGCGAACCAACTGCACGAACGTCCGGAGTGGTACAACGCCGTGGCCAGCAATTGCTCCACCAATGTTTTCTCGGAAATGCGGGCGATCGGCCCACTGCCTGCCGGAATCTCCCGTTTCGATCCTCGCGTATTGCTCAGCGGAGAAGCTGACGAAATGCTGTTTGAACACGGCCTGCTTGCGGGTAATCTCCCGTTCGCTCACTTGCGCGAGCAATCGAGAATTAATCCAACGGCCCGAGCTGCGGGTAATTCGGCTGACTTCTCACGGCTGATACGCGCCGGGCGCGCGGGTTTCGACACCGCGGTTCCCGAACCGCCGATGCAATGATGGTGGCGGCTGCGCGTTCCGTTTTCTCCTCACTGATTCGCCAAGCCGCGAGCTTGAGCTGAGCATCTTTACCCTTCCGCCACGCCAGACAAAGAGTTCCTCAGCCGGATCAAATCGGGATGCTAAGTTGAGAGGTTACGCTTCGAGACCTCAGTGAGCCAGATACCCACACCCAACGATCCGGGAGCGGAGAAGCGGCGGAGCGCGCGCATGCTTCACACCGTGCCGATTGTGGTCACCGGAATCGACGCGCTCGGCCAGCCCTTTAAAGAATCCACCGCCACCGTGATGGTGAGCTGCACCGGCTGCAAATACCGATCGACGCACTACGTGCCCAAGAATTCACAGCTGACGGTAGAGATCACCCGAAGAAACGCGCCGAAAGCCCCGCGCATCATGAAGGCGCGCGTGGTGTGGGTGCAGCGGCCCAGCAACTATCGCGACCAATTTCATATTGCGGTGGAATTCGACGTACCGGGAAATGTGTGGGGCATCGCCGTGCCCCCCGAAAACTGGTTTCCACACCCGGAAGATATCGAGCTGGAAATACCGGTGACCGAACCGGTCGAGCTCGGTTCGTTCGGCACCAGCGGAGGTCCATCGGGACACTCCACACCGTACTCCAGCTCTTTTACGTCCTCGATTGAGACTATCGAACGGCCAGTCTCGAGTCTGGGCAAGCAAGGCAGCCTTCCGCATTTGACTGCGGTCACCACGATGGTTGCCGAGGCGCCCAAATCGGCGGTCAATGCCGAGAAGACCGTGCTGGCGATGCCGCGCAAGGAAGCGCTCGCGGCCAGCGTCGCCGCCGAATCCGGCGTGCAACACTCGATAAAGGAAATTCTGGCCAAAGAACTGGGGACTTTTCGCGCGCAGATCGCAACCGAAGTGCGCGAAGCGGTATCCGAAGCGATGCGGACTCTGCTAACGGCGGAGAGCGCCGCCCTAACCAAGATCCAGGAGCAATCCAGCGAAGGCGTTGCGGCAGTGACGGAGCAGGCTCAAAAAGCGCTGCGAGAGATTACCGGCGAACTGGATGAGAAAATAAAGTCGGCCGTGGAAACCGCGATCGCGGCCAGCCCCGAACTTCTGCAAGCGCCGAAACCGCGAACCCCGCGGAAGAGTTCGAAGCGCAAAACGAAAACCGAAGCCCCGCCGGAGATTTAAGTTCTCTGCGTGGACGGGACGCTAGTCGACATCAATATCCATCGCCGGATCTTTCGAAGCCACATCCTGGTCTGGATTCGGGCCGCCGCTGGTCAATTGCTCCGCCAGATCCTTGAGGCATTTGTCGCACGGCTTGAGCCCTTCGCGCAGCGCTTCGTCCGCGAACATGGTGCGCGTCTGGCCGTGAATATAAGGGCATCCGGCCAGATGGAAATACTTCGAGTCACCGGTAACGACGACTAAAGTTTTCAGTTTTTCGGCCATTTCCGGGCTGAGCGTATGATGCGCCTCCAGCGCGGGGCGCTCATGCACCTTCACCACCCAAACCGAAGCGGCGAGAAGGATCGCGGCGGCGACTGCCAGAATCCACGCCGAACCCGCCCGGCGACCAGGGCCTTGGACGCGATCTTCCAACTTGCGGTGAAGCTGCGGGTAGAAATCAGCAGGGAGCCTGAACGCCCGGTCGTCGCCGTAAATCTGGACGACGTTGCGGCTGCCGGCCAAAACCGCGCGGCATTTCTGACAGCCGGCGATGTGCTGCTCCATCGCCACTTTCAACTGCGGATCGACGTCTCCGTCGATATAGTTCGACACTTCCCGCCAGATATCTTCACATTTCAGGACCATGGCTTTATTCCTTTGGGCGAATTCGACTGGGTCGCCCAGGCGCCGTCAAGACCGGGAGCCAGAAAATCGCGCAACATCAGGCGCGCGCGGAGCAGGCGCGTCTTGACCGCGCCCGCCGAAATTCCCAGAACTTCGGCCGCTTCTTCCGTACTCATGTGCTGCACATCGCGCAGCACAAAAACCTCGCGGTATTTTTCCGTCAATGAAGCCAAAGCTTTGACGAGCATTTCGCGAACCTGCTTACGCTCGAGCGCTTCGGAGGGAATCTCCCGCCAGTCGGTAAAATCGCGCGGAGTATAAGAGCCATCTTCCTGCTCAACCTCATCGATAGGCCGCATGATTTCGAGATGATTCTTGCGAAGTCTCATTCGCGCCTCGTTAAGAGTCACCTGAATGAGCCAGGTGCTGAACCGCGCTTCGGAACGAAACTGAGCCAAGTGCTTGAATGCTTTGAACAATGCATCTTGCGCGGCATCCTGCGCGTCGGCTTCGTTCCGTAGAATAGCGAATGCCATCACGTAGACGCGGCGTTCGTAAGGCCGAACCAGCTGGTAGAACAGCTCTTTTTCGCCGTGCACAATACGCTGGATCAGCGCGTATTCCGCTTCGCGGGACGGGGCGGAAACCGGCAAATCGGCCTCCGGCGCAAGTTTTAAATTCACCTCGGCAGCATCCTTTTAGCGGTGTCGCGGCTCATCGCGCCCCGACAAATTTTATTGCCCACGGCAAACCACAGCTCTGAAGTGCCAGCCAGATTGGGCGGCGCTCCATTTTAGACCCACGCACCCTGCCTCACGTTTGATTTTCAATAGCGCGAAAAGTTTCAAAGCACTGCCGGCTCCAGGCGGTAGATCGCGCCTCCACCGGAGGTCACATTTCTGTAACACCTCACCAAATCGAGCGAACGCTGGCCGTCGCGGACTCCGCAGAAACGTAGTAGGCTCTTGCGTGCCGTTATGAACGACAACGACAAAAAGTATTTGCAAAGTCTGTTGAAACTGCGCCACTGGAAAGTGGTGATTGAGCAGCTGCGCGCCATGAGCGCGCGCGATGCGGCTGATTTTTTCATGACGATTCCGTTCGAAGAGCAGCGCACGCTCTTCGGCGAAATGCCGGTGGACCTGGCCGCTTCCCTGATCGTGCATCTTCCCTACTACCACGCGTACGTCACGCTGCATTCGCGGCCGCTGCACGATATACACGAAATCGTGAACGCCATGGACCCGGCCGAGCGGGAACATTTTCTCGATGCGCTGCCCGAAGAAGCTTGGCAATGCCTGATGGACGAGTTGGTGGCCGCCGGTTCCGGCGCGCCGTTTTGCGCGGTGGCTCCCGCCGAGACGGGCCAGCCCACCACGCGATTTGCGCCCACCGCAGCCGAAGAGCCGATCATTGAAGCGCGGCAAATCGAAAAAAGCTACACCCAGCCCGACGGACGCCAGATTCAGGTGATCGCCCCGGTGGATTTTTCGGTCGAGCCCAACACCATCATCGCGCTGCTGGGACCATCCGGATCCGGAAAATCAACGTTGCTGCGCATGCTTTCCGGGCTGGCCGCGCCTTCGGCCGGAGAAGTTTTATGGCATGGCCAACCGATCACCAAGTGTAGCCCGAACGTGGCCATCGTATTCCAAAGTTTCGCACTTTTCCCGTGGCTCACCGTGCTCGACAACGTCGAAGCGCCATTGCTGGCCAAAGGCGTCACGCATTTTGAGCGTCACAAGCGCGCGTTGAAGGCTCTGGCGGCGGTGGGTTTGCACGGATTTGAATCCGCGTTCCCCAAGGAATTGTCGGGCGGCATGAAACAGCGCGTGGGATTCGCGCGCGCGCTAGCCGTCGAGCCCGAAATTCTTTTCATGGATGAACCGTTCTCCGCGCTCGACGTGCTCACCGCCGAAAACCTGCGCGGTGAATTGTTGGAGCTGTGGCAAGCCAAGAAAATTCCCACGCGCAGCATTTTTATCGTGACCCACAACATCGAAGAGGCGGTGCTGCTGGCGGACCGAATCATCGTGCTGGGACGCAACCCGGCGCGCATTCGCGCGGATTTCCGTGTGCCGTTGGAGCAGCCGCGTGATCGCAAATCTGCCGCTTTTGTTTTGTACGTGGACTACATCTACAAAGTCATGACCCAGCCCGAACTGGAGCTGGCCCCGCCGACGAAGGGCGGGCACAAAGAAAAAGCGGCGGCGCAAATGCTGCCGCACTCACGGCCGGGCGGCGTGGGCGGTTTGCTCGAATTGTTGAACGATCGCGGCGGCGAAGAGGATACCTATCACATCGCGGAAGACTTGTTGCTCGAGATCGATGACCTTCTACCGATTTTGGACGCGGCGACGCTGTTGGGCTTTGCCGAAGTGAACGAAGGCGACGTACGCGTCACCGAGCAGGGACGGGCTTACGCCGAAGCCGATATTCCTACTCGTAAGGAAATATTCCGCGAAGCATCATTGCAGCACGCTTCCTTGCTGCAGCAGATGTGCTCGGCTCTGGAAAAAAAATCGAACCACACCATGCCGCTCGAATTTTTTCGCGACCTGCTGGACGAACGCTTCGCCCAGGTGGAAGTCGACCGCCAGATCGAAACGGCCCTGCTGTGGGGCCGCTACGCCGAGATTTTCACCTACGACCCGGAAACCGACCAACTTCACCTGCATCAGGCAGACCACATCGGCGAGCGCCTGGGACATGCCGCCGCTGAGGATGCTTCCGCGAAATAATGGCCGGTCGCACTCCCAAAGTGTCCGCGAGCCGAATCGCCCGCGGCACCATGCCCTGGGGAATCTCTCCGGCGAACGTTCCGTCACTACTCCGCGATTTGCCCATCTTGTTCGCGGCGTTTGCGCTTTTTTACGCCGTACTGTCGATGACGCATTACTGGCTCACGCCGGTGGGCGCGCCCACCGTAATTAATCTGAGCCCAAGCGCGCTGCCGAAGTACGCGATGTTTTCGGTGCTGCGCATTGCGGTAGCTTATCTGTGCAGCCTGGCCTTTACGTTGGTCTATGGGTATATCGCCGCGTACAACGCGCGTGCGGAAAAATTCATGTTGCCGTTGCTCGATACCCTGCAATCGATTCCCGTTTTGAGTTTTTTGCCGGGTGTGATGCTGGCGATGGTCTCGCTCTTCCCTACGAAACAACTCGGTGTGGAACTGGGCTCCATCCTGCTGATTTTTACCGGGCAGGTCTGGAACATGACTTTCAGTTTTTATTCCTCGCTGAAGAGTATCCCGCGCGAGATGCGCGAAGTGGCGGAAGTGTACCGCTGGAGCTGGTGGCAGCGATTCACTCAGATGGAATTTCCTTACGCGGTGATCGGGCTGGTCTGGAACTCCATGATGTCGGTGGCCGGCGGATGGTTTTTTCTAATGGCCTGCGAGATGTTCACCTTAGGCGATCGCGATCTGCGATTGCCGGGGCTCGGTTCGTACCTGCAAACCGCGGCGAACGCCGGCAACACCCACGCGATTTTCTGGGGCATGGGCGTGATGGTTGGAATCATCGTGGTCATCGATCAACTGGTGTGGCGGCCGGTGATCGCCTGGGCCGAAAAATTCAAATTCGAACAAGTCGAATCGACGGATGCTCCGGTTTCGCCGGTTTTGAATTTTTTGCGCACTTCAAGAATATTGCCGTTCGTGGCGCGCTACACCATGCGACCGGCACGCGAATGGCTCACCCTATATTTTGCCCGAAGATGCGTGGCGGAACCGGCGAGCACCGGCAGGTCGAACGCGGCCCTGAAGTGGATATCTCGCCTGGCGCTCGCCGCGGCACTGGCCGGAATTTTGTACGCGTTCGTAAAAATGATCTTCATGCTGGCCCACCTCACCGGGCCCGAACTGCGTAGCATTTTTTGGGGAGCCGGCGCGACGCTGCTGCGCGTCGCGTTTACCTTGTTCCTGGCGGGTTTGTGGACGATCCCCGTGGGCGTGATGATTGGGCTGAAGCCCAAGCTCTCCGCGATCGCGCAGCCCATCGTGCAGGTAGCCGCGTCGGTTCCCGCCACGGCGTTGTTTCCGATCATTTTGCTGCTGTTGATTCGTGTCGGCGGCGGATTGGGCGTGGGTTCGATTATTTTGCTGCTGCTGGGGACGCAGTGGTACCTGCTGTTCAATGTGATCGCCGGCGCCACAGCAATTCCCACGGACCTGAAAGAAGTTTGCAACGTCTACAGCTTCGAGCGGCGCGATCGCTGGCGGCAATTATTTCTGCCGGGAATATTTCCGTTCCTGATTACCGGATTCGTGACCGCCTCAGGCGGGGCGTGGAACGCGAGTATTATCGCCGAATATTTTCATTTCCGTGGCCACACCTACATGACCACCGGACTCGGCGCGGTAATCAGCAATGCCACCGACACCGGAAACTTTCGAGTGCTGCTGGCCGCCACAATCGTGATGGCCGCCATGGTGGTCACGATCAATCGCCTTCTGTGGCGCCGGATGTACAATTTGGCCGCGACCCGCTTCAAGCTCGAGAATTAGCCGCTCTTGGTTGCCCAATGCAGCGCGATGCCACCCAAGATAAATCCCCGGGTATCCACCTTCGCGTAGCCCGTGCGTTCCAGCAGCGACGATAAATCCTGGATGGAAACAAAACTCCGCAAGGAATCCGCAATGTAACTATACGTGCGCGGACGGCCGTGCAGCATCATGCCCCACACCGCGCCTTGCGCGTAGAGATACGCGAGATACATCTCGCGGAAAACGGGATTGGGCGGCAGAAAAAAATCGAGACTGACCATCAAGCCGCCCGGGCGGGTGACGCGCGAAATTTCCGCTACCGCCGTTTTCAGATTCGGAAAATTGCGCAGCCCGTATCCGATAAAAACGCAGTCAAAGGTGGCGTCGGGAAAAGGCAAGGCGCAAGCATCGCCGCAGACCGCCTCATCCAGGCCCTGCGCGCGGGCCAGACGTAGCATCGGCTCGGTAATGTCCATGGCGATGGAGCGAGCCTTGGGCCGCCGCTCGCGAACCAGCTTCGAAAAATCGCCGGTGCCGGCCGCCAGATCGAGAACCAAAGAGTTTTCCGGCAGCGTCGCTTGCGCAACTCCCAAGCGCTTCCAGCGGCGGTCCATTCCGTAGGAAATAATGCGAGTGACGAAATCATAGCGCGGCGCGATGGAACCAAACATCGCCCGCATCAAACGCGAGTCTTGTCTCTCAGCAGGAACCGGCATGTGGAAGAAGTTTACCTTGTTTTTTTGCGTCGTGCGGCAGCGCATTCGCTGATATTTCGAGCGTGTTTCGGAGTGCCGCGCGGGTTGAGCTGCTTTCTCAGAAGGCACTAGAAGGAAGATTTCTTGCTCTGGCGGTCGCGGCGGCCAAATCGTAGCGCGTGGCGGCAACGGCCTCCCGTCCCATCTTGGTTTCGAGCTCACGCATCATGCTCTGCACCGTAACCAGGCTTGCACCTCCGAACGGTGCGAGCAGATTCTGTGCCTGCAAGAAACAGGCGTAGATCAAAGATTCGGGAATTCCGTGGCGGCGAAGAAATTGCCCATAGTTGAACCAATCCAGGCCTTCGGTCTGCGGATCGCCGGACTCGGCGTCGAGCGCGAGCGCCCGCTGGTACGATAGCGCCGCAGCCGGAATGTCTGGAACCTTTTCCTGTAAATCCGCCAAGTGAGCCTGCGCCAGGCTTTCGATTTTTGGATTCGATGATTGCTGCGCAAGCGCGATGGCAAACTCATACTGCGTTTTCGCGGCCGGGTTGTGGTTCAGCTGCGCTTCATCATCGGCCAGATGAACCGTTGCCAGCAGCAATTGCTCGCGCGGCACCGTGACATCGCCGGGATGCGCAGTTTCAAAGGTAATGAACGCGTTCCAGTGGCGCGCGGCGGCCGCGAATTCTCCTCTTTCGTCGTACGCGCCAGCCAGGTAAAGGTGCGCGCTTGCTTGCTGCGGGTTTACTTCGGTCGCTTTTTCCCAGGAATCGATGGCTTCGCCGGGATGGCCGAGCCGCGCGGCGAGCAAACCATAGTTGACCAGCGCATCGGAATCGCCCGGAAAGAGCGTGAGCATTTTCTGATAGTGCGCATACGCGTCGGCGTAGCGTCCGTCTTCAATCAAAGCGCGGGCGCAGGCTTGTTGCAGGCCGACATTCGTAGGATTGATTTCCACGGCCCGTTCCAGCGCCGCGGCGGCTTGATCCTTATGGCCGGCAAAACTGGCAGCCGTGGCAATGCGTGCTTGAACCGAGCTGTCGTAGGGGTTGAGGCTGGCCGCGCGCAAAAGTTCCGGAAGATTTCCCTCGCTGGTTCGCAGCGCAAAGTGAAATTGATCGAATCCGCCCCACAGGAAAAGCAATCCCACACAAAACACCTGGAACGCCGGCCGAGTAAACATGCGCGGCAAAAACGGACGCGGCGGCGTAGGGGCATTGATGGCCTGCGGGTCTATTCGCGACGCCGATTGCGCTGCCGCGCCAGCGTTCCCCACCAAAAGCGACGAGACCCGCGAATCCCGCAGCTTCCACAGCTTAGCGTCCAGAATGAAATGGTGAATGTTTACCAGCGAGACAAAAATCAGAAAGCTGGTGGTGAAATCGTAATGGAAGAGAAAACTGACCAGCCAGGGCCCGGGAATGAACAGAGCGATGCCGCCGGCGAGCAAGGTGACGAAATACGTCGTGACGTGCCAATTCGCCTTTCCAGCGGCGAGCGCTTCGCGGCGCTGAAAATAACTGGTGATCCAGATGTATTGGGCGGAATGCAGAACCGCGAGAATTCCGCTGCTGTACCGCGTTTGCGGAACCTGTGACGCCGAGTTCAGTTCGAGCAGGGTGGGCAGCACAAACCAGAGAAACTGCGTAAAGGCCAGCGTCAGCGGCGCAATCGTGGCGCCCGGTCCATGTTCGCGAACCATTCGCCGAAATCCTAGGAAAGTAAATACGGCGAAGGCCACCCCAAGTCCCAGCCGAAGAGGCAGCGTGAATCGCGCGGGCAGGCCTGGACTCAGAATCAGCGGATCGTTTGAACTGCCGGTCACAAAACTGCCCAGCAGCATGCCGTACGACGCGACGAATGCCGCATGCAGCCATTGGCGCTCGGTGGGCGTGACGACCGCCCCACTGCGCTTCGCGAACATCATCAGCAAGCCGTAGTTCTGGCCGGAGTAATGCCACGGACTCCAAAAAATGTAGAGGGTAAAGATCCACGGAAAAAGACGCGGAGAAGCATGCATCAAAACGCCCGTGGCGAGAATCAGAAGGGTGACGTGCAGCGTGACGAATTTGTATTTGTCGAAGTTTTCGCGCGTGTGGTACGCGCGGTAAATCGTGGCCATGAAGTGCGGGTAATTAAAGACTACCGCGAGAAAATAAAAGGTAATAGCCCAGGCGTGCGAGTGGGTGGCGGGCATGAACAGCGCCACCGCCAGCAAGGGCGCCGACCAGGCTCCGCAACCTACGGTGAGGTCGAGCCACGGCCGATATATCCACGGTCGCGCGGCGACCGTTGACGGTGTGGCAGCAGAGATGGGTTCGACGATCGTGCTCAAACGAAGCGCCTCGGATGCCTCGCCAGAATTCGCGGCCTGCGCTAAATTCTACGTCGGTTGCAAATGGCCGCAGACTCGGCGTCGCGGGCCCATGTTGAAAGCGTAACTTCCGTGTGCTATGCAACAGAGGGGCGCTTGGGGTTTTAATGACAGGTTTGCCGATATGCGGAGCAAGAAAGTTGTGGCCTAATAGTCGCTCGCGAATCTAAGCAGTCGCCGTTGAAAGGAGAAATTCGATGCAACTGGGAATGATCGGATTGGGACGCATGGGCGCGAATATGGTGCGCCGGCTAATGAAAGGCGGACACGAGTGCGTGGCGTTCGACATGACGCCGGCCAGCGTGCAGGCGCTGGCCAAAGAAGGCGCGACCGGAGCCGGGTCGCTCGACGATTTCGTTTCCAAACTCAAGCAGCCGCGCGCGATCTGGTTGATGGTTCCGGCGGCGGTGGTGGATAGCACGCTCGCCCAGCTGGCGCCGAAACTGGCCAAAGACGACATCGTGATCGACGGCGGGAATTCCTATTACATCGACGATATTCGCCGGGCGGAAGAATTGAAAAAGAAAGGCCTGCATTACGTTGACGTCGGCACCAGCGGCGGCGTCTGGGGACTCGAGCGCGGCTATTGCATGATGATCGGTGGAGAAAATCAGTCAGTGCAGCGGCTCGATCCCATCTTCAAAACGCTCGCCCCGGGAATCGGCGACATCCCGCGAACTCCGGGCCGCGAAAAAGCCCAAGGCACCGCCGAGCAGGGTTATCTGCATTGCGGACCTTCTGGCGCGGGCCATTTCGTCAAAATGGTGCATAACGGAATCGAATATGGCGTCATGGCGGCCTACGCCGAAGGGCTGAATATTTTGAATCACGCCAACGTCGGCAAGACCAAGCGCACCGAGGATGCCGAAACCACTCCGCTGCGCAACCCCGAACATTATATGTACGACCTGAATCTGCCGGATGTGGCCGAAGTGTGGCGCCGTGGCAGCGTGATCGCCTCATGGTTGCTCGATCTGACCGCAATCGCGCTGTTGAAATCGCCGCAACTCACCGATTTTGGCGGCCGGGTCTCGGATTCAGGCGAGGGTCGCTGGACGATCCTGGCCGCGATCGACGAAGGTACGCCTGCACCGGTGCTCACCTCGGCGCTATACGAACGATTCACTTCCCGCGGCGAAGCGGATTTCGCGAACAAGCTTTTGTCCGCGATGCGTTTTGAATTTGGCGGGCACGAAGAGAAAAAGGCCTAATTTTCAGTTCGACGGAGAAGATTGCCATGCCCGACGCTCCATCAGCGAATCACACTGCCCCGCCGCCCGGCTCCGCGGAAAAAATCCCGTCGGACGCGCTGGTCTTTTTCGGCGCGACCGGCGACTTGGCCCACAAGCAGATTTTCCCTTCGCTGCAGGCGATGATCAAGCGCGGGAACCTCAATGTTCCGGTGATCGGCGTGGCCAAGGCCGGTTGGACTGTCGAGCAATTGCGCGAACGGGCCCGCGACGGCATTGCGAAGTTCGGCGGTGGTGTGGATGAAGCGGCGTTTGCGAAACTCGTCTCGTTGCTGAAGTATATCGACGGCGATTACGAAGATCCGAAAACGTTTGAGCAGCTTCGCGTCATGCTCGGCAACGCCGCGCGTCCTACGCACTATCTCGCGATTCCGCCCGTACTTTTCGGAACCGTGGTGGAAGCGCTGGGGAAATCAAAATGCGCGGTGAACGCGCGGGTGGTAATTGAAAAGCCATTTGGCCACGATTTAGCATCGGCCCAAAAGCTGAACGCGATTTTGCACACGGTTTTTCCGGAAGAGAGTATTTACCGGATCGACCACTACCTCGGGAAAGAGGCAGTGGAGAATCTTTTGATGTTCCGCTTTGCCAACGCCTTCCTGGAGCCGATCTGGAATCGCAACTATGTGCATAGCGTGCAGATCACCATGGCGGAATCGTTTGGGGTGCAGGGCCGCGGTGGGTTCTACGACGCGACCGGCGCGATTCGCGACGTGATTCAAAACCATTTGCTGCAGGTGGTTGGCTTTCTGGCGATGGAACCGCCGACCAGCATGTACCCGGAATCCTTGCACGATGAACAAGTGAAAGTATTCCGCATGATCCCGCCGATCAAGCCGGCGCGGCTGGTTCGCGGCCAGTTCGTCGGATATCAGAAGGAGCCGGGAGTGGCTCCGAATTCGACCGTGGAAACTTTTGCAGCGCTGCGTTTGGAAATCGATTCCTGGCGCTGGGCCGGAGTGCCCTTCTTGATTCGCGCTGGAAAATGCCTACCGGTGACGGCCACCGAAGTTTTGGTGAAGCTGCGCCAGCCGCCGCTGACCCATCTTCCTCCTGGTTCGAATTATTTCCGGTTCCGTCTGGGTCCTGATTTGTCGTTGAGCCTCGGCGCGCGGGTGAAGAAGCCCGGACCGGAATTGGTGACCATGGAGACGGAACTCTCCGCGGTGGCCGAATCCGGAGCAAACGAGATGCAGGCGTACGAGCGGCTCCTGACCGACGCGATGAAGGGCGATGCCCTGCTCTTCGTCCGGCAAAATGCGGTCGAAGCAGCGTGGGCCATCGTCGATCCCATCCTCAACGACGTTTGTCCCGTGCACCCTTACCAACCAGGAAGCTGGGGGCCCCCGGAAGCCGATGAACTCGCCGCAAATCTGGGCGGGTGGCACAACCCCGTCGCAAAAGCGAGTAAGACTTCAAGCGCACCGGCCTAAATCAACCGGCCGATCGCCATTCGCGTCGCCGGGGAATGTTGTGGACGCCCGGGCTATGCTGTCCGGTCGCGGTGTGCTTCCCTTCCGTTGTAGTATTCTCTCCGAAACTTTCGTCGTGGCAGGTCGTTCGTGTTTTTGCACAGGCGTCGTAGTCCGATTCCGTGAGGAGCTGGTTCGATGGAACCGTCGTTAAGTGACATTCTGGATTCTTACGACGCGGCCGCGCCGCTGGCGCAGGCCTATACCATTCCGGCTGCGTGGTACACCGATCCACGCGTCGCGCACCTCGAACTGCAAAGTGTGTTCGCGAGGAACTGGCAAGCCGTTGGGCGGCTCGCCCAGCTCGAAAAGCCGGGCGATTACATCACCGCTTCGGTCGCGAACGAACCGATCGTCGTGGTGCGCGGCCGGGATGGGAAGTTGCGCGCGTTCTACAACGTCTGCCGCCACCACGCGATGACGGTCATGAACGAGCCTTGCGGCCACGCCGAACACATGCGCTGCCCCTATCACGGCTGGACCTACAACCTCGAAGGCGAACTGCGCGGAATGACCGAATTTGAAGGCGTAAAAAATTTCGAACGGGCGGACAACGGGCTAGTCCCGGTTCGTGTGGAGCCTTGGGAGAATTTTGTTTTTGTAAACCTCGATCCGAACGCCACGTCGCTGCATGACTTTCTAGGCTCGCTGGTGAAATTGGTTAAGCCGTTAGGGTTTGGCCAGCTTAAATTTGTGGAGCGGCGCAGCTACATCCAAAACTGCAACTGGAAAGTGTATGTCGATAATTTTCTCGACGGCGGCTATCACGTACCGCACATGCACAAGGGCCTGAACAGCGTCCTGGATTACACCAACTACACGATTGAAAATGTGGATCGCTGCTGCGTGCAGTCGAGCCCAGTTTCCGTCGACGCCAAATCGGAAGCCAGTGCGGCGGCCACGCGCAAAGGCGACCGCGCCTACTATTTCTGGCAGTACCCGAATTTCATGCTGAATTGGTACGAAGGCTATTTGGACACCAATCTGGTCTTGCCCTTGGGCGTGGATCGCTGCGAAGTGATTTTTGATTTTTACTTTGGCGATACTTCCGAAGCAAACCTGCCCTATGTGCGCGAGAGCATGGGCGTCAGCGAATTGGTGCAGCAGGAAGATATCGTGATTTGCGAGGGCGTGCAGCGCGGTCTCAGCTCGCGCGCGTACCAGGCTGGCCGGCTTTCGGTGCGCCGCGAAGCGGGAGAACACTTGTTTCATCGCCTGCTCGCGGCAGATTTAAAAGATTCACGCGCGGCCATCGCGCGCTAGCTTCAAAATCCGTTTCATTCCCTGCTGGTGTTCTTCATCTTAACGCTTGGCGACGGTTTCCAGCAGGTTGGTCCAGTGGGAAAGGTGTTTCAAGGAAGGCAGGTGGGTGTGGTCGAGTTCGAGAGGAGTAATGGAAATTGCCCCGTCGCGCACCGCCGCCATGTCCGTATCAGGCTCAATGCCGTCCACGATTTGTTGCTCGTGCAGCCAGAAATATTTGCGGCCGCGTGGGTCGGTGCCCGGTTGTAGCAGGTTGCGAGTGATTTTCGAGGACTGCTTGGTGAAACGCACGGAACCTTGCCAAATCTGCGGCACGTTGACGTTCAGCAGAATCCCCGGCGGTAATTTTTCAGTGAGTACCACCGGAATCAACACCCGCGCGAATTCAGCGGCCGGCTTGAAATCGATATCTTTGGATGAACGGTAAGAAACGGAAATCGCGATGGACGGAACGCGGTTGATCGCGCCTTCCATCGCCGCGCCCACCGTTCCCGAATAATAAATATTTTCGCCCATGTTGGCGCCGCGGTTGATTCCGGAAATCACGAGGTCCGGCTTTTCGCTGAGAATCGCGTTAAACGCGATGATTACCGCGTCGGCCGGCGTGCCTTCGATCGCATATTCGTTCGGCGCGACTTGATCCATGTAGATCGGCTGGCGCAGGGTCAGCGCCTGGGCGCTGGCGCTGCGTTCGTGCAGCGGCGCGACGACGGTCAACTTGGCGTCTTTTTTCAACGCATCGACCAGCGCGCGCAGACCCGGCGCGTTGATCCCGTCGTCATTGGTAATCAGAATATGCGGCAAAGAACTCAAGGATAGACGCTGCGCCTTTCGAAACGCGTTTCAAGGATCCAGAGAGAAGATGGTCGGGACGACTGGATTTGAACCAGCGACCTCACGCACCCCAAGCGTGCGCGCTACCAGGCTGCGCTACGTCCCGACCGTTGGCGACGGGAATTAGCGTATCACTCGCGTTCGAGAAGGGTCAAGACAGCAAGGAGTTCTTGGTGAAGATCGAGTAAAAATTTGCGGTGTTGTGCCGATGTGGAACTCTTCCGCGGTGCTGCTACCGCCCGCGGACCGTGCGCTATCGCGTTCGCGCCCAGATTTTCCCCTTCGCTATGCTGGCCGCTTGGTTGAGATGCGCCTTCGGCGTCGGGGTGACCTGCGAGGAACCGGCGCGCTCCGGCGATAGTGAAGCCCTCATCGTAGAGCAGGCGCTTGATCTCGAAGACCGTTTCGATGTCTTCGCGGCGATAGAGCCGGTGACCGCTTGGGCTTTTTACCGGCTGCAGCGTCGGAAATTCGGTTTCCCAGTAGCGCAAAACAAAGGTCTTGGTCGCGGTAAGGCGGCTGACTTCGCCGATGCGGAAAAGAGTCTCGTCCGGCGTGAGTGAAAGATCCTGCGGTTCCGGTGCTGGTGCTGCGCTAGCCATGTCTCTTCGTATCGTAGGCCGATTTCGCCGAGTGTCAACCCCTGACCTAGCGGCGCGGCTTGTGGAAATTCTTTTTTTCGGTGTGGTCGGGGCGTTCGCGCTGGCGGGTGCCGCGCTTTTTCAGGCGTTGGGTGAAGCGGATGGGTGTGCCGATGAAATCGAATTCCTCGCGCAGCTGATTCTCCAGGAAACGCTGATAGCTGAAATGCAGCGGTTTAAGCTGGTTGGTGAAGAGCACGAAGGTCGGCGGCGCCGTGGTGGCCTGAGTGATATAGAAAATCTTCACTTCGCGGCTGGCGGGCGAGGTGCCACGGGTCAAATCGACTTTCGCGAGCCAACGATTCAGCTCGCCAGTGGAAATGCGCCGACGGCGCGCTTCGACCACCCGATCGATGACTTTGTACAGGCGGTCGACGTTCTCGCCAGTTTTCGCCGAAAGAAAAACAATAGGCGCGTAGGAAAGAAATTTCAGGCGGGCCCGGACCAGCGGTTCGTAGTCCTGCAGCAGCTTATTGCCGCTGACGTTGGCGACTTTAGCGCTGCTTTTATTCTGTTCCGCGGCTTTTTCCTTCGCGACTTTCAGTGCGAGATCCCATTTATTCAGGACGATGATTACCGAACGCCCGGACTGCTCGGCGTAACTGGCGATCGTGGCGTCATGCGAGGTGATGCCCAGTTCCGCGTCGGCGACCAGCAGCGCAATGTCCGCGCGCTCGAGGTGCTGGCGCGCCATGATCACGCTTAATTTTTCGGCGATGAGTTTGGTTTTGCCCTTACGGCGGATGCCGGCGGTATCGAGGAAGCGATAAGAAATTCCGTTGTGCTCTACGACCGTGTCGACGGCATCGCGGGTCGTCCCGGCCAGTTCGGACACGATGGAGCGTTCTTCGCCGACCAGCTGATTAAGCAACGTCGACTTGCCGACGTTGGGCCTGCCGATAATCGCCAGATTTACGTACGCAACGGCGGGAACCGGCTCGCCTTTCGGCATCTGGTCGGTAAGCGCATCGAGTAATACGTCCACGCCGAAACCGTGCTCGGCGGAAATGGGAAACACTTCGTCGCCCAGTTCGTAGAATTGCGATGCAAATTCGACAGCCTGCTTGGGCGTGTCGACTTTATTCACCGCAATGATCGGCGGCTTACCAGCTCGGCGCATCAGCTGCACGATTTCCTGGTCGAGCGGCGTAGGGCCGGTGCGACCGTCGACGATGATCACCACGCGCGAGGCGTTGTCGATCGCGACGCGTGCCTGACGCAAAATTTCACCCGGAATCCCGGCTTTGTCTTCCGGAACAATTCCGCCGGTATCGACCACTTCAAACGTCCGCCCTTCCCAGGTGCAAGTGCCGTAGATGCGGTCGCGCGTGATGCCCGGCTCGTTGGTTACGATGGAACGTCGTGTCGCAGTCAGGCGATTGAACAGCGTGGACTTGCCCACGTTGGGCCGGCCGACGATTACGATCGATGGCATTTTGGGCGTCATGAGGTGCCGCACCGATGCGCGGGTCAACAACATTATCATGATTCGGCGAGCGTCACTCGCAGCAGCGTCGGGCCAACGTCAGGTGTCCGCATCGGGCGCGAACGCGCGGCGTGTGTTACTTTAGATTTCCAAACAAGTTGATCGTCTGATGGCTAAAAAAACCGCTGCATCGAAACCGGAGGACGTAACCGTCGAAGAAATATTCGGCGAAGGCGGGCTGCTGGCCAGCCGGCATCCGGGGTACGAGTTCCGCGCATCGCAACTAGCCATGGCGGAAGTTGTGGACGCCGCGTTTCAGAAGCATCAGCACGCGGTGATCGAAGCGGGGACCGGAACCGGCAAGACTCTGGCATACCTAATTCCAGCGATCCGCAGCGGGCGACGAGTGGTGATTTCTACCGCGACGAAATCGTTACAGGAGCAGCTCTTCAATAAAGATGTCCCGTTTCTGCAGAAGCATTTCGCGCCAAATCTGAAAGCCGCGCTGATGAAGGGCCGCAACAATTTCCTGTGCCGGCAGAAAGTGCATCAGATCGAAGGGCAGGCGGTGCCGCGTGGCATCGACGAAGTCGACTGGTTCTCCCAGATTAAAGACTGGGAGAAGCTGACCGAAACCGGCGACCGCGCTGAGCTCACCTTTTTGCCGGACGACGCGGAACTCTGGCACCGCATCGACGCGCGCAGCGACCTGTGCACTGGGCAAAAATGCCCCCAGTTTGGTCGCTGCTTCATCACCGCCATGCATCAGCGGGCCCAGGAAGCCGACCTGATCATCGTGAACCATCATTTATTTTTCGCTGATCTGGCCATCCGGCAGGACGATTTCGGCTCGATCCTCCCCGAATACTCCGCGGTGGTTTTCGACGAAGCACATGAAATCGAAGACGTCGCTAGCGATTATTTCGGGCGACGCGTTTCGAGCTACCAGTTTGAAGAGCTGGTGCGCGATACCGAAGCGATGCTGCGCGTACTGAAAGTGGAAGCGTCGCCCCTGCGCAAGCATTTGATTCGGGTGCGCGAGCGGGCTCGAACTTTCTTCGAGAATTTTCCGGAACGCGAAGGCCGCTTCCCTTTTGGCCCGAACGAGCGCAAGGCGTTTCTGGAACGCAACGCTTCGGCATTTGAGGATTTGTCCGCCGCAGTAAAGCGAATCGAGACCGAGCTTTCGGCGATTACTCCCAAGCCCGAGGAAATCCTTACCCTGGCGCGGCGGGCCGCAGAACTACGGCGCGAATTCATTTTCCTGCTGGAGAGCGAAGAAAAAAGCTACGTCTATTGGTACGAGCGGCGCGGCAAAGGAATCGTGCTCACCGCGACCCCGATCGACGTCAGCGAAATTCTGCGCGAAAAACTTTTCGATCAATTCGACACGGTGGTGCTGACCTCGGCTACGCTGGCGGTGGGCGGCCGGTTTGATTTTCTGAAGCAGCGCCTAGGCGTGCTGCCGGCCAAAGAAACCGTGCTGCCCCAAGAATTCGATTTCCACGAGCAAGCGCTTCTTTACATTCCCCAGGCCATGCCGGATGTCCGGCACGAAACTTTCTCGTCGCGCGCGGCGCACGAGATCACCAAACTGCTGGAAATCTCGAAAGGCCGGGCATTCTGCTTATTTACCAGCTACGCGCAGATGAAAGTCGTGCATGAAATGGTAGCGGGACGGGTGAGTTTCCCGACATTTCTACAAGGAACCGCGCCCCGGTCGACGCTGCTCGAACGATTCCGTAACACGCCGAACGCGGTGCTGTTCGCGACCGCCACCTTCTGGCAGGGCGTGGACGTGCAGGGGTCGCAGCTTTCCTGCGTGATCATCGACAAGTTGCCGTTCGCCGTGCCCAGCGACCCGATCGTCGCGGCGCGAGTCCGCGCGCTGCAGGAAGATGGCCGCAATCCCTTCGCCGAGTATCAAGTGCCGGAAGCGGTCCTGGCCTTGAAGCAAGGCTTCGGCAGGCTGATCCGCTCCAAGACCGATCGCGGCATTCTAGCGATTCTCGATAACCGGATCACCCGCATGCAATATGGTAAGATTTTTTTGGAATCGCTTCCGGATTACGCGAAAACCCAGGATATTGCCGAAGTTTCGCGGTTCATGGAAAACCATCCGGATTAATCTCCTCCGAAAAAAGGAAAGTTGATGTTTGAAGTCTGGGTCGATGAACAGTTCGCCGCGGCGCATAACCTGCGCAACTACAAAGGCAAATGCGAAAACCTGCACGGGCACAACTATAAAGTGCGCGTGAACCTGACCGGCCCGCAACTCGACGAAACCGGACTCTTGTACGATTTCGTGCATCTAAAACAAGTGATCCAGGGCGTGCTCCGCACGCTGGACCACAAATACTTGAACGAATTAAAACCGTTTGACGTGCTCAATCCATCGGCAGAAAATATCGCCAAGCACATCTACGACGAGACTTCGAAGCAGATGCGCGCCACGCCCAACGGAGCGGCAATTTCCAGCATCACTGTCTGGGAATCAGAGGTAACAGCGGCCACGTATAGACCGTAGCGGAGGTCACTCCAATGCGCCTGTGCCGAGTGAAGGAAGCGGTAACGCAGTATGAAAGCTGCCGAGCAGATGCGCGGCGTTTCAAAAAACGAAAGTCCAAGAAAAAATGAATAGAGGATTGCTCATCATTGCAATTCCGGCATTGGTGGTCTCCACCTTTTGGCTGACCATGGGCTGGGGCTGGAGAACTGCTGCGGTGGGGGCCTGCCTGGAAATCGCAATTCTGGTCGGAATAGCTGCGTATTCCGCGAAACGCGCTAGCGCCTCCTAGAACTACCGGCGCAACGAATTGTGCCACCTTTAACTTGATGGCCTCAGTCTTGTGGCTCACAATCCTCGATGGAGCACGGGAAACTTCACGAAAAAGATTGCCGCAGCGCAGTACCCTGGGCCTTTTGGCGCGCATTCGCCGCCATCGGATAAAGCTTGAAAATATCGCTCGCGGGGCGCGATTTGCGTGATAATGGCCGCCGCGATTTACCGCTCGAGGAGAAATACATGAGAAGAGCAATTTCGGTGTTCGGGGCATTCTTGCTGGTGCTGACCTTTGCGCTTGCCGCCTTCGCGCAGGATTCCGGACGTTTGAATGGCGAAATCCTGGACAAGGACGGGAAACCTTACGCCGATGTCACGGTCTCGCTGAAGAACCAGGAGACCGGTCAAGTCTATACAATCAAAACCGATAAGAGCGGAAAGTTCGTCCAGTTGGGCATGCGCGGCGGCATCTACACCGTGACCTCCACCAACGCGAAAGACGGCTTCAACTTCTCGGAAAAAATGTTGATCAACCTCGATAAGGATAACGAATACAAACTGAACGTGAAAGAAGTCATGGCCCAGGCGGGTCCGAGCGCTGAAGAACAGAAAAAGCAGGAGGAACAAGCACAGAAATTCAAGAATATGAAAGCGCATTTCGATGCGGGCATCGCGGCGATGAACGACGCCAACACTCTAAAGACCCAGCTTCGCACGGCATCCACGGACCAAAAAAGCGCACTGCAGGATAAGCGCTCTGGGGACTGCCAGACGGCGGTAACCGAATTCACCCAGGCGGAGCAAGGAGTTCCGGAAAAAGAAACAAAGAACCACGCGTTGGTTTGGGGCAATTTAGGCGCGGCCGAAGAGTGCGCGGGGAAGTATGGCGATGCCGCCAGTTCGTTTCAGAAAGCATCTGATCTGGCGCCAACGGCCGGTTATTACACCGGGCTGGCCACCAATGAAGCAAATCTCGGAGCCTCGTTGACTGATCCGAAAGAATCCGCCTCCAAATTCACCGACGCCAATGCCGCTTGCGACAAAGCGGTGGCGTTGGACCCAGCGGGGGGAGCGGTCTGCTGGAAAAACCTGGGAATCGTCCTGAGCAATAAGGGCCGCATGAAGGATGCGATCACGCCACTGCAGAAGGCCACCACGGCCGACCCGAAAGACGCGCAGAGCTGGTTCATGCTGGGCAACGCGATGACCGCCACGATCGAGCCGAAACAAGAAGGCGATAAAATGACCTACATCATCCCGCCGGGCACCAAGGAAGCCTACCAAAAGGCGATCGATCTGGGCGGCGCCGGCTCCTCGGTGGCAACCCAGGCGCAAGCTGCTCTCGACGGCCTGAATGCCATGAGCGGCGGAGAGGATACGAGCATCGGAAAAAAGAAGAAGAAATAGTTTCTCGGCTACTTTCTTAGGAACGGCGGTGATTCGCTTCGGACCATCGCCGTTCTGTTACTCCTAGGCCAACCCCGCGTCAAATTTCCGCAACGGATTTGCCCTCTCGATTCGGAGTCGCTTCGATGGTATTCTGTCCGCTCATCCCCGAAGGAACGTGGTGCCGAAGTGAATTCCCATCAGACCAGCACGGAACGCCGCCGCAGTGAACGAGCCCTGGAATCGCTCCCTCTTGTTGTCCGCGGAGTGGACTTGTTGGGCCAACCCTTTGAAGAGCGCACCACCACTCTGGCTTTCAGCAGCCACGGGTGCCGGTATACCTCCACGCATCACTTGCCACGAAATTCTTGGGTCACGCTGGAATTGCCGGCGAGCGCGGCCGGGAGCGGCCCGACCGATCCACTGCGCGCTCGTGTCGCTTGGGTGCAACGGCCCCATTCGATTCGCGATTTCTTCCAGATCGCCGTGGAATTGGAAAGCCCCGTAAATATTTGGAAAGTTCGAACCGCGCCGACTGCGCCGGACGTGAATCACGTCGTTGATTCGCCGCAGACGACCAACGAAGGTGCCACGCAAAGCGCCATCGAATCGAGCGCGCGCGAATCCTTTGACGCCGCGCCGATCGAATCCAGCGAAGCGCAGGGATTCGAACCAACGCAGTACGAGCCGATGCATTTGGGCTCGGACAGCCCGCTCATGCGCGGATTGCGCGCCGAGCTGGACCGCCAGGCGAAAGAAGCCGCGGCCAGCGCCGCCGAAGAAGCTCGCAACCAGGTAATCAACGCCACCCAGGAAAACGAGCGCAGCTATTCCGCGCGCGCCGAGGAATCGTTCGGCAAATGGAAGGCGCAACTCGAACAGGTGCAGGATCAGGCCCGCTCGGAATATTCGGCGCAGGTTTCGGCCCAACAAAATGAATTTCTGCAAAGTGTGAAAGCGGAGATGGATGCAGCGCTGCACCGGGCCCACGAACTCGTCAGCGAACTGAACCATCAGACCGAAACTCTTCGTTCCGCCAGTCAGGTCGCGCAGGAAAAAAGCAGTTTGATCAGCCAATCCCTTTCGCAGGTGGAGGCGGCAGAGGCCGCGCGCGCGGCAAGGCTTACCGCGGGTCAGTCTCGAGAGGAGCTGGAAGCGCAGGAGACTCTCGTTGCTGGCTGGCGCGGCCGTCTGGAATCCGAGATGCACGTGGCGCAAAAACAGTGGAGCGAGCTGCTGCAGTCTTCGCTGGATAGCAACCTTCAGCACATGATCGGGCAAATTTCCGCTCATTCGCAGGAAATCCTGCAGGGCGCGGAAAAGAAAATGACCGAACGTTTGGGTGAACTGCGCGAACCTTTCGCCCAGGCCGCCGAAGAAGCGCGCGACACCATCGCCGGAATTCAAGCGTCGCTGGGCCAGGAAGTGCAACGCGCCCGCGAATCGCTCACCCAAGTGGAGCAGGTCGCCAGCCGCACCAAAGAAATTTCTGGGCAGCTCGAAGCCGCCAGCCACGACGCGCTAAATCAATTACACCGCCGGCTCGAAGCCATCCTGGATACGAACACCGCGGAGATGAACCGCCGCGCCGATGGCATTTCCGCAAATCTGTCGCAGAAAGTAGGTTCGTCGCTGGATTCGATTGGGCATCAGTTCCTGGAGCGAACCGTCGCCGAGACCGAGAGCCGCCTGGCGCCGCATCTTGAGCGCGTCCCGGCTTTGCTGCGCGACCTCGAAAGCCGCGAAATCCAAACCGAAGAAGGCCTGCGCGTCCATCGCGAGCGTTTGCGCCAGTTGGCCGAAAACAATCAGCGCGAAGTGGACAATCGAATCGCGGCCACCACCGCCAGTCTCCATGCTGATTTCGAGACGGCTCGGCGTGACGCGCTCGCCAAATGGAGCGAAGAGCTCGATGCCAGCGGCGTACGGGCCGCTCATTCGGCCGCGGAGTCCCTGGGCAAGACTTCGGAATGGTTTCAGCAGGAGGCGCGAGCGCGATTACAGGTACTGGTGGAACAGGCCCTGGTCACCGCGAGCGCCGGCCTCGGCGAAAAAGCGACGGCCGCGACGCACAATTTTGAAACTCAGCTGGCCGTTCAAACCTCGACTCATCTCGCCCAGATTTGTGAACAAGTGGAAGGAGTCGCGCGTGAGGTGACGGGAAGAACGCGCACCGAACTGGAGCGTGCCGCGGAAGCGGCGGCGGCTTCGTTTGGCCAGGTGCTCCATGCGGAGCGCGACCGCCAGACCGTGGAATTTGGGGCGGCCACCAGCGAAATCCAGCGTCAACGCGCGGAGGAATTTGACCACTCGACGCAGCAACTGCTGCATACACTGGACGCGAACGCGTTGACCTCCGTCGAAAGCTTCCGCGCACGCATGGCCGAGCAACTGGAAACAGCCGCTGCCGAAGGTCGCGGTGCGCTGCAATCGGAATTCGCCTCGACCCTCGAAAACTATCGCACCGAACGCGATGCCCACAAGCAGCAGTGGATCGAACACTTGGAGCGACTGTCCGGCGAGGCCACCGAAAAATATCAGGACAAGTTACAAACCGGCGGCGATGCCTGGGTTAGTTCGTCCATGCGCCGTCTGAACGAACACGGGCAAAACGGAATCGAGTCATTGTTAAGAAACGCCGATCAGGCCTTGCGCGATTCCTTTGCCAAGGTCTTCGAAGGGCTTTCCGAGATGCTGCGTGATCGAAGTGTGGGCGCGTCCGGTGTGGGAAGCTCGGCGGGATTCGGACAAATCCCCAATCGCGACAGCGGCGAGAGTTCCGGTCCACACAACAACGTGATTTAAGACCATCCGCCCCGCCAGTTATTGCTTGCTCCCCTCTCGTCGATGCGTATCGTCCCCGGCGCTACGAGATATTTGGTATGCTCGCGCGCGTAAAGATCCAACCCCACACTTGACTCGGAGTCTTATGACTCGTCTGCTGTGCGCGGCCGCCCTGATATTTTGTGTCGTCAGCGGTCCACTGAAATCGCAGGATCCAAAAACCACGGCCACAGAAGATTACCTGTTTGCCTGGGCCGGCGACGCGGGTCAAAAGGGCAACGATTTTTTGGCCGTCATCGACGCCGACCCCTCGTCGGCGTCCTACGGGAAATTAGTGACCACCCTCGCTACGGATCAGAAAACGATTCAAGTCCATCACACCGAATACACCATGCCCGCCAGCGGGATGCTCTTTGCCAACGATCATGGCGCCGGCCGCACCTTCATCTTTGACGTGCGCGATCCGCTGCATCCCAAGATTGCCAACTCGTTTACCGATATGGGCGGCTACATGCATCCGCACTCGTATCTGCGCCTGCCAGATGGAAATGTCTTGGCGACTTTCCAGCATGCGCATCATGCCGGCAGCGACATGGTGATGGGCGCCACCGGGGGTCTAGTGGAAATTAATGACGAAGGCAAAGTCATTCGCTCCGCAAGCAGCGCGGATCCCGCATTCGCCGACGCTTTACTGATGCCGTACAGCCTGGTGGTCCTTCCCGAACTGGACCGCATTGTTTCCACCAACTCTTCCATGCACTTGAACGAAATCTTCAGCGGCGTCACCTATCAGGTGTGGCGGCTTTCCGATCTCAAGTTGCTCAAGACCGAATATTTCGACGTCGGTGAAAATCGCTACGCGCAAATCAGCCCGGAAGAGCCGCGCCTTGGTCCGGATGGATCGATCTTCGTCCAAACGCTCGGATGCGGAATCGAACGCATTACCGGCATCAACACCGACCAGCCGACGTCGCACCTCGTGTATTCGTTCCCGGGTAACTGGTGTGGGGTTCCCACCATCGTGGGACATTACCTGATCCAAAGCGTTCCGGACCTGCATGGTCTGGTCGTGCTGGACATCGCGAACGCGGCCAAGCCTGTGGAAGTTTCGCGGCTGAAATTGACCGATACCTACAGCCCGCACTGGACAGCGTGGGGCTCAAAAACGCAACGCCTGGTGGTGACTTCCAGTGGCTCGCCGGTCGATCACCGGCTTTTCTTATTAAAGCTCGATCAGGCGACCGGCGTGATCACCGTGGATGACGCGTTTCGCGATACGGATGGAAAACCCGGATTCAACTTCGGAGATCGCGAATGGCCGCAAGGTTGGAAGGGTACGGGCGCGCCACACGGCGCGGTGTTCACGCGCTGAAATTTCTCGAATTCAGCGAAGCTCAATTCGGAACGACCACTCCTGCGACAAATTCGTTTATTTCGTTCCGACCACTTCGAGAACGGCGTTCCCAACATACTGAACTTGTTCCGCCGACATTTCCGGAAACAACGGAATGCTGAGCACGCGTTCGCAGGCCCGTTCCGCATGCGGAAAAGTGCCGGCGGGATAGCCCAGGGACGAGTAAGCCGGTTGCAGGTGTACCGGCGTCGGATAGTGCACCGAAGTCTCGATTTCGCGTTCGGCCAGCTGCGCGATGACGGCCGGACGATTTTTCACGTAGATGACGAACTGATGGTAGACGCATTCATCGTGCGGATCGTCGATCGGCATCGTAAGCTTCGCGGGTTCGAGTAACCGGCGGTATTCGCGGGCAATTTCGCGCCGGCGCTGGGTCCACGCGTGCAGCCGCCGCAGTTTAATGCGCAGCACCGCGCCCTGAAAACCCTGCATGCGATAGTTGAATCCGACAAATTCGTGAGCGTAACGCGCGGTTTGGCCGTGCGAACGCGCGGCGCGCGCGAATTTCGCGATGCCTTCATCGTTCGTGGTGAGCGCGCCACCTTCTCCGTATGCGCCCAGATTTTTTGATGGATAAAAACTGAACGCGGCCGCCTGGCCCAGTGAGCCGACCCGCTGCTGCCGGTACCGGGCCGCGTGTGCCTGGGCCGCATCTTCCAGGACGCGCAGGTTGTGGTGCGCGGCAATTTCGCGGATTGGATTCATATCGGCCGGCCGGCCGTAGAGATGAACCGGGACGATCGCCCGGGTGCAGGGTGTAATCGCCCGTTCCAGCAACTTCGGATCGAGATTGGCCGTCGCGGGGTCGATGTCGACGAAGACCGGGCGTGCGCCGCAGTAGGTAATGGCCTCGGCGGTAGCAAGAAAAGTGTTGGGCGTAGTGATCACTTCGTCGCCGGCTTGTACCCCGATGCCCAGCAAACCCAAATGCAACGCCGCGGTTCCGCTGCTTAGCGCGACGCAATAAGCCGTGCCGCAAAAATCAGCGAACTCGCGTTCGAACGCCTGCACTTCGGGGCCTTCGACAAACGCGGAACTCTGGCACACGCGATCCAGCGCCGGCAGAATCTCGTCGCGCAGACCGGCATATTCAGCTTTCAGATCAAGGAGTGGAACTTTCATGAGTGGCCTTTCGCGGACCTTTCGAAAACCTTTCGAAGACCTTTCGAAGACCTAAAAACTGTACTGTAGTGCGGGCGATGCGGCAAGCGGCGGCATCAGCCACGTGCCGTGAAAAGCCTGCAAAGTTTGAGGCGTCGAATATTCCTGAATCATATATGCGTGAGCGTCCCAGTGATTTTGGTGCGGCGCAAGGCCCAGGCAAATATGGCAAAAGACAACGGAATAAGAATCGCCGCAAAAATCAAAAGCGCGGCGATCGAAGGCCCCAGCTCCGCCCAGCTCGCCCGGCCCAGCAGCGCGGCGCGCATTCCTTCCAGCGCGTAGGTGATCGGAATCAGGCGCGCCAGTATCCGCAACGGCTCCGGCAAAACCGAAACCGGGTACATCATGCCGCCGACCAGGCCGGAAACTCCCAGGAACAACCACTTCGCTGGATTTCCGCGTCGGAAGAGAAGCGAATAGCTGGCCGAGATAATTCCCAGTCCCGCGAACGCCAGAATCGAAGCCAGCAGCACCACGATGGCGCCCGGCCAATTTGCCGAACGCGGCGAGAAGTCAAAAAACAAAATTCCCCACCCTAAATACACGCAGGTGCGCATGGCCAGTGCGGCAAACGGGTACACCGCGGAACCCGCGAGAATCACCGGAAGCGGCGTTTGGGTGACCAGCAGCGCCTCGAGCGTACGGTTTTGCCGCGCTTCTTCGATGCTGGCGTCAAACGCGGTCAGCGACACGCTCAAATAGTCGAAAAACGCGAAACCCACCAGCGCGAAGGCGAAGTAGCTGCTTCCCGCCGGCAGCGCGCTGGAGAGCTCGGGGCTTTGCACGAAGCGGGAGAGATAATAAAAAGTTGCCACTCCAAAAAATGCTTCAAGAATCTCGATCAGGAATGCTCCGCGATATCCGCGTGCGATGGCGAAATCGCGGCGGAAAAAAGCCACGACCTTGCGCAAGGTGCGAACGAAACTCACGACGCCACACCGCTGTGCACCGGTTGGCGTAACAGCTTGGTAACCGCCTCGGCAAAATTTGGCGAGCCGGCTTTCAGGGCCAGACCGCGAGGTGTGTCGAACGCGATCACCCGGCCCTCCTCCAAAACCAGCACGCGATCGGCGACCTCCTGCACTTCGCTGAGCGTGTGCGAGGCAAAAAGAAGAGTTGTACCGAGACGGCGCACCAGGTCGTCTTTGATCAGCCGGCGAAAGTCCGCCGCCGCCAGTGGGTCCAGGCTGCGCGTGGGTTCGTCGAGCAGCAGCACCGCGGGTTGATGAAGCAAAGCCCGGGCCAGCCCCAGGCGATGGGTCATACCGGTGGAGAAAGTTCGGACTTGGCGGTCGAGGTCGGCGGTAATTCCCATTCGTTCAGCGGTCGCCGCGATGCGCGTTCGGATGTCCGCTACGGAAAGATTGTTCATGGCCGCGAAGAAGCCCAGATTTTCGCGAGCGCTCAGCCGGCCGTAGAAACCTTCGTCGCCTCCAGTGTGGTACCCGATCTGGCGGCGAGCCGCAGCCGGGGAGCGTTCGACATCGTTGTTGGCGATCGACGCGTGACCGCGGGTGGGAACGATCAGGGTGGCTAGGATGCGCAGCAGCGTAGATTTACCGGCGCCGTTCGGCCCCACAATTGCTACCGCCTCTCCAGACTTAACCGCAAACGAAACACCCGCGAGTGCGCGTTCAGTCGGTTTCGAAATCGGTTGCAGCAAACTCCGCCAGCCAGAGCGTGCAGGAGGGAAAAATTTCTCGAGCGAAGATACGGCGATATCGTCACCGGGCATCTGTGTGGTTATATCCGAACTCACCGGGGCAATCCAGTTCCGTCGTTGCTTTCTGATTAAGTCTCGGTAGAATATGAGGCAGTGAGAGACGGCGTTCGGCGTAAACGCCGGTTTTAGCTTTTCGGTTCTCGCCTCAGCCAACCAGCCCTGACGTACCAAGGAGCGGCCAAAATGGACGCACCTCTTTCCTTACAAACGACGGTAATGGTGACTTCCCAGCAGGTCTCGTGTCCGTTGGGCGATGAATCGGCCATCTTAAACATGAAGAACAGCGTCTACTACGGCGTGAATCCGGTGGGCGCGACCGTATGGAATCTGCTGAAAGAAGCGAAGACGGTTGGCCAGATTCGCGATGCCATCCTGAACGAATACGAAGTGGACGAAGTACGCTGCGAAAAAGATTTGTTTGCGCTGCTGGAAGAAATGCGGAGTGAAGGCTTGATCGAAGTACGCGACCGGGCCGCGGGCTAGCGTACCAAGGCCCGCCGCGACTTCTTCGGCAGCAAGGGGTTAGAACGACCCAGTGAAAGCGACCATTCAAAGTTGGCGAACGTTTTGGGCGCTGAACCGCGCTGAGCGCGCGGTGGCCTGGTCGGCTGCGCTGGGATTAGCCGCGGCATGGATTGGTTTGCGCCTATTCGGGTTCAGGCGCTGCCA
>Ga0209530_1000160_pt1 | contig 59714 bp, 52 predicted proteins | sample BlaSpr_A8_Ref_O1_FD_187987 | JGI IMG/M metagenome (GOLD analysis project Ga0209530, IMG submission 187987) | Forest soil microbial communities from Thunder Bay, Ontario, Canada - Black Spruce, Ontario site 2_A8_Ref_O1 (SPAdes) (version 2) | ecosystem: Environmental > Terrestrial > Soil > Boreal...
AGGGCTCACTGTTCATCGGCGGAACCCCGCGCGAGAACTTCGTGCGCATCTCGATCGACCACATCGCTCGATCGGCTGCGCCAGAAGAGCGGGAATCACTGCTGAAGTTCCTCAACAAGTCGATCCATCCCTTCGTCAGGGACCGCGGACTTGACTGGGAGATCCACATCGATGACACACCCCGCGATTTGTGGACAATTCAGGGCATGCGGCCCCCAGACGAAGGCTCCGCCGAAGAGCAGCGCTGGGTCCGTGAGAATCGAGCATCCAAGCCGCTCAGCTGACGAGCATCCGCAATTCTGCGGCGTACCTCACCACGCCTCAGACCTGACCTAAGTTGTGCCGCTTTGTGTTCCGCCATGCCTGCCGAATCCCAATACGCCTGAAGAGGATTCGACAATCTTGCGCATGTGGTTGCATCACGCAACCACAGATGTTAGGGTCAGCGGAGCGGCTCCACTGACCGCACCATCCACCTGACAAGGAGACGACGCCATGCCGATGTGCGATGCATACATCCCGATGGATGCCCTGCCCGCCGACGCCGAGCGCGAGATGCTCAGCCGGATCAGCGAGCTGCTCATCCAGCACGAGCTGCGCAGAACGCTCGACCTCGCCGATGATGTCGACGCCGAGGCCAGCACTGAGCGGGCCCGCTCAATCGCCCGGCTGTCGGTGCTGCGTCACGAGGCCTATGTCGCAAGCGCCCCCGCGCAGGCCCCGTACTACAAGTTCGTGGTCAATGTGCCTGAGGGTCAGGCCGACGAGGAGTTCCGCATCTCGGTGACCCGCGACATCACGCAGGCGGTGGCCGACGCCGAGGGCGGCCGGTGGCCGGATCCGGAATTTCGGGTGTGGGTGTTCACCTGGGAAGTACCCGACGGCACCTGGGGCTCGAGGGGCCGCATCATCCGCCTCGGCGACGTGATGGACTTCGTCGCACCCCAGCTGCGCGAGCAGGCCGTGCAACGGCTGGCCGACCGGCGCCGCGACGACGCACGCACGGTGCTGGCGGCCGCGGGTGTGGAGACAGTCGCGAGCAGCTGAGATCAATCGAAAGGAACACTGCGATGACACCACACACGCCCAGTACGACATTCCTGCAAACACATGTCTTCACCGCCGCCGCCCGCGACTTCGGCCGCCACGGTCAAACGTTCTCCCCGACGACCGCGACGCTCGTGACGGGGCAGATCGAGGCCGTCCTCATCGACGCGCAGTTCGTCGAGAGTGAGATCGCTGCCCTCGGCGACATGATCGAGCAGACCGGCAAGCAGCTGACGTCGATCTACATCACCCACGCGCACGCCGACCACTACCTCGGCCTCGGCCAGCTCCAGAAGCGCTTCCCCGACGCGCAGGCCGTCACGACCCCGGCGGTCGCCGCGGCCATCACTGACACGCTCGATGACCAGATGAAACAGTGGCGGGCCATGTTCGGCGACGCCGTCGCCCAACCGACTCTCCTGCCCTCACCGCTCAAGGGTGACGCGATCGATCTCGAGGGACAGGAACTGCGAGTGATCGAAGTGGGCCAGGGCGACATCGCGCCGAGCACGGTCGTCCACATTCCGTCGATCGACACGGTGGTCACCGGCGACGTTGCTTATAACCGTATCCACCCCATGCTCGCCCTCAGCGGCCCCGAACAGTGGGACGCCTGGATCGCCAGCGTCGACCAGATCCAGAGCCTATATCCCAAAACCGTTGTTGCCGGCCACAAAGCACCCCACGCCAGCGACGACGACATCGCAGTCATCCTGGACGGGACTCGCGACTACATCCGCGACTTCCGGGACGCTGTTGCCGCCAGCAGCAGCGCGGAAGAAGTCGTGGAGACCATCAAGGGGAAGTACCCGGACTACGGAAACCTGACGACGCTGCTGGTGTCGGCCCGAGCCGCTTTTCCGCAACGCCGCTAACGGCAATCCAGGTCGACGTCTGGACAGATTGTCAGTTCGGCTTCGGGTAACTCACACCGGTGAGCTGTTCGGAAAGCTCCCACAGTCGGCGGCAGTCCTCCTCGTTGCGGGCACGTTGAGGGACCTTGGCCAGGCTCACGCCGCCGCCGGCGGCCTCGTAGATGCCGCGGGGTCCGTAGAACGCGCCGCCCTCGGCGTGCGGCGTCGCGGCCGCATACAGCGCGGGCAGAATCCCCTCGTCGACTTCCTGCCACAGGAACGGCGCCCAACGCCACGAAGTCTTGTACAACCGCTCCATCAATGCGGGCCTTTCGCGGCCGTGCGACGGTCCGCTGATCTGCAGGTTGGTCTTGGTCAAGCCGGGGTGCGCGGCATTGGACATGATGCCCCAGCCGGCCTCGCGGCTGCGGCGGTCCAGCTCAAGGGCGAACATCAACACGGCCAGCTTCGACTGGCCGTAGGCCGACATCGCCGCGTAGGACTTCTCGAACTGCAGGTCGTCGAAGTGGATGCGGCCGCTTTGGCGGGCGGCCAGGCTGCTCAGCGAGACAACGCGGGCGCCGTTGGCGGCGCGCAACAGCGGCAACAGGTGTGCGGTCAGCGCGAAATGGCCGAGATGATTACTGCCGAACTGCAATTCGAAGCCGTCGGCGGTGGTGTCGCGTTCCGGGGGCGTCATGACGCCGGCGTTGTTGATCAGAATGTCGATCGGGCGCCCCTCCGCGTTGAGTTGTTCGCCCAACGCGGCAACAGCGGCCAACGACGACAAGTCGAGGGTCTTGATGATCAGTTTGGCGTCTGGAACGGTGGCGCGGATTTCTTCGATCGCCGCCTCGCCCTTGGCCCGATTACGAATTGCCATGACGACGTCGGCGCCGGCCGCGGAAAGCCGCCGGGCCAGCCCGAACCCGAGGCCGCTATTGGCTCCGGTGACGATTGCCAGCTTCCCGGTCAGATCGGGCACAGTGGCGACGAGATCGTTTGCCATCCGTTTCACTCCCTCGTTCGGTAGGCGCCTCGTCTTAGTGTGCGCCTCGAGTCGCCGTCAGCAAACACGGGCATTCTGATGCCTGTCAGCATGCGGCCGAGCATTCGCCCACGGGCTGGCACCTGCTCGGTCGCAGTGACAAACTGCGTGGATGAGTAGCAGAGGGCTCGCGAAGCTTTCCCTCACGGCTGCCATCGTGATGATGGTCGTGGCGGTCGCCGGCTTCGTCGCCACCTTGGTGCTCAACGCATTCTTTCTGGACAAATACAACGACTGCGGCGAGGTGCCGATCCCGGGCTCGGCCAGCCTGCACCTGCCCGCCGGTCAGGTCAGCATCAGCCTGCACACCGTGGTGATCGGCAGTCCCAACGGCGGTCTGCCGGTCCCGCCGCTGGGCGTTACGATCGTCCCGCCTGACGGTGTGGCGCAACCAGTGGTGACGGAAAACATCGGCAGCACCACGACGGTCAACAATGACGCGCACGTGCGGGTGTGGGTGGCTCAGATCCCCGCCGATGGTACCTACAACGTCAGCACAGATGGCCAGGTCAACGGATTCATCGAGCCACGGCTGGCCTTCGGGCACTCGAGTTCGTACGGCTTTCTGGTGTGGGTGTTCGTCGCCATGTTCGTTGTGGGCCTGGTTGCTTCGATCGTCTCTGGAAAGTGGTTGGGGCGCGCTCGCCGCAAGGCGGCGGCAGCGGTGGTGGCGGGGACACCCCACCTTCCAGAAGTGGGGCCCTTCGATTCGCCTACTGCGTGGTCTTCTGCCCCGCCTTTTATCCCGGCTGTCGAGCCGCCGGTCGCGGCGCCCGCTCAGCCCACAGTGACCCCCAGCGGGGCGTACGAACCCAGCGCCGAGGGCGTCCGGCTCGAGCGACTCAAGACGCTGGCCGCGCTGCGGGATTCCGGTGCGTTGACCGAAGCGGAGTTCGAGACCGAGAAACGCCGGATCCTCGAGGAACGCTGAGCCGGCTGGCACCGCCCTTTTTGCCCGCCTCTAAGCGACAATCACCGACGCACCAAGGATTCCCGGTGCCGTGTCGCTCGAAGGCGGGCAAAAACTCCACCCGGCAACTGTGTGGCTTGACCCAGCGGCCTTAGTGGCCCCGGGCCACCCACTCCTCGTAGTTGACGATCTCGTCGCCGACGGTGGTGCTGTCCCCGTGGCCGGTATGCACGACGGTGTCGCCCGGCAACGTGCCGAGTCGCTCGGAGATCGACTGCAGAATCGTCGGGAAGTCGGAGTATGAACGTCCGGTTGCGCCCGGCCCGCCGGAGAACAGCGTGTCGCCGGTGAACACGATGCCTGTTCCGGGGCCCAACTCCGGGGCGTACCAGCACACCGATCCGGGGGAGTGGCCCGGGGTGTGCAACGCCTGCAACTCCGTGCCCGCGACCCTCAAGGTATCGCCGTCGGAGACAACGCGAAAGTCCTTGTCCGGATGAGTCATTCGCCACAAGACATCGTCGCCCGGGTGAAGCAGCACCGGTGCGTCCAGCGCGCGGCCGAGCTCGGGAGCCACCGTAACGTGATCGTTGTGGCCGTGCGTGCACACCACCGCAACCACATTGCGGCCGCCCACGGCCTCCACGATCGGCTCCGCGGCGTGGGCGGCGTCGAAAACCACGACATCGGAGTCGTCACCTACGATCCAGATGTTGTTGTCCACTTCCCAACTGCCACCGTCGAGTTCGAAGGTTCCGTGCGTTACCACACGTTCGATCGCCACTACAACACCACCACCGAGCGCAGCACCTTGCCTTCGTGCAACTTGTGGAACGCCTCCTCGATGTCGCCGAGTCCGATGCGTTCAGAGACGAACTTCTCCAGCGGGAGCCGGCCCTGTAGGTAGAGGTCGATCAGGGTGGGGAAATCGCGTTCGGGCAGGCAGTCGCCGTACCAGGACGACTTCAGCGAGCCGCCGTGGGAGAAGAAGTCCAGCAGCGGCATGTCCAGGCGCATATCGGGCGTCGGGACACCCACCAGCACAACGGTTCCGGCCAGATCGCGGGCGTAGAAGGCCTGCTTCCAGGTCTCGGGGCGGCCCACGGCGTCGATCACTACGTCGACGCCGAAGCCGTCGGTGAGGTCCTGGATGGTTTTGACGACGTCGAACTCGCGGGCGTTGACGGTGTGGGTGGCGCCGAACTTGCGGGCCCAGTCCAGTTTCGTGTTGTCGGTGTCGACCGCGATGATCCGCCTAGCGCCGACCAGCGCGGCCCCTGCGACGGCGGCATCGCCCACGCCGCCACAGCCGATCACCGCGACGGTGTCGTTACGGCTGACCGCCCCGGTGTTGATCGCGGCGCCCAGCCCGGCCATCAATCCGCAGCCCAACAGGCCGGCGACGGCCGGATCGGCTTCGGGATTGACCTTGGTGCATTGACCGGAGTGCACCAGCGTTTTGTCGGCGAACGCCCCGATGCCCAGTGCCGGGGTGAGTTCAGTGCCGTCGGTCAGCGTCATTTTCTGCTGGGCGTTGAAGGTGTCGAAGCAGTAGGCGGGCCTGCCGCGTTTGCAGGCCCGGCACTGGCCGCAGACAGCGCGCCAGTTCAGGATCACGAAGTCGCCCGGCTCGACAGCTGTCACTCCCGGCCCGACCGCTTCCACCGTGCCCGCGGCCTCGTGGCCGAGCAGGAACGGGTATTCGTCGTTGATGCCGCCCTCGCGGTAGGTCAGATCGGTGTGGCATACGCCGCAGGCGATCACGTCGACGACGGCCTCACCGGGCCCGGGATCCGGGACGACGATGTCCACCAACTCGACGGGTTCGCCCTTCTTGCGTGAAATCACTCCGCGCACCGTCTGACTCATGGCCTCCAACCTACTGTTCGCCGCCATACATCTCGCAGCGGCCCGTCCACCCATCGTCGTTCGGTCGAGCCTGCGGTGGTGGCACCGGTGCCGGTGTAGCGTCGCTGAGCGTGACGACACTCAACGGAAGCCCGGCCGCCGGCGAGAGTGCCGAAGAGTTCAGCGAACGGATGGTTGCGGCCATCGACAGCGCCAGTCTGACGATCCTGATGAGCGTTGGACATCAGACCGGCCTGCTGGACACGATGGCGGGGCTTTCGCCCGCCACCAGCGCCGCGATCGCCGAAGCCGCGGGTCTCAACGAGCGCTACGTCCGAGAGTGGCTGGGCGGCATGGCCACCGGGCACATTGTCGATTACGACGCACAGAACGGGACCTACTCGTTGCCCGCCCACCGCGCAGGCGTGCTGACCCGCGCGGCCGGGCCGCACAACTTGGCTATGGTGGCCCAATTCGTTCCGCTGCTCAGCGAGGTCGAACAGAAGATCATCGGCTGCTTCCGCGATGGCGGCGGACTGCCCTACAGCGAATTTCCGCGGTTTCACACACTGATGGCCGAGATGAGCGGTGGCGTGTTCGACGCCGCGCTCGTCGATGTCGTACTGCCCTTGGTCGATGGTCTCGTCGAGCGCCTGCGGTCCGGAGCGGACGTGGCCGATTTCGGTTGCGGCAGCGGTCATGCGGTCAATGTGATGGCGCAGGCGTTCCCGGCAAGCCGGTTCACCGGCCTGGACTTTTCCGACGAGGCCATTGCCGCCGGCATCCAGGAGGCGGCTCGACTCGGTCTGACTAACGCGAACTTCGAGAGCCACAATCTGACCGAGTTGGACAAGTTCGACGCCTATGACGTCATCACCGTGTTCGACGCCATCCATGACCAGGCGCAGCCGGCCCGCGTACTGGAAAACATCTATGGCGCGCTGCGGCCCGGCGGCGTCTTCCTGATGGCCGACGTCAAGGCATCGAGCCGGCTCGAGGACAACGTCGGCGTCCCGATGAGCACGTACATGTACGCGACCTCGCTGATGCACTGCATGACGGTGTCGCTGGCTGCCGACGGCGCCGGACTGGGCGCCGTCTGGGGAACTCAGCTGGCCGTCTCGATGCTCGCCGATGCCGGGTTCGACGATGTGCGGGTGGCCGAGGTCGAGTCGGACCCGGTCAACAACTACTACTTGGCCTATAAGGGGGCCAGGAAGTGATGAGCCCGACCTGATGGCCGCCCTCGACGCGATTGACGACTGGCCCGTGCCGGCAGCCGCTGCTGCAGTGATCGGAACCAGCGGAGTGTTAGCCAGTCACGGCGACACCGCGCGCACGTTCGCGCTGGCGTCGTTGACCAAACCGTTGGTGGCCCGGGCCGCCCAGATCGCCGTCGAGGAAGGGGTCGTCGATCTCGACACCGCGGCCGGCCCGCCCGATTCCACGGTGCGCCACTTGCTGGCGCACGCGTCGGGTCTGGCGATGGACTCCGATCGCGTCCTCGCCAAGCCCGGCACCCGGCGGATATATTCCAACTACGGCTTCACCGTCCTGGCCGAGACCGTGCAACGGGAGGCGGGGATCGAGTTCGGCCGTTACCTCGCCGAGGCGGTGTTCGAGCCGCTGGCGATGGGGACAACCCGGCTGGAGGGCGGCGCCGAGGCGGCCGGGTTCGGAGCGACATCTACGGTTGCGGATCTGGCCACATTCGCTGGTGAACTGTTGCGGCCGTCGACGGTCTCGGCGCAGCTGCACGCCGAGGCGACGGCCGTGCAGTTTCCGGGCCTAGATGGCGTCTTGCCCGGATATGGCAGGCAGCGGCCCAACGACTGGGGGCTGGGTTTTGAGATCAGGGATTCGAAATCACCCCACTGGACGGGCGCGGGCAACTCGGTGCGAACGTACGGCCATTTCGGCCAATCAGGTGGTTTCATCTGGGCAGATCCGGTAGCGGAACTGGCGCTGGTGGTCCTGACGGACCGCGATTTCGGCGAGTGGGCGCTGGGCGTGTGGCCGGCGATTTCTGATTCGGTGATATCCGAGTACCCCGCACACTAGCGCAACAGGGGTATCACAAGGCACAATAGACACGCACGACACAAAAATTTCATGCAAGCATCCTGCTTGTCGGTCCGCCAGGTCGTTGGGGAAGACGTCCCTCGTGGAACCGAAGGAGCAACAGATGCGCGCGTCGAACCAATTCGCCGACGTGACGGCTGGCGTGGTGTATGTCCACGCCTCGCCCGCGGCGGTATGCCCACACGTCGAGTGGGCGTTGTCGTCGACCCTGCAATCCAAGGCCAACTTGGTGTGGACGCCGCAGCCGGCGATGCCCGGACAGCTGCGCGCGGTCACCAACTGGGTCGGCCCGGTGGGCACCGGCGCCCGGTTGGCCAACGCACTGCGTTCCTGGTCGGTGCTGCGGTTCGAGGTAACCGAGGACCCCAGTGCCGGAGTCGACGGCCATCGCTTCAGCCACACCCCGCAGCTGGGATTGTGGAGCGGGTCGATGAGCGCCAACGGCGACATCATGGTCGGGGAGATGCGGCTGCGGGCGATGATGTCGCAGGGCGCCGACACTCTTGCCGCCGAACTGGATTCGGTGCTGGGCACGGCGTGGGATGAAGCGCTGGAGATGTATCGCGACGGCGGCGACGCCGGTGAAGTGACCTGGCTCAACCGGGGCGTCGGCTAAGTATCACCGGGCGGGACGCAGAATCTGCAGCGCGGCGGGCACCGCGGAGATCTCCGCGGGCAGCAGGCACGCGAAGTCGCCGTCGGCGTACACATTGATACCGGGGCACTCGACGTGAATTGACTTGGCGCGTGCCGTTGTCACCTCGTCGAGTTCGACGTGGGTGCCCTTCATCACGGTGGGGAAGAGGCGAACCAGCTTTGTCCGGGATGCCGAATGCGCCATGGTGATGTCGAGCAGACCATCGGTGTAATCGGCATTGGGGCAGATCAGCAGCCCACCGCCATAGCTGCGGGTGTTGCCGAAAGCCGCAAGCGTGATATCGGCGTCGATCTCTTGAGTTCCGTCGAGCACCATTCGGAACGGCAACAGCCGCAGCTGCGAAAGCTCGGCCAGCATCGCGATGTAATAGCGCAACCGCCCGTGCGGCCAGGTCATCCGGTTGGCGCGATCCGTCACCAGGGAATCGAACCCGGCGGCCGCCACGGTGCCGAACCACTTGTCGAACTTTTTGCGGCCATTGCCGCACTGAATCCGGCCTAAGTCAATTGTTTCCGTCCAGCCGTCGACGACGATGTCCGCAGCGGCCTCGGGATCCTTAGTGGGAATGCCGAATTCGCGAGCGTGATCGTTTCCGGTGCCGGCCGGAATGATCCCCAGCGGAACATCGGTGCCCGCCAACACCTGCAGCGCGTTGGACACGACCCCGTCACCGCCGGTGACCATCAGCGCGTCGGCGCCTCTCTCAACTGCCGCGCCGGCGAGATAACGCGCATCTTCAGCGTCGTCGCCGATGATTTCGACGACCTCCACACCTCGATGCTGCAGCCGGGCGATCGCGACATGCGCTGCGCGTACTGCGGTGCCGTGCCCCGAGAGGGGATTGGTCAGCGCGGTCACCTTGCTGATTTCGCGCCTAGTCACGGGATCTTCACGGAATCAGCTTGCCGGGATTGAGAATTCCGGCCGGATCCAATGTCGCCTTGACCGCGCGCAGCACTTGCACGCCAAGGTCGCCCACTTCGGCACGCATCCAGGGCCGGTGATCGGCACCCACCGCATGGTGGTGGGTGATGGTTGCGCCGGTGGCGATGATCGCATCCGACGCTGCTTTCTTGGCGGTCTGCCACTGCTCGATCGGATTGCCCCGCTGCCCGGCGACGATGGTGAAGTACAACGAAGCGCCGGTGGGGTACACGTGCGAAATGTGGCACATCACGAGCGCCGGTGTGCCCGTCTTGGCCAGTGCGGTCGTGAGTGCTTCGGTGACAGCGGCTTTGAGCGCGGGAACGTTGGACCAGTCGGTGGCGGTCTCGAGGGTCTCGCACAGCGCGCCCGCGGACAGCAGTGAGTCGCGCAGATAGGGAGCGCCGAATCGACCGTGCTCCCATGCTTGCGCCGGGCCTTCGCCCAGCGACGTGCCACCTTGGGCCGCCAGCAGCGCGCTCGTCTCGGCATGGCGGCTCTCGACATGTTCCTTGGTGCCCTCGAACACGGTGATTCCCAGGCAGCCGCCGGTGATCTGGTTTTCGCCGATCGCCTCGGTTGTGGCGAGATTGACTCCGGTCTCGGCCTCATCAGACAGTCGAACGACGGTGGGGCCGGTGGCATTTTGGGTGACGGCGCGCAGGGCCGCGGCCCCGGTCGCGAAATCAGGAAACGACCATGCCTCATACCGGACGTCCTCTGGCGCCCGGTGGACACGCACCCGCACCTGGGTGATGACGCCGAAAGTGCCCTCCGAGCCGAGCAGCAGCTGGCGCAGGTCGGGACCAGCGGCCGACGCCGGTGCGCGGCCCAAGTCTATGGTGCCCACCGGCGTGATCATCCGTATCCCGCGAACCATGTCGTCGAACCGGCCGTAGCCGGCCGAATCCTGGCCCGACGATCGGGTGGCCGCGAAGCCGCCGATCGTGGCGAACTCGAAGCTCTGCGGGAAATGCCCGAGCGAGAAGCCGTGTTCGCCGAGCAGACGTTCGGCGTCCGGGCCGGTGACGCCTGCGCCGAAAACGGCCTGGCCGGACACCTCGTCGAGGGAGATCAGCTGGTTGAAGCGACGCAAATCGAGTGACACCACGGCGCTGAACTTGCCGCGGGTGGGATTGAGTGCACCGACGACGCTGGTGCCGCCGCCGAACGGGACCACGGCGATGCCGTGCTCGGAGCAGTAGCGCAGGATCGCGGCAACGTCCCCATCTTCACTGTCGTCGCCGGGTAGCAGCACGGCGTCGGGCGCATCCTGGACCCCGGAATCCTTGCGACGCAACAAGTCGACGGTGGACTTGCCTCCCGCTCGCAGCAAACGGTCGCGGTCATCGGTACGGCAGAACTCGGCGCCGACGATTCCGGCCAGCGCATCTTGGTCTGCTTTCGACAATGCTGATGGTCGCAGCTGCACCTGGCCGGCGTCGAGTTCGACCTGTTGCGAATCTTCCAGCCCGACGGCCTGCTTCAGCAAAGACCGGATTCCGTCGGAAAGCGGTTTGGCCGCAGCGGCATCTCCCCACGCGTTCCATTTCATGGGCGGAAGAAGTTCCTCGTCATGCGTCATGCGTTACAGTATTACATATGTTGTCAATCAGTAACGCGTCGTTCCCTGACACTGCCGACCGGATCCTTACCGCGGCGGCCAGCTGTGTGGTCGATTTTGGCGTGGACCGGGTGACACTGTCCGAGATCGCACGCCGCGCGGGGGTGAGCCGGCCGACGGTGTACCGGCGCTGGCCGGACACCCGGTCGATCGTGGCGGCGCTGCTGACCAAGCGCGTCGCGAGCGTGATGCGCGAGGCGCCGTTGCGCGGAGATGACCGGGAATCGCTTGTGCAGCAGATCATTACAGTGGCCGATCTGCTGCGTCGCGATGAACTGGTCATGTCGGTGATGCACTCGGAGCTCGCACCCATCTACATCACCGAACGCCTCGGGGCCAGCCAGCAGATGTTGATCGACGCTCTCGCCGCCCGGCTGCGCGCGGCCCAGCGCCACGGCAGCGTGCGCGCCGGCGACCCCCTCCAGATGGCCACCATGGTGTTGCTGATCGCCCAGTCGACCATTCAGTCGGCGCAAATCGTCCGGCCGATGCTCGATGCCGAGGCGCTGGCCGCCGAACTCTCCTACTCGCTGAACGGATACCTATCGTGACGCCCGACTCGACCGCTCTGAACGCCGCGCGCCGCGCGGCCGACCTAACGGCACTCGCTGACGGTGAGCCGCTCGACGTCGTCGTGATCGGCGGCGGTATCACCGGTGTGGGCATCGCGTTGGATGCCGCGTCGCGCGGCCTGCGGGTGGCGCTGGTGGAAAAGCACGATCTGGCATTCGGCACCAGCCGCTGGAGTTCCAAACTGGTCCACGGTGGTCTGCGCTACCTTGCGACCGGCAACGTGGGAATTGCCCGGCGCAGCGCCATCGAGCGCGGAATCCTGATGACGCGCAACGCCCCTCATCTCGTTCATGCGATGCCCCAGCTGGTTCCGTTGCTGCCGTCGCTGGGTCCCGGTAAACGCGCGCTGGTTCGAGCCGGATTTCTCGCCGGCGATGCTTTGCGGAAGCTTGCCGGTACGCCCGCCTCGACCCTGCCCCGATCGCGTAGGGTTCCAGCGCAGCGCGTCGTGGACATGGCTCCGACCGTTCGCCGTGATGGCCTTGACGGTGGATTGCTTGCCTACGACGGGCAATTGATCGATGACGCTCGACTGGTCACTGCGGTCGCGCGCACCGCGGCGCAACATGGCGCCCGGATCCTCACCTACGTGGCGGCATCCGAGGCCACCGGCACCTCGGTGAAGTTGACCGATCAGCGAACGGGGCAGTCGTTCGATGTGTCGGCCGGTGCGGTCATCAACGCCGCCGGGGTGTGGGCGGGCGAGATCGACGGCTCGTTGCGGTTGCGGCCCAGCCGCGGGACCCACCTTGTCTTCGATGCCAGCGCCTTCGGCAATCCGACTGCGGCACTAACTATTCCGATTCCCGGTGAGCTCAACCGCTTCGTGTTCGCGATGCCCGAGCAACTGGGCCGGGTCTACCTCGGTTTGACTGACGAAGCCGCTCCCGGTCCGGTTCCAGATGTCCCAGAGCCGTCTGAAGAGGAGATCACATTCCTGCTGGACACGGTGAACACCGCTTTGGGGACTGCGCTTGCCAGAAGTGACGTCGCCGGCGCCTACGCCGGCTTGCGGCCGCTGATCGACACCGGTGAAGGTCGCACCGCCGATGTTTCGCGCGAACACGCCGTCGTCGAGTCGCCCTCCGGAGTCATCAGCGTGATCGGCGGCAAACTGACCGAATACCGCTACATGGCAGAAGATGTCCTGGATCAGGCCATCGGTCTGCGCAATCTGCATGCCACGCGCTGCCGGACTCGCAATCTGCCGCTGATCGGGGCGCCGGCTAATCCCGGACCTGCTTGCCAGTCTCAGAAAGGGCCGGGGCCTGGTCTGCCGCTGTCGCTGGTGCAGCGTTACGGGGCTGAGGCGCCCAACGTGATCGTCACCGCTACCTGCGAGCGGCCGACCGATCCGGTGGCCGAGGGTATCGACGTGACTCGCGCGGAGTTCGAATATGCGGTGACCCATGAGTGCGCGCTGGATGTCGACGACATTCTCGATCGGCGGACCCGGATCGGTCTGGTGCCACGCGATCGCGAACGGGTCGTGGCCGTGGCGGCGGAGTTCCTTGCCGCAGTCGCCGGACTCTAAAAAAGGGGCGTGTCGTCGGTGACTCTATTTATGGGATGAGCTACTATTTGGTAGTGACTACCATATTACGGGTCCCTGTGCTCATCTCCGGCGGGGGCGCCGGCGGACTGGCCACCTCGGCGTTACTTGGTCAGCACGGCGTCCGGTCGCTGCTGGTCGAAAAGCGGCGCGAGGTCTTCCTGTATCCGAAAGCCCGAAATCTCAGCTTTCGCAGCTTGGAGATCCTGCGCGGCCTTGGCCTCAGCGACGAGGTGCACGCGGTCGCCGAGCATGTTTCCGAATTGGTGACCAAACCGACCCTGAACAGCGCCGAAGAAGAACCGGCTATCGACCTCGACGCGATCTTCGCCGGTCTCGACACGCTCAGCCCCGAGCCTGCCGTGCAGTATTGCCCGCAGAGCAGGTCCGAGCCAATCTTGCTGAACGCAACCCGACGGCATGGCGGCGAGGTCCGTTATGGGACGGAACTGTCTTCGTTCGAATCCGACGAGACCGGCGTCACCGCCGTTATACGCGACCGGGACTCCGGAGAGTCGGAGACGGTCCGAGCAGACTATCTCGTCGCCGCCGACGGTGTGCACAGCCCGATCCGCAATGCGCTGGGCATTGCTACCTCCGGCTACGGCGCGCTTCCCATCTTCGTTGTCTTCATCTACTTCCGTGCGCCTTGGCGCAAGTTCGTCGCGCACCTGAACGACGGAGATGGCGTGCAAGTCAATAACGGTGACGCACAAGGCATCTTCATTTCGGCTGAGGACGATCTGGGCATGTTCGTCACCACATATATCCCCGGCAAGGGCGAGACAGCAGACCAGTTCACGCCGCAACGTTGCCGCGAGGTGCTGACCAAGGCAATCGGCGAGCAGATCGACATCGACATCATCGAGGTCGCCGCCTGGCAACCGTACGAGCAGGTGGCTGAGCAATTCCAGTGTGGGCGAGTCTTTCTCGTCGGCGATTCGGCGCACACCATGCCGCCGTTCAAAGCTGGGGGAGCCAACACCGCCATCCAGAGCGCGCACAATCTGGCCTGGAAGCTGGCTGCCGTGCTGCAGGGGTCGGCGGGGCCTTCCCTGCTTGCCACCTACCAGGCCGAGCGGCATCCGGTCGGGCGGTTTGCCGCCCGCCAGTCGCTGTCTGGCCCGACGATTCCCTTGCTTCGGTTGGACGACGACCGACCGTTTTTGCCGCCCGAAGAAGAGTGCTCGATGTTCGCCCTGCTGGTCGGGTACCGGTACCACTCAGCCGCGGTCGTGACAGACGAGCCCGCGGCGAACGATCCGGACGTCCAGGAGGTGGTGGAGGAGTTGCGCGGGCAACCCGGCACCCGGGTTCCACACGCCTGGGTGGTGCGCCGCGGTCAGCGTGTGTCGACGCTCGACCTGGTCGGTAACGGGTTCAGCTTGCTCACCGGGGACGGCGGGGGCCGATGGCGCGCCGCCGCGGGTTCGGCGTCAGCTGCCCTTGGCATTCCGATCGCCGTCCATCGCGTCTGCAGCGACGAGTGGTCAGCGGTCACCGGACTTTCGCCCACCGGGGCGCTCTTGGTCCGCCCGGACGACTTTGTCGGTTGGCGCGCCGACGAACTACCTGCCAACCCTGAAACCGAACTTTGCCAGGCTATTTCGGCGATCGCCTGCCGCTAGCCCTCCGCGAGCAGACACAGAATCGCACTGTGCGAGCCTTCAGCGTGCGATTCTGTGTCTGCTCGCCAACGTTAGCTCGGCATGCGCGGGCGGTTCAGATGGCCGGCGATTCGGTCGGCGAGGCGGTCGGGTTCCCGCCGAACATCATCGATGACAATCGGAATAATCGTCCACCCGAGCTCTTGGAGCTTGGCCAGCCTCATTTTGTCCCGGAGCATTTCGCTTCGCCCAGCATGCCAATCGATGCTTTCGTATTCGGCCGCAACGTAGACGTCAGGCCACGCGAAGTCCACGCGCCATAGCTCACCGCCGCGGCCTCGGATCTCATATTGGAGTTCGGGAAGCGGAAGCCCGCGGTCAATCATCACGAGCCGAGCCTCGCTTTCCATCGCCGATTCCGAACGTCCGTCAGCGACGGGCAGGAGTTCACGCACTGCCACGATGCCCCGACGCCCTCGCTGCTCGGCGACGGCGCCTTCAATCTGAGTACGGGTACAGCCCATAGAACGCAATGCAGCGTCGAGCGTTGCCAGTGCCCGCGGACGGCGTAACTGCCTTGCCACTTCCACGGCGGTCCACGCCGGCGCCGTTGCGAGGCGGTCCGCTACCCGTTGTAGCCGAGCGCCAGTGCGTTGATGAACCATTAGACCGACGGTCGGACGCAAGCGGACGCCAGGATCGAGCACGTGAATGGCAGTGGTGTTTTCCGTGTCAAACCCATGCAAAACGGCGGCGGTGCCCATGCACGCGACTGCATGGCGCCCTGTAAAGACGTCGAGTGCGGTCAAGCGGCCCAACAGATTTGGCTCCTGGGCTGCGTAGACCCCATACCAAACACGAACGAGACCACCATTTTTGACTTGAACGTCGAGCTGTTGACGGGTCATAGCAGTCAGCAGTTGTGTGGTAGTAGCGAAACCGCCGGCCTTCTCCAGGGCCGTCATCGCATCGGCATGCACAGCGAAAGCATGCGACAACACCCGGCATTAACCAGTCACCCCTGGGGATAACTCTGCCGAGCAGACACAGAATCGCACGCTGAAGGCGCGTGCAGTGCGATTCTGTGTCTGCTCGCGCTAGATAATCAGAGCGGAATGTTCTTGTGGCGGCCGCGGCGCGCCGGGGCCTGGGCCAGTGCTTCGCTGAGCTTGCTGCGGGTATGCGCCGGGTCGATCTTCTCGTCGACGACGCCCATCTCGATGGCGCTGTCCACCCCGCCGGCGATCCGCTCGTGCTCGGCGGCCAATTGGTCGTGCAGCGCATCGCGTTCATGGTCCGGCGCGGCGGCCAGCTTGCGCTTGTGCAGGATGCCGACGGCGGCTTTGGCGCCCATCACCGCGACCTCGGCGTCCGGCCAGGCGAACACCTTGGTCGCATTCAACGAGCGCGAATTCATCGCAATGTAGGCCCCGCCGTACGTCTTTCGAGTGACCAGCGTGACACGCGGAACGGTGCACTCACCGAATGCGTGCAACAGCTTGGCGCCGCGGCGCACCACGCCGCCCCACTCCTGGTCGACCCCCGGAAGATAACCGGGAACATCGACGATGACCACCAGCGGGATCCCGAACGCGTCGCAGAGCCGCACGAAACGTGCTGCCTTCTCCGCGCTTTCGGAGTTCAAGCAACCACCGAGGCGCAGCGGGTTGTTGGCCAGCACGCCGATGGTGCGGCCGGACAAGCGACCCAGGCCGACCACCATGGACGGCGCCCAATGGCCCTGGAACTCGTCGAACGGCGTGTCGTCGTCGAGGATCGCGGTCACGATCGGATGCACGTCGTAGGCCCGCCGAGCAGATTCGGGCAGCAGCGCGTGGATATCGGTGTCACCGGCTTCGGCCTTACTGCGGTCGAAATGGCCTTGCTGGCAGAACAATCCGACCAGCCGGCGGCCGCGCTCGTAGGCGTCGAGTTCGTCGTCAGCGACGATGTGGCACACCCCGGACTTCTTGTGGTGAGTCTCCGGGCCGCCGAGCGAGGCCATGTCCACGTCCTCGCCGGTGACGCTGCGCACCACGTCGGGCCCGGTGACGAACACCCGGCCCTCCGGTGCCATCACGACGACGTCGGTCAGCGCCGGTCCGTAGGCCGCGCCGCCGGCAGCGAAACCGACGACCACCGAGATCTGCGGAATGTAGCCCGACGCGCGGATCATGGCCTCGAACACCGTCCCGACCGCGTGCAGCGCCCGCACACCTTCGGCCAACCGGGCCCCACCCGAGTGCCAGATGCCCACGATCGGGCTCTGCTCCTCGATCGCGGTGTCGTAGGCGTTCACGATGTGCGTGCAGCCCTCTAGGCCCATGGCGCCGCCCATCACGGTGCCGTCCGTGCAGAACGCGATGGTGCGCACACCGTTTACGGTGCCTGCAGCCGAAAGCACGCCGGAGCGGTCCCGCTCGTGCAGGAGTTCCACGGTGCCGTCGTCGAATAAATTGCTCAGACGCAACAGCGGGTCGCGGGGGTCGAGCGACTCGCCAACCGTTTCGGGGGCCGTGATTGTCATCGCAGGTCTCCTGTTCCGAGTGAAGGCTCGGGGTAATTTCGAAGCAATAATGCCGGGATTAGTACCGTCCAAAGGTGATCGCCACGTTGTGACCGCCGAATCCGAACGAATTGTTGACCGCATAGTGATATTCACCCGGGCGCGGCGCACCCGCCACCACGTCGAGGTCGATCTCTGGATCGAGGTTCTCAAGATTCAGTGTCGGCGGGATCACCTGATCCCGCAACGTCAGCACGGTCAAGATCGACTCCACCGCGCCGACCGCACCCACCGAGTGCCCGAGAGCGGATTTAGGCGCGTACACCGCCGGCTTGTGGCCGCCCAGGGCGTTATTGATGGCCTTACCTTCGGCCACATCACCGACCTGGGTGCCGGTGGCGTGGGCGTTGACGTGATCGATATCGGCCGGAGTCAGGCCCGCGAGCTGGATCGCCCGCGTGATCGCGTGCCCGGCGCGTACCCCGTTGGGGTCCGGTGCCACCATGTGAAAGCCGTCCGAGGTGATGCTGGCCCCCATGATTCGGGCCAGGATGTTGGCGCCGCGGGCTTTCGCGTGCTCCTCGGTCTCGATCAACATGAGGGCGCCACCCTCGCCGAACACGAAGCCGTCGCGGTCCTTGTCGAACGGGCGACACGCGCCGGCGGGGTCGTCGTTGTTGGTGGACATCACGATGCGCATGTTGGCGAACCCGGCGATGGGCACCGCCTCGATCTTTGTTTCCACGCCACCGCAGATCGCGGCGTCGGCCTCACCGAGCACGATCTGTTGCCACGCACGGGCGATGCCCTCCGAACCGGATGCACATGCTGATATCGGCGTCATCACCCCGGCCTTGGCGTGCCGTTCCAGCCCCACGGCCGCGGCCGCGCCGTTGGGCATGTACTTCTGCACGGTCAACGGGGAGATCGCCCGGTAGCCGCGCTGGCGCATTTCGTCGTAACTGAAGACGAGTTCCTCGGCCGAGCCCAGGCCGGTGCCGATGGACACCGCCAACCGGTTGGTGTCTATGTCGGGCGTGCCTGCGTTCTCCCACAGGCGCCGGCCCAGAATGGTGGACATCTTCTGCAGGTAGCCCATCCGACGCAGTTCGACCCGCGTGAGCTGGCTGTCGAAGTCCTCCAACAGATGCCCGCCGATGCGGATCGGCAGGTTGTACTCCTCGACGAAGGGATCGTTGAGGGTCCGGATTCCGCTTTGGTTGTCGAGCAACAACTTCCAGGTCGTCTCTGCGTCGGTTGCCAGCGCAGTTGTCATGGCAACGCCGGTAACCACCACATTGGGTAAGGCTTTACCGGTAACCAGCTCTGTCATGGCTTTTGCTTACGTTCCTTCCGTGCTCAGTAACGCCCGAAGGCGAGCGCCACGTTGTGGCCGCCGAACCCGAATGAGTTGTTGATCGCGTAACGGAAATCGCCGTAGCGAGGTTCCACCGCGACAACATCCAGGTCGATCTGGGGATCGGGGGTCTCATAGTTCAACGTGGGCGGGATGACGCCGTCCCGCAGGGTGAGCACCGTGAGCACCGACTCCAGCGCCCCAACTGCGCCGATGGAATGGCCCAGCGCCGACTTCGGTGCATATACGGCGGCATGCTCGCAACCGGCGACCCGGATGGCGTTGGCTTCCGCGGCGTCGCCGATCGGGGTCGCCGTCCCGTGTGCATTGATGTGGTCGACGTCCTTGGGGGACAAGCCCGCCAGCTCCAGTGCCCGCTGCATCGCCCTACCAGCACGTTCCCCGTTGGGGTCCGGCGCCACCATGTGGAAGGCGTCCGAGGTGATACCGGCACCCAGCAATCGGGCCAGCGGCTTGGCGCCGCGGGCCTTGGCGTGCTCCTCGGTCTCGATGAGCATCATCGCCCCGGCCTCGCCGAACACGAAGCCGTCGCGGTCTTTGTCGAACGGTCGCGACGCCCGCTCGGGCTCGTCGTTGCGGGTCGACATGGCCCGCATCATGGAGAACGCCGCGATGGGCAGCGCCTCGATGGGGCCTTCCACACCTCCGCAGACGGCGACGTCGGCATCACCCATGACGATCTGACGCCACCCGTGGGCGATCGCCTCGGAACCCGACGAACAGGCCGACACCGGAGTCATCACCCCGGCGCGGGCCCCGAGCTGCAGCCCGACGGTCGCCGCGGCGCCGTTGGGCATGATCATCTGAACGGCGAGCGGCGACACCTTGCGGGGGCCGCCCTCGTTCATCAGGTCGTAGCTCTCGACGATCCGCTCGGCGCCACCCAGACCGGTCCCGACGACCACGGTGAACCGGTCGGGATCGACCTTCGGGGTGCCTGCAGATTCCCACAGCTGACCACTCAGCAATTTGCTCAACCGCTGGACATAGGACATGCGCCGCAGGTCCAGCCTGCCCATGTGGATATCGACGGGCTCCTTGAGGTGGCCACCGATCTTGACGGGCAGGTCCCACTTGGTGATGAAGTCGTCTTCGAGTACGCGGATGCCGCTTTCGCCGGCCAGCAGACCCTTCCACGTGCTCTCGATGTCCGGCGCGATCGACGTCGTCGCCGCGACGGCGGTTACCACAACGCTGGGGTAACCGCCATTAGCAGTGGAAGGCTTTGTCACTTGCGTTCCGCTTCCAGCCTTGCCTGGACGTTCGAAACAGCCTCGGGGTTGTCGGTCTCGAGCTTGGATCGCAACGCCTCGGCGGCCTCGGGGTTCTCTTCCTCGAGCTTCTGAATGTAGGTGACGACGTCACCGACGGTACGCAGTCCGGCGAGGTCCTCGTCCGGGATCTTGACGCCGTACTTGTCCTCGGTCTGCACCGCGATCTCCACCATCGACAGCGAGTCGATGTCCAGGTCCTCGACGAACGACTTCTCCGGGGTGACCTCGGACGGCTCGATACCGGTTACCTCTTCGATGATCTCGGCGATACCGGCGATGATTTCGTCCTGGCTGACGGCCATAGCGTGCTTCCCTTCGTAATATGTTGTGTAAATCAAACTGACGTGCTCTTTGGTTGTACTGACCGAAGCGGGCGTTAGATGTTGGCCAACTCGTCCAGCTCTGCGGGCGACTTGACGGCAAGCGCCGTAACCCCCCGAAGTTCGCGCTTGGCGATACCGGTGAGAGCGCCTGCAGGGGGGAGCTCCACGATCGCCTTTACGTCGTGCTCGCGCAGCGTCGCGGTGCACAGGTCCCAGCGCACCGGCTGGATCAGCTGAGCGACGAGTGCATCCATTGCCTCGGCCGTAGCGGTCACCGGCTTTCCGTCGCGGTTGGACAGCAGCTTCGCGGTGGGCTTGGCGGTCGCGATGGCGGCGGCCGCTGCGGCGTAGCCGTCAAGAGCCGGCGCCATGTACTTGGTGTGAAACGCTCCGGCGACGCCGAGGGCGCGCACCCGGGCCTTGGCCGGCGGGTCTTCGGCGAGCTTCTCTAAGGCGGTCAGCGGACCGGCGGCGACAATCTGGCCGGCACCATTGCGGTTCGCGGGGACCAGGTCGAGCTGCTCGAGGCGGCTGAGTACTTCGGCCTCGTCACCGCCGAGCACCGCGGACATGCCGGTCGGCTCGGTGGCGCACGCCTTGGCCATCTCGGCGCCACGGGTGGCGGCCAGCGCGACAGCGTCATCGGCAGCCATCACACCGGCGATCGCGTAGGCCGCGATTTCGCCGACCGAGTGGCCGGCCACAATGTGTTCTTCGTGATCGGCGAGCAGGCCGCGATTCGTCAGCTCCTGGTAAGCGAGCAGGGTGTTTGCGACGATCAATGGCTGGGCGACTGCGGTGTCGGTGATCTCTTCGGTCGACGCGGTGGTGCCCAGCCGGACAAGATCCAGGCCGCTGGCCTTCGACCAGAGAGCGAGCTGATCCGCCGCGCCGGCGAGTTCCAGCCACGGCGACAGCATTCCCGCCGTCTGCGAACCCTGTCCGGGCGCAAGTAATGCGATCACGTGTCTAAGAGAACACTGTGGAAACGGTTTTGCGTGGTGTAACAGATTATGAACCTCGTCTTAGGTTTTTGTATACACCCTACAAAAAAGGCCCTTAAGCTACGTGTTTGATACCGTGCCGCGACCTGTGGTCTGAATCACTATCGCCCAGAAGGGGCCATGACACCCCCCCTGACCGGGAGCGGAAGCTGATTCATGGCGTTATTAACAACTGGAGGATGCGTGGGGTAGTTGAGCTGGCCTACCGTCGCAGCGACCCGCAGGACATACGCATCGCGCGGGTCGGTGGGATCACGGCCGGTGAAATCGGTGATGCGCTTGAGGCGGTACCGGACGGTGTTTGGATGAACGAACAACTTGCGGGCGCAGGCCTCAATCGCACCGCCACAATCCAGATAAGCCGTGAGCGTCTCGATGAGCGTCGGTCCGGCATCGGCCAGGGGCCCCATGACGTCGGTGTGCAACGCCACGATCGCCGACGCATCGCCCATGAGGGCGCGCTCGGGCAGGAGTTCTCGGGCCAGCACGGGGCGGGGCGCTCCACTCCAGCCGGCGACGGCGTTCATCCCGGAAATCGCCTCGCTGGCGCTGTGGTAGGCCGCGGTCAGCATGGGCGCCGTTGGCCCGATGACCACTGGACCATCGGAGAAGGCGCCCAGCAGGTCACCCAGGAACTTGTCGGTCGGCGTCAGCTGACCGGACACGATCGCCACCAGCCAGGTGCCGTGCACGTCGGTGAGCGCCGCCCGGCCGTGCCTGGCCGCGGTATCGCGGACATACTGGCTGGCCCGTTCGCTTTTGGCCTCGCCGTTCGAGTCGCCGCGTCCGGGCGCCGGGGTCCCGACCACAACCGTCGCAGGCGCGGTGGTGTCCCAGTTCAACGCGGCGGCGCGGGACAGCAGCTCGGGGCCGGTGTCGCCGCGTACCACCGCGTCGACGACGCTGGCCTCCATCCGGCTGTCCCAGCTGCCCCGCGCTTCGGCCGCGTCGGCGTAGACGGTCGCGAAGGTGAATGCCAGATCGCGGCTGTACTTAAGAATGCCCGCCGTGAGGGCGGTCAACTGCTCTTCAGAACGGGCCAGCAGTGGCACAACTTCCTCGAAGTACTCCATGGTGACCCGCACCATCTCCACGCTGTGACGCAGCGCGATCCGTCGGGTCAAGTCGTGGGGCACCATTTCGAACGCCTGCGCGGTGTAGCTGACGTTACTGTGCGGGTCCTGCATCCACTCGACGAAATTCACCACTGACGTCTGCACCACCAGGGCCACGCTGGCGCGTTGAGAGGCTTCCAGGTCCCCGAAGAACGGCAACCGCTCGTGCATGACCGCGACAGCCTGGGTGGACAGCCGCCCGGAGTACTGCTTCAACCGGCGCAGCAGGGAATCGGGCACGCTGTCCGCCAGCGCGAGTGGCGACCGCGGTTTCCCGAGGGGACTAAGCTGGTTGTCATTCACTCCTAAAACGTACGCCAGTTTTCTGGACGTTTCTGCCAAAGCGAGCCGTGCGTCTTAGTGGTCTTAGGCGCCGGGACCGGGGTCGGAGGTCTGCACCGGGGCGGCCTGCACATCGTTAATCTTGTACTGGTGGGCGGCCGCCACCGGCACCGACGGATCGATTTCACCATCGCGTGCCAGCGCTTCCAGCACCGCAACTACCTGCGACTCGGCGTCGGTGTTGAAGTAGCGCCGCGCCGCAGGCCGGGTGTCGGAAAAGCCGAACCCGTCGGTGCCCAGCGTGACGTAGGTGCCCGGCACCCAGGGCCGGATCTGCTCGGGAACCGCACGCATCCAGTCCGATACGGCGACCACTGGCCCGGTGACCTCGGCGAGGGCCTTAGCGAGGTAAGGGACACCGGCCGGCCGGTCGGGGTGGCGCAGCTTCGCCGTTTCGACGGCCACCCCGTCGCGGTTCAGCTCACCCCAACTGGTCACCGACCACACGTCGGCGGCGACGTCCCACTCGCCGGCCAGCATCTCTGCCGCCTTCAGGGCGGCGGGCATCGACACCCCGGAGGCCAGGATCTGCGCCTTGTTGGTGCGTTGCTCGCTGGCCTTGTGGTACCGGTAGATCCCCCGCAGCACACCTTCGGGATCGAAGCTCTCCGGCTCGGGCGGCTGCGGATAGGGCTCGTTGTAGACGGTGATGTAGAAGGACACGTTCTCCGGGTTCTGTCCGAACATCCGGGCCAGACCGCTTTCCACGATGTAGGCGATTTCGTACGCATACGCCGGGTCGTAGGCGACCACCGCCGGATTGGTGGCGGCCAACAGGGGCGAGTGCCCGTCAGCGTGCTGCAGACCTTCGCCGGTCAGCGTGGTGCGCCCTGCAGTGGCTCCCAGTAGGAAACCGCGCGCCATCTGGTCGGCGGCGGCCCACAAGCCGTCGCCGGTGCGCTGGAAGCCGAACATCGAATAGAAGATGTAGATCGGGATCATGGGCTCGTTGTGCGTCGCATATGACGTGCCGGCCGCGGTGAACGAGCCCACCGACCCGGCTTCGTTGATGCCCTCGTGCAGAATCTGGCCGATCTCACTCTCCTTGTACGCCAGCATCAGCTCGGCGTCCACGGCGGTGTACAGCTGGCCGTTGCGGTTGTAGATCTTCAGCGACGGAAACCACGAGTCCATCCCAAACGTGCGCGCCTCGTCCGGAATGATCGGCACGATCCGCGGGCCGATCTCTTTGTCCCGCAACACTTCTTTGAATGTGCGCACTATCGCCATGGTGGTGGCGACCTCCTGGCTTCCCGATCCCTTCTTCAGCGGGGCGTAGATGTCGCGGACAGGAAGCTTCAGCGCCTTGGCTTTGGTCCGGCGCTCGGGCAGGAAACCCCCGAGGGTGCGGCGCCGGTCGAGCATGTAACGAATCTCCGGGGCGTCCGGGCCGGGGTGGTAGTAAGGCGGCAGGTAAGGGTTCTCCTCGAGCTGAGCGTCGCTGACCGGAATGCGCTCGCGGTCACGGAAATCCTTGAGATCCTGCAGCGTCAGCTTCTTCATCTGATGGGTGGCGTTGCGGCCCTCGAAATGCTTGCCCAGTGTGTAGCCCTTGATGGTCTTGGCCAGGATCACCGTCGGCTGTCCCTTGTGGTCGACGGCCGCCCGATAGGCGGCGTAAACCTTGCGGTAGTCGTGGCCGCCGCGCTTGAGGTTCCAGATCTCTTGATCGCTAAGGCTTTCCACCAGTGCCTTGGTGCGCGGGTCACGCCCGAAGAAATGGTCGCGCACGTAGCCGCCGTCGTTGGCCTTGTAGGTCTGGAAGTCGCCGTCGGGAGTGGTGTTCATCAGATTGACCAGCGCGCCGTCGCGGTCGGCGTGCAGCAGCGCGTCCCATTCCCGGCCCCACACCACCTTGATGACATTCCAGCCGGCTCCGCGGAAGAACGACTCCAGCTCCTGGATGATCTTGCCGTTGCCGCGCACTGGGCCGTCGAGGCGCTGCAGGTTGCAGTTGATCACAAAGGTCAGGTTGTCCAGGCCTTCCAGCGCCCCGACGTGCGCCAGACCGCGGCTCTCGGGCTCGTCCATCTCGCCGTCACCCAAAAAGCACCACACGTGCTGGTCTGAGGTGTCCTTGATGCCGCGGTCATGCAGATAGTGGTTGAACCGAGCCTGGTATATGGCGTTGAGCGGGCCCAGACCCATCGACACGGTGGGGAATTCCCAGAAGTCGGGCATCAGCCGCGGGTGCGGATAGGACGGCAACCCGCCGCCGGGGTGGCTGTGCTCCTGACGGAAGCCGTCAAGCCGCTCGGCGGTCAACCGACCTTCTAAGAACGCGCGCGCGTAGATCCCGGGGGAGGCGTGGCCCTGGATGAATACCTGATCGCCGCCGCCGGGATGCGACTTGCCGCGGAAGAAGTGGTTGAAGCCGACTTCGTAGAGCGCCGCGGACGACGCGTAGGTCGAGATATGACCGCCGACGCCCACACCAGGCCTTTGGGCACGGTGCACCATGATGGCCGCATTCCATCTCATCCACGCCCGGTAGCGACGTTCGACGTCCTCGTCACCGGGGAACCACGGTTCCAGCTCGGTCGGGATGGTGTTGACATAGTCGGTCGACGTCAGCGCCGGGATGGCCACCCGCTGCTCTCCGGCCCGTTCCAGTAGCCGCAGCATCAGGTAGCGCGCCCGCACCGGCCCCGAGCGCTCCAGCAGATCGTCGAAGGACTCGAGCCACTCCGACGTCTCCTCGGGGTCGATGTCGGGCAGATAGGACGCCACTCCTTCGCGGATCACCCGAACGCGGTCGGGTTCGGTTCCGTTGCTTGGGGTTTTGGCCAGATCGTTGCGGGCGAACTCGGTCGTCAACTTCGGCTCCTCAGTTGGCGGGACACATGCGTAGTTGATGCTTGCAGGTTCTTCCCTCTATCGTGCCGCACCGGCATCGTGGCCGGGTACCCGCCGTCTGGCCGTTGGCTCTTTCACTTGCCGGGCATTACTCGCTGGGGGCGAAGTTGGTGCGTCGGGGGCAATTGGAATCCTGACCCGGTAACGTCTGCAACCGTGCTCATCGGATGGCGTGCCGTCGCTTGCAGGCACAGAGGGGGATGGGGATTCCCTCGGCGAGGCGCCCTGGCGCTCGGCTGTGTGGCGGCGGTGCTGATGGGCTTGATCAACCTAGTAGTGGGTTGCACCAGCGTCACCGGCGGCACTGCCGCACCCGACACGAACGTCGCCCCGGCCTACCGGCAGTCGGTGTCCGCATCGGTATCGGCGTCGGTCGCTACATCCAGCATCCGAGAATCCCAGCGGCAGCAGTCGTTGACGACCAAGGCGATTCGCACCTCGTGTGAGTCGCTTGCAGAGACCAGCAAAGCCGCCATCGACAAGGTGAATGAGTTTGTCGGGGCGTACAACGCAGGCCGCAACACCGGCCCGACCGAGGGCCCGGCCATAGATGCGCTCAACAACAGCGCATCCACGGTTACCAGCACTTTCAGCGACGCGCTGTCGTCGCAGCTGCGGGATGCGCTCAACGCATATGTCGACGGGGCTCACGCAGTAGCGAACGCCATCGGCACACACGCGTCGACGGCGGACTTCAATAAGCGGGTTGATCAGCTCAACGACACCAAGACAAAGGCGCTGAAACTGTGCGTGGCGTCGTACTGAGTAGGGTACTGAACCGCCCGTGCAAACCAGGTTCTGGCTATGCGACGATAATCCCATCGCAATGGCGCGCACATAGCTCGAGGTACTTGAAGGAGGCTCTACGGTGGTCGCGGCGGATCACGCCCCGAGCTACGGTCACAAGCTGGGCATCCAACGTGACCAGGTTGTCCAGGAATGGGGCTGGGACGAAGATACCGACGACGGCATCCGTGCTTCGGTTGAGGAAGCCTGTGGCGGCGAGTTGCTCGATGAAGACACCGACGAGGTCGTCGATGTCGTCCTGCTCTGGTGGCGAGACGGGGACGGCGACCTGGTGGACACGCTCATGGATGCGATCACCCCGTTAGCCGATGACGGCGTGATCTGGGTGCTGACACCCAAGACCGGCAAGTCTGGTCACGTACTGCCCGCCGACATCGCGGAGGCGGCCCCCACCGCCGGACTGATGCCGACCTCGTCGGTCAATCTCGGGGACTGGAGCGCTAGTCGCTTGGTGCAGCCGAAGTCGCGTACTGGGAAGCGCTGATGCTGTCGGTCGGGACCGTGGCCCCGGACTTCACACTGCGCGACCAGAACCAGCAGCCCGTCACACTCAGCGGCTACCGCGGCGCCAAGAACGTGCTGCTGGTGTTCTTCCCGCTGGCGTTCACCGGGATCTGCCAGGGGGAGCTGGACCGGCTGCGCGATCACCTACCCGAATTCGAAAACGATGACAGTGCGGCGCTGGCGATCTCGGTGGGCCCGCCGCCTACCCACAAAGTCTGGGCGAGTGAGAGCGGCTTCACGTTTCCGGTGTTGTCGGACTTCTGGCCGCACGGCGAGGTAAGCCGGGCATACGACGTGTTCAACGACGTGGCCGGCATCTCGAACCGCGGCACGTTCGTCGTCGATCGGTCGGGGATCATTCAGTTCGCCGAGATGAAGCAGCCGGGTGAAGCCCGCGACCAGCGGCTGTGGGCGGACGCGTTGGCGGCTTTGACGGCCTGAGAAGTCTTGAACGTTTTGAGTGCTTGGCCTCCAGGCGTGTAGCCTGCCCGGCGGGCCCCCGCGGTTTCAAGGGCGCGTAGCTCAGTGGTAGAGCTCTGGTTTTACACACCAGCGGTCGGCGGTTCGATACCGTCCGCGCCCACCAATGTTAGAGGCCTTCGGCCGCAGCACGATCGCGTCGGGCAGAATTAGCCCGAATGAGATTGAGCGCGTTGCCCACCTCGCGTAGCACACGTTAGGGATTGACGATGCCGCGGATTTTCCTCAGCCATTCCAGCAACGACAACTCGGAAGCGACCGCGTTACGGCAGTGGCTGATCGACCAGCGCCCGGAGCTGGTCGACGAGATCTTTCTGGACATCGCCGAAGACGCGGGATTGGCGCCGGGCCAGCGGTGGAAAGACGCATTACGGCAGGCCAACCAGCGCTGCGAGGCCGTGATCTGCCTGGTCTCCCACTCTTGGGGGAGTTCGCCGGAGTGCAAAACCGAGTACCGCACCGCCGAGACGCTGGGAAAGCAGATCCTCGTCGCCCGTCTCGAAGACACCGGCGACTCCGACATCACCGCAGAGTGGCAGCGCTGCGATCTGTTCGCCCCCGGCCCGACAACTGAGATCACGGTGTCCGGCCCGCCGGTGTGCTTCAACACCGCGGCGCTGGATCAACTCAAGAAGGCGATCGAGGGGACCGGAATCGGGCCGGAGAATTTCGTCTGGCCGCCACGCAGCGACCCGCTGCGTGCGCCTTATCGAGGCTGGGAACCGTTCGAAGACGTCGATGCCGGGGTGTTCTTCGGGCGAGATGCGGCGATCATGCGGGGCACCGACGAGCTGCGCAAGATGCGTTTCTCCGGCGTGAAGTCGTTGTTTGTGGTGCTGGGACCGTCGGGCAGCGGCAAGTCCTCGTTCCTGCGGGCCGGGCTGATCCCCCGCCTGCAGCGCGACGACCGCAACTTTGTGGTGTTGGGCACCGTGCGCCCCGGACGCAATGCGATCACCGGAGATCGCGGTTTGGCTGCGGCGATTCATTCGGGGCGTCGGGTGCTGACGCTGCCGAGCACTCCGCCGCTGGGCGAGATCAAAAAAATCTGCCGGGACGGAAACCACGAGCGGGTTTACGAGTTGCTGGTGGAGGTGCGCGAAGCTGCCGCCACGCGGCTGGCCCAGATCGCAAAGAGCGGCGCGGCGCCCGCCGGCGCAGATGCCACTGCCAACCCGCAGCGCCAACCGTCAGCCCCGACATTGGTAGTGCCGTTGGACCAGGCGGAAGAACTTTTCTCGGCCGAATCCGTCTCCACCCAAGCCGCCCAGGAGGCGGAGCGCTTTCTTGAGCTGCTGGTCGCCGTGATCGGCCGTATCAACACAGACGAAGTGCGGCTCATTGTCGCGGCCACTATCCGTACCGACCGCTACGAAGCGATGCAAAACCATCCGGCCCTCGAGGGAATCGGCACCGAGCTGTTCAACGAGCTGAAAACAATGCCGCATCACCAGTTTCCGGTCGCGATCAAAGGACCTGCCGCCCGTGCTTCCGATGCCGGCAGTCGACTGTCCATCGCTGATGATCTGGTCGATCGCCTGATCGCCGATGCCGACAAGGGCGCCGATACGCTGCCGCTGCTGGCGCTCACCATGCAGCGGCTCCACACCGATTACGGCACCGCCGAGGAAATCACCCTGGACGACTACGAGTCGATGGGCGGGATGTCGAATGTCGTGAACAACCAGATCGGGGAGATCCTCTCGGCTGACCCCCACGACCCTGATGCCGCGCTGGAGCTGCTGCGCTCGGCGTTCATTCCCTGGCTGGCCTCTATCAACCCCGACAATGAACGAGGCCTGCGCCGGGTGGCGCTGCAATCTGAGCTCCCTGCCGAAAGTCGCTCGCTGATCGACGCGTTCGTGGAAAAGCGATTGCTGGTGCGCGACCGCCGCGGTAGCGAAGTGGTGCTTGAGGTCGCTCTGGAAAGTCTGCTGCGCCAGTGGGACCAGCTGGCCCACTGGCTGCGGGATGAACGCCAAAGTTTGGTCGCCGCAGCTGATCTCGAGCGCGCCGCCGCAGCATGGAAGAAGCACGGTCGCGACGAGTCGTGGCTGCTAGAAGGATCGCGCCTGGCAACGGCCGAAACCGTCGCTGCCAAGCCAGGGTTCGGCCAACGGCTCGCCGTCGCTGCCGACTACCTCGCCGCGTCCCGGCGACGCGAAGACGGCAAGCTCGAAGCCGAACGGCGCCGCCATCGCGACGCAGTAGCGCGTCGGCTTGTGGTCGAGTCGGAAGCGATTATGGCCCAGACGATCCCAGGCGGCGATGCCCGGGCCTTCCAGCAGCTGCTCGCGGCCCGAGCCGTCGCGTCCGAGCCGGATGGCGGTCCTATTTCGGATGCGCTGGCATTGCGGGCTCGGACGCTCAAAATCATGGACGCCGGCCAACCGTTGCTCGGTGTAGCGTTTCGCCCCGACGGGCGGCGTCTTGCCGCCGCAGGCGACGACAAGACGGTACGGGTCTGGGACGCGCTGACCGGCCAGCCCGCCGGCCAGCCCCTCGTCGGACATACCAGCAGGGTCCACTGTGTGGCGTTCAGCCCGGATGGGCAGCGACTGGCCAGCGCCGGCGGCGACAAGACGGTGCGGATGTGGGATGCGGACACCGGTCAGCCGATCGGCAAGCCCATGACGGGGCACAGCGGCGTGGTGTACGACGTGGCGTTCAGTCCCGACGGGCAGCGGCTGGCCAGCGCCGGCGACGACAGGACGGTGCGGGTATGGGACGTGGTTAGCGGCCTGCCGAATGGAGAGCCCCTCACGGGGCACACCGGCGTGGTGTACGGCGTGGCGTTCAGTCCTGACGGGTCTCGGCTGGCCAGCGCCAGCGGCGATAAGACGGTGCGCCTATGGGACGCGGACAGCGGCCGGTCCGTCGACCAACCCCTGATTGGGCACACCGACACGGTGTGGTCTGTGGCGTTCAGCCCGGACGGCGGGCGGCTGGCCAGCGGCAGCCGCGATCAGACCGTGCGGCTATGGGACGCGGTCAGCACCCGGCCCGTCGGCGAGCCTCTCACCGGGCACAGCGGCGTGGTGTGCGGCGTGGCGTTCAGTCCTGACGGGCGGCGGCTGGCCAGCACCAGCTACGACGGCACGGTGCGCATCTGGGACGGGGGCATCAGCGAAACCCTGATCGGGCACACCAGCGCGGTCCACGGCGTGGCGTTCAGCGCTGACGGGCAGCGCCTGGCCAGCGCGAGCCAGGACAAAACGGCGCGGCTATGGGACGCCGCCGGCGGCGGGCCGCCCGGCGCGACCAACCCCGAATCACTGTGCGCCAAGCTGACCTCCAACATGAGCAGAGAGCAGTGGCGCGCGTGGGTCTCGCCGGATATCGACTACATCCCCGCCTGCCCCGAGCTGCCGATCCCTGCCGAGCCGGTCTCGGAGAAATGAGCAAGACGCGCGGGGTGCGACCCCTTATGGTTATGGGGTGCGTGTCGCGGGTGTCACACCCGGCGGCAGTATGAACGGGTGAAGCCGTTTCGCATCGAGGTTCCCGACGACGTTCTTGCTGATCTGCAATCGCGTTTGGCGCGAACCCGGTGGCCGGAGGCCGAATGCGTGGACGGCTGGAGCCAGGGCATTCCCCTGGATTACACCCGCGACCTGGCCGACTACTGGGCCAACGCATACGACTGGCGGTCGCGTGAGGCCGCGCTCAACCGCTTTGACCAGTTCATCACCGAGATCGACGGGCTGGACATTCATTTCATCCACCAAAAGTCGCCGCACCAGGACGCGTTCCCGCTGGTGATCACCCATGGCTGGCCAGGTTCCATCGTGGAGTTTCACAAGGTGATCGAGCCGCTTACCAATCCCACGGCCCACGGCGGACGCGCCGAAGACGCCTTCCATGTGGTGTGTCCCTCGCTTCCGGGGTACGGATTTTCTGCGAAGCCCACCCGCGCGGGGTGGGGCGTCGAAAAGATCGCCGCGGCATGGGAGACGCTCATGGGGCGCCTTGGCTACGACCGCTATGGCGCCCAGGGCGGTGACTGGGGCTCGGCAGTGACCACGCAGATAGGCCGGAACCAGGGTCACTGCGCGGCAATCCATCTCAACATGCCGATCGGCAGGCCCACAGCGGAAGCGCTCGCCAATCCAACCGCAGAAGAGCAACGGGCGCTGGCGGCGCTGGCTGAACACCGCAAGTCGGGCACCGGCTATTCCAAGCAGCAGTCCACCCGGCCGCAAACATTGGGCTACGGGCTGGTGGATTCACCGGCGGGACAGCTGGCATGGATCGTCGAGAAGTTCTGGGCCTGGATGGATTGCGACGGACATCCGGAGAACGTGCTCAGCCGCGACGAGTTACTCGACAACGTGATGGTGTACTGGGTGACCGGCACCGCCGCGTCCTCGGCCCGCTTGTACTGGGAGAGCTTCAAGGCCTGGGGGCAAATGGGCCGGGTCGAATTGCCCACTGGTATCGCCGCTTTCCCAGGAGAGGTGCTGGTTGCACCGCGGGCGTGGTGCGAGCCGGTCTACAACATCACGCACTGGACAACGATGCCGCGCGGCGGCCACTTCGCCGCATTCGAACAACCCGAGTTGTTCGTCGCTGACCTGCGCGCGTTTTTTGCGACGGTGCGCTGACCCACCTGACAACACCGTCGTCGAAAGTGAATCTGACGACGCGACACGCCAGCGCGGCGTCGGTATGTTCACTCTCGGCGGCAGGGGATTTGTGTCACCCCGGCGGTGCGAAAAACTCCAGCGCGATGCCGTCGGGGTCGCGGAAGCTCAATCCTGAGCCGTAAGGCGCGTCCACGACACCGCCGTGGGCGATGCCCAACCCGTCCAGCCGGCTGACCCAGTTCTCCAACTCGGCACGGTTGGCGCAGCCCAAGCCGATGTGGTCGAGGCCGACCCGGAGCTCGCTGAATTTCTCGTCGGGGGCGCGACGGTCGTGCTGATGGATACCAAGCAAGGTGCCTCCATCCAGCACCCACACCTGATGGTGGAAGCCGGCATCGGTGTGTTCGTCGACTACCGGGTCGGCGCCGAGAAGCCGGCGATACCAGGGTCCGCTTATCTCGATGTCACGCACGGTGACCGCGATGTGGTTGAGCGTGGGAAAGGCCATGGCCGACTGTACCGCTCGACAACGCGCCGTCGACCGTGAACCTGACGGCGCGACACGCCGGAGGCGCGTCGCTGTTTTCACTCTCGGCGGCGGGAGATCTAGACGATCCGCCAGCCGCGGCGCGCGCGAAACCGCATGTCCCACAGATAGAGCTGATAGCCGAAGATCCAGGCGCGATGCGGAATCAGCCGGTCGGCGAACCGCAGGGCCGACAGCAGCCACTTGAACCGGCGCTGCTGGCTCTCCGACCAGTCCAGCTGCATCATCGCCCGGAACTCGGGGGCCAAGAACCCCGTCGTTGCGAACAGGTTGAAGGGCCCTGCCAGCGCTCGTAGTGGCCACGGCAGAAAGGCCACGGTTGCGACCCCACGCAGATGCTCGCGGACCGGCGGGTCGATGTGCAGGTCGTCGAGCGAGCGCTTCCAGTACTCGTCGAACGCGTCCCGGTCCGGCGGCCACATGCGCTCGGGTACTTGCAGCGTGGTACCCAATCGTTTGGCGTCGCGATAGACCGCCTCGGCGGTGGCGTCATCAAGCGGGCCGTACAGGAATTCGTGTTGGTCGACGTAGTAGCGGTACAGACACGAGGCCACCCACAGCTGCAGCTTGGGATCGAATGCATTGTAGGAGAACGGGCTTGACGGCCTCGAGCGAACCTGCCGGTGTGCGACGTCGACGGCGTCGCGGATCAGGGCCCGGTCGGATTCGGTCCCGATGGTCGCAACCGCCAGGTAAGTACCGGTGGTGCGGGCCCGCTTGAAAGGGTGCTTGTACACGTTTCCGCTGTCCACCGGACTTTCCAGCACGCCATAGCCCACGCCCGGTAATGACAGCTGCATGATTACGTTCGCGGCGGGCAACAACGTCGCCGCCGGATTCAGCAGGTCGGCGACTCGGGTGACGTGTTTCTTCATTTCGCAGCCATTGCGGCTTCTGCCCCAGAAGACTCCATGGCAGCGAGTAGACCACGTATGAGACGCTGCCGGAATGTTTGCGACGACACCGCGCACCCGGATCGTCGGCGTGCTGGGCGGCTACCTCGCCGACCTCGCCCTGGGCGACCCGGAACGGGGTCATCCGGTCGCGGTGTTCGGCCAAGCGGCAGCGAAGTTGGAGCAGGTCACCTACCGGGACAACAGGACCGCCGGCGTGCTGCACGTCGGCCTGCTGGTCGGTGCGGTGGGCTTGCTGGGCGAGGCTTTGCAGCGCGGCGCTCGACGTCGGGGTCGGCTCTGTTCGATTGCGGTCACCGCGGCGGCCACCTGGGTATCGGTTGGCGGAACTTCGTTGGCGCGCACCGGCCTGGCGATGTCGGAGCTGGTGGACCGCGGTGACGTCGAGGCCGCGCGACAGCTGCTGCCGTCGCTGTGCGGGCGCGACCCGGCCCGGCTGGACGGCCCGGGCCTGACCCGCGCGGCTTTGGAGTCGGTCGCGGAGAACACGTCGGATGCGCAGGTGGCGCCGCTGCTATGGGCGACGGCGGGCGGGGTGCCCGCGGTGCTGACGTACCGCGCCATCAACACCCTGGATTCGATGATCGGCCACCGTTCACCGCATTATCTACGATTCGGTTGGGCCGCAGCACGATTGGATGACGCGGCCAATTACCTCGCCGCGCGGGCGACCGCCGCGCTGGTGGTGATGTGCGCACCGGTTGTCAGCGGATCACCAACGGGCGCGGCGCGAGCCTGGCGGAGAGACGCCGCCCGGCATCCCAGTCCCAACGCAGGCGTCGTCGAGGCGGCCTTCGCCGGGGCACTCGGCGTGCGGCTCGGCGGCCCCACCCAGTACCACCACGGGCTGCAGATCCGGCCCACCCTTGGCGACGGCGCCCAGCCGACCGTGGCCGATCTGCGCCGGGCGGTGGTGCTGTCGCAGGTGGTGCAGGCTGCGGCTGCGCTATTGGCCGGGCTCGCTGTTTTCGCCTGGCGATGATGCGGCCCGCTATGCGGGCCGAGGAGAAGCCAGGCAATCAGCTACCGCCGTCGGCCGTAGCGGTCGGCCAGCTTGTCCTCGACAGTCATCGGAGCTGCTGGTGACGGCTGTTGCTTTTCTTGGCGACGGGCGCGAAGCTCGGAGTAGGCGAAATAGCCCAGCCCGATCGGCGCGAGGATGCCAAAAGAAAGCCACTGGATGCCGTAGGACAGAAACGGCCCGGCGTCCAGGTTTGGCACGCCGATCAGGCCGAGCCCGCCGGGTTGATTTTCGACCAACTGTAGGTAGGACTCGGCCAGCGGCACTTTGGTCAGCACTGAAATCTGTTGAGTGTTGATCGAATACACCTGCTCGACATTGTCTCTGGAGAACGGCTCCTTGTCGCGTGGGACCGGCTCGGAGTCTCGTAGCCGCGCTGTGACGCTGACGGTCGCTTCCGGCGGGCGCGGAATCGCAGGCACGTGAGAGCCCGGCTCGGGACGAACGTAGCCGCGGTCGACCAGAACAGTCGGTCCGTCGTCGACGACAAACGGTGCCAGCACCTCGAACGCCTGGTCTCCTTCCACCACCCGCAAACGGGCCAGCACTTGCACATCGGGCAGGTAATGCCCGGTCGCCGTCACCTTGCGCCACTGCGCATCCGGTGCTGACGAATCCTGCCGTGGTAAAAGAGTTTTCAGCGGCACCGCCGCGGTGTTGAGAGAAGATTCGATCTGGTGGTTCTCGCGTGATGTCCTGCTGTTCTTTCCCAGCTGCCACGGCGCGAGCACCATAAAGCACAGGTAGGTGAAGGCGATGACCACCACAACCAGCGCTATCCAGCCCGGCCGCAGCAGGAACGCCAGGCGACGCAGCCCATGCATTACTGGTGTCCGTTCTGGGCGAGTTGCCTGTCCACCCAGTCGTGCAGACCGGGTAAGGCTGCCTCGATGACGGCTAAAACCTCTTCGAAGTCATCTTGGTCGCCGTAGTAGGGATCCTCGACATCGGGGACATGAGCCCCTGAGCGCGGGTCGAACGACCGCAGCATCCGTACCCGGTCGCGGTCGACCCCTAGCTGTCGCAACAGCCGAGCATGGTTGCGGCCCAAGGCCACCACCAGATCGGCCGCCAAGTGGTCGTCGTTGATCTGTGCGGCGCGGTGGTCAGTGGGGTAACCGTGCGCCTGCAGCACCCGGGCAGCCCGCGCGTCGGCGCCCGAGCCGACATGCCAATTGCCCGTGCCCGCACTGGTCACCCGTACCGCGTCAGCCAGGCCGCGCCGTCGCAGCTGGTCGGCGAACATCTTCTCCGCCATCGGCGAGCGGCAGATGTTGCCGCTACAGACGAAGGTGACGTGCAGCTCCCCCCGGCGACGATGCGGGCCGTCCAACGGCCCGCTGAGCAGTGGGGCATTCGTGTCAGTCCGATCAGACACCCAACGCCCTCCGTAGCTCGTCGATGGTCGCGGCATGCGCCACCCCGGTGATGGTGAGCTCGTCAGCGAAATCGGCCTGCCCGTAGCCCCAGCCGACCACCACGGTGTCGATACCGTGTGCGGCGGCCCCCTCCACGTCGTGGCTGCGGTCACCGACCATTAGCACGCGTTCGGGGAGCGGCTGAAGCTCGGTAAGCGCGTGAGCCAGCACCTCGACCTTGGTTTTGCGCGAGCCGTCTGGACAAGCCCCGGCGATGACCTCGAAATGCTGATCGAGCCCGAAGTGGGTGAGGATGCGCTGTGCCGTCGGTTCCAGCTTGGAGGTGGCCACCGCCAGCCGGACACCGGCAGCGCGCAGATCGGCCAGCAGTGGAGCGATCCCGTCGAACAGGGTATTCATCGCCCAGCCCCGGGTGCCGTACTCGGCACGGAAGGCCGTGATCGCCTGGTCGGTGTACTCGCCGAGTTCCAGCGCGCGGAAAGTGTCGTCCATCGGCGGGCCGACGATCTGGGCGGCCAGGTCGCCCTCGGGGACTGGGGCACCGACGTGCTCGAGCGCATGCAGGAAGCTGGCGACGATCCCGTCTGCGGAGTCGGTGAGGGTGCCGTCGAGATCGAAGATCACCAACTGCGGCCCGGTACCCGGGCTCGGCTGCGAATGGGTCTGGGCTGTGCCTGTCACGTTCTCATTGTCCTTGATGGAGCAGTCGTGCAAACGCCCAGATCCGGAATGGACAAGTTCGAGCTGACGTATTCGAGCCTTCGTGCAGTTCAAAGACGGCGTGGCTGTCGCCGGTGACGGTTTGCGCGGCTTGCGCGGCTCTGCGCGATGTCTCGCAGTCCGCATTTCTCCAACACTCACGGATAAGCGCAGTTCGCTTCTGAGGGATTCTTACTCTGGCTGGCAACAGGTTTCGCGACATAGGTTATGGACGTACGACCAGCGATTACCACGAAGCAAAAAACTGGATGGATGCATGGCGTCGGCGGATGCCGAATATAGCCAGTTGTTATGCGGTGCAACCCAATAACCCGCATTGCGCACTTGAACTCGATCCCAGAAGGAACCAGCATGACTGACACCGCAGCTAGCACTATCGCCCGATGGGAACAGGCAGAGATCGCACGAGCGAACGCCACAGGACTGACTCCGGTCGTATTCGTACATGGTCTTTGGTTACTTTCCAGCAGTTGGCAACGCTGGCGCGACCTGTTCGAAGCCAACGGCTATACCACCGTTGCTCCCGGCTGGCCCGACGACCCCGCTACTGTCGAGGAGGCTCGCGCACATCCAGAAGTTTTCGCGCACAAAAGGGTTCAAGGCATTACGGATCATTACCTGGACGCCATCACGCAGCTGGACAAGAAGCCGGCGGTGATCGGTCATTCCTTCGGCGGCTTGATAGCACAGAAGATAGCCGGCGCCGGCGCGTCGGCGGCGACGGTGACGATCGACAACGCGCCATTCAGAGGTGTTCTACCGCTTCCGATCTCATCACTGAGGTCCGCGTTGCCGGTCCTGGGCAATCCCGCCAACTACGGCAAGTCGATCGCGCTGACCTTTGAACAGTACAAGTACGGCTGGGCCAACAACCTCGATGACACCGAGGCGAAGGAACTCTACGAAACATTCCACGTCCCGGGCGCCGGCGCGCCGCTTTTTCAGGGGGCCGTCGCGAATTTCAACCCTTTCAGCGGGACCCGGGTTGACTCCAGGAACCCCGACCGCGGTCCGCTGCTTGTTATCGCCGGCGACGGCGACCACACGATACCGCCGGCGATCACCGAGGCCACTTTCAAGATCCAGGCCAAGCACAACCCGGGTGTCACTGAGATCGAGCACATCGCCGGTCGGGGCCACTCGCTGGTCATCGATAACGGATGGAAAGAGGTCGCCGACGTAGCCCTGCGATTCGTTGAGCGTTTCGTCTGATTTTCGACGGCTGATGCGCTGGTCGGCCCCCGCTCGGCGGTAGGGAAGCGCCGCGGCACCGCTGCGGATGTGTAGCGGTCTAGCAGGTCGGGTTCGTCACTGCGCGGTGCTCCCGATAATGAGCCCCCGCGACGGCGCACTAGTGTTTCACTGATGGCGAGTCTGGACACGAGCGCGCTTGCAGCGGCGCGGTATCACGGTGATCAGGCAGTCCAGCCCGGGATGCTGGACTTCGCTGTCAATGTCCGTCAGGCGCAACCGCCGCAATGGCTGGTGCAACGGTTCGCCGCGCGGCTGCCGGATCTGGCGCGCTACCCGAGCGGCGACGACATGCGCCGGGCGCAAGACGCGGCCGCCGAACGGCATCGCCGAGCCCGCGAAGAGGTGCTGCCGCTAGCCGGCGCGGCAGAAGGGTTCGCATTGTTATCCAACCTGCGTCCGTTGCGGGCGGCGGTCGTCTCACCCTCGTTCACAGAGCCGGCTGTGGCGCTGACCGCGGCCGGGGTGCCGGTGCACCATGTCGTGCTCGAGCCGCCGTTCGGTTTGGACCGCGCTTTGGATAACGGCGCAGTGCCCGACGACGCCGACCTTGTCGTGGTGGGCAATCCGACCAACCCCACGTCAGTGCTGCACACCCGCGAGCAGCTGTTGGCGTTGCGAAGGCCGGGGCGGATCCTGGTGGTCGACGAGGCGTTCGCCGATTCGGTTCCCGGCGAGCCGGAGTCGCTGGCCGGCGACTCGCTGCCCGACGTGCTGGTGCTGCGTAGTTTGACCAAGACCTGGTCGCTAGCCGGATTGCGGGTGGGCTATGCCCTCGGCTCGCCAGATGTAGTGGCGCGGTTGACCACGCAGCGCGCGCACTGGCCGATGGGCACACTGCAATTGGCGGCCATCGCATTCTGCTGTGCCGCCGAAGCTGTCGCCGAAGCCGCGGCCGGTGCGGTGCGGTTGGCGGCCCTACGTGCCGAGATGGCGGCCGGGCTGGCATCCGCGGGCGCCTGTGTGGTCGACGGCCGGGCGCCGTTCGTACTACTTAGCGTGCCCGGTGCCACGATCATACGAAACAAACTGCAGGAAAAGGGAATTGCGATTCGTCGATGCGACACGTTCGTCGGGCTGGACGAGCGGTACCTACGGGCGGCGGTGCGCCCGGAGTGGCCGCTGCTGGCAGATGCGATCGCCGAGGTGCGCCGGTGAGTGTGCGGCTGGCCGAAGTCATTGAGGTGCTGGATGAGGCGTACCCGCCCCGGCTTGCCTTGTCGTGGGATTCGGTCGGCCTGGTATGCGGCAACCCCGACGACGCGCTGGACTCGGTAACCATCGCGGTGGACGCGACGCCGGCGGTGGTCGACGAGGTTCCCGCAGCCGGTTTGCTGCTCGCCCATCATCCGTTGCTGTTGCGCGGGGTCGACACGGTCGCGGCCAACACGCCCAAGGGCGCGCTCATACACCGCTTGATCCGGACCGGGCGTTCACTGTTCACCGCACATACCAACGCCGACTCGGCATCACCCGGTGTCTCCGACGCGCTGGCCCACGCCCTTGGCCTCACCGTCGAAGCTGCACTCGAGCCACTGTCGGCTGCGGCCGATCTTGACAAGTGGGTCATCTACGTGCCGCTCGAGAACGCAGCAGCGGTGCAGGCCGCGGTATTTGACGCCGGCGCCGGGCACATCGGCGACTATTCGCATACCAGCTGGAGTGTCAGCGGCATCGGCCAATTCCTATCGCATGAAGGGGCGTCGCCCGCGATAGGCAACATCGGCAAGGTCGAGCGGGTGGCCGAAGACCGATTCGAGGTCGTCGCACCAGCGCGAGCGCGCGCCAATGTGTTGTCGGCAATCCGCGCCGCGCATCCGTACGAAGAGCCCGCGTTCGACATCTTCGCGCTGGTACCGCCGCCCAGCGACGTCGGGTTGGGGCGCATCGGCACGTTGCCCCAACCAGAACCACTGCGCACCTTCGTCGCTCGTGTCGGCGCCTCGTTACCGCAAACGTCTTGGGGCGTGCGCGCTGCGGGGGACCCCAGCATGCTCGTGTCGCGGGTCGCGGTCTGCGGTGGTGCCGGGGATTCGCTCCTGGCTGCCGTGGCCGCCATGGACGTGCACGCCTATGTCACGGCTGACCTGCGGCACCATCCGGCCGACGAGCATCGCCGGGCTTCGAAGGTGGCCCTGGTCGACGTCGCGCATTGGGCAAGCGAATTCCCGTGGTGCGATCAGGCCGCCAACATATTGCGGTCCCGGTTCGCCGCGTTGCCGGTGCGTGTATGCACCATCCGCACCGACCCGTGGAACGTTGAGATCACCTGGAGAGATCAGCCATGAAAGCCGAAGTAGCACAGCAGCGTTCACTATTAGAGGTGGCGAAGTTGGATGCTGAACTGTCCCGGATCGCGCATCAGGCCACCCATTTGCCGCAGCAAGAGGCCCATGAGCGGATACGGGTCGAGCACAATGCCGCCGGCGACCGGTTGGCCGCAGTGCGAATCGCGTTGGAAGACTTGGATGCCCAGGTGTCACGATTCGAGTCGGAGATCGACGCGGTGCGGAAGCGTGAAGACAGGGACCGGTCGCTGCTTAGCTCGGGGGCCACGGACGCCAAGCAATTATCCGATCTGCAGCACGAGCTGGAGACCCTGCAACGGCGTCAGGCCAGCCTGGAAGATTCCCTGATAGAGGTGATGGAGCGCCGCGAGGAGCTGCAGGCTCAGCAGGCCGTCGAGTCCAAGGTGATCGAAGAGCTGCAGGGCGAGCTGGTCACCGCTCAGCAGGCTCTCGACGCGGCACTTACCCAGATCGACCAGACGCGGCATCAGCATTCATCGCGGCGCGACGTGTTGACCGCGACCATGGACCCGGTCCTCTCTGCGCTCTATGAGCGACAGCGCGCCGGGGGAGGGCCGGGCGCCGCACCACTGCTGGGACATCGGTGCGGTGCCTGCCGGATCGAGATCGGCCGCGGCGAGCTGGCCCGCATCACTGCCGCGGCTGAAGACGAGGTGGTGCGCTGCCCGGAATGTAACGCGATCCTTTTGCGGGTCAAGGGACTCGACTAGTGGAAGTCGTCATTGAAGCCGACGGTGGATCGCGCGGCAACCCCGGACCGGCAGGATATGGCGCGGTGGTGCGCACCGCAGACCGCTCGACCGTGCTGGCTGAAAGTAAGCAGGCCATCGGCCGGGCGACCAACAACGTTGCCGAATATCGGGGTCTGATAGCAGGTTTGGAAGACGCCGTGAAACTGCGTGCAACCGAGGTCGCGGTCTTCATGGATTCCAAGCTGGTGGTGGAACAGATGTCCGGGCGGTGGAAGGTCAAACATCCCGACCTGGTCGACCTACACGCTCAGGCGCGCAGGCTGGCGTCGCGGTTCGACCGGATCAGCTACGAGTGGATTCCGCGGGCACGCAACTCGCACGCCGATCGGTTGGCCAACGAGGCGATGGACGCCGCGGCTGAGGCCAATGCCGGAGCCGAGAATTCGGCCGCCCCCGCCGAGCCCGGGAAAACCGTTGCGGCGCAAACGCTGACAGCGCCGGGCTGGACCGGCGCGCGCGGCACACCGACCAGGATACTGTTGCTGCGACACGGGCAAACTGAATTATCGGTGCACCGCCGCTATTCGGGACGTGGCAACCCGGAATTGACCGAATTGGGACGGGGGCAGGCTGCGGCAGCGGCGCGGTATCTGGCGCAGCGCGGCGGGATCGCCGCGGTGGTCTCCTCGCCGCTGCAACGGGCCTACGACACCGCGACGGCGGCCGCCAAGGCGCTGGGTCTGGACGTCACGGTCGACGACGATCTAATCGAGACCGACTTCGGAGCCTGGGAAGGATTGACCTTCACCGAGGCCGCCGAACGGGATCCAGACTTGCACAAACGCTGGCTGCGTGACACTCGGAGCGCGCCTCCTGGCGGTGAAAGTTTCAACCATGTGCTCGAGCGGGTTTGCAAGGCGCGCGACCGGATCATCGCCGGACACCAAGGCGCGACAGTGCTGGTGGTGTCGCATGTAACTCCGATCAAGATGCTGCTGCGGCTGGCGTTGGACGCCGGGCCGGGCATCCTTTACCGTCTGCACCTTGACCTGGCGTCGTTGAGCATCGCCGAGTTCTATCCCGACGGGGCATCCTCGGTGCGGCTGGTGAACCAGACGAGTTATTTGTAACGGGCAGTCGGGCTATAGCCCGTCGAGGGTGATCGCCTGCTCCGGACAGTTTTGCTCACCGGTCTTGGCGTGTGCCTCTCGTTCACCAGAGACGTCCTCGACGAGCACGATGGAGTGGCCGACCTCGTCGGCGTCGAAGACGTCGGGCGCCAAGCTGTAACAGCGCCCGTGGCCAGTGCAGCGGTCGGCGTCGACCGAGACGTGGGTCATGACGGCACCGGGAATATCAGGGGCAGTGATTCCACCGACCGCAGCGCGGCGGTGAAGGTCAGTTGGGTGCCGGGCTTGATCTCGTAATCAGGAATGCGCCGGTGGAATTCACGCAACGCCACCCGTAGCTCCATGCGAGCCAGGTGGGATCCCAGGCAGCGGTGCGGACCTCCGCCGAACGCGCGGTGCCGGTTGGGGTTGCGGTTGAAGTCCACCCGCTCCGGATCGGGGAACTCGGCCGGGTCGGTGTTGGCCGCGCCGAGTAACGGGCTGACCCGTTCGCCCTTGCTGATGGGGCATCCGCCCACCTCGACGTCTTGCATGGCGACCCGAGCGACGCCGGGTACCGGCGTCTCCCAGCGCAACAACTCCTCAATCGCATGCGGCAGGATGTCGGGCTCCTCGACGAGCTGATGACGGTGCCCGGGGTGTCGTGCCAGGTACACGAAGAAGCAGTCGAGCGAGTCGGTGACGGTGTCCAGCCCCGCGATCAGGAATAGGAAGCAAATGTCGAGCAGCTCCTCGCGTGATAGCGCCCCACCCTCCCCTTTAAAGCTGGCCGCGATCAGCGCGGACAGCACGTCGTCGCGTGGGCTGGCGATGTGGTCGTCGATGGCGCGATCGAAGTAGTCGTAAATCTCTTGCGCGACGGGCGCCGAAGCTTCGTGCCGGCCGTCGTAGCCGACAGCACCCTCCGGGCGGATCACGCCGTCTTTCCACTCCAGAAATTTGTCGAGGTCTTCCAACGGCAGGCCGAGCAATTGCAGGAAGACGGTGCATGGAAGTGGTACCGCAAACTCTTCGTGAAAGTCGCATTCGCCTCGATCGGCAAACCGGTCGATCATCTGGTTCACCAGCTCGGTGACGCCCGGTTCGCGTCGGGCCATCTCCCGCGGAGTGAACAGCGGATCCAGGATGCGGCGGTACTTCGCGTGCTCAGGAGGATCGACTTGCAACGGAATGAGGGGTCGGATGTTGCCCAGATCGACCGCATCCATATTCGACGAAAACAGCTCAGTGTGTTTGAGTGCCATCTCGATGTCGGCCAGGCGGCTGAGAACCACTGCCGACGGCGAGCGGAACACCGGGCTCGATTCGCGCAACGCCTTGTACATCGGCTGCGGCTCCGCGACACCCGTTGCGGCCTGGTCGATAAACCCTTCGGTTTCCGTCATTCGGTCAGCCTGACACCAAACGTCCTTATTGGGCAATGGTCAGTACCGGCACACGGGAGACATCATGCCGCTGGCCTGGAGATTGTGCGACGAGTACCGTGTTCGTCGCGGACGAGTTGGCTGGGCGGCCGCGGCTCGTGCCGGACTTCTGTTAGTTCCAGAGGACCGGCGCCTGAGTCGAGGAAAGTCCGGACTTCACAGAGCAGGGTGATTGCTAACAGCAATCCGAGGTGACTCGCGGGAAAGTGCCACAGAAAACAGACCGCCACCCTCGTGGTGGTAAGGGTGAAACGGTGCGGTAAGAGCGCACCAGCATTCCGGGTGACCGGAGTGGCTAGGCAAACCCCACCCGAAGCAAGGCCAAGAAGGCCGCACCCACGGTGCGGTCGCGCAGGCGTTCGAGGGCCGCTCGCCCGAGCCTGCGGGTAGGCCGCTCGAGGCACCCGGCAACGGTGTGTCCAGATGGATGGTCGCCGCCGCGCCGCCGTTGGCTATGCCGCGGCGGCGCGGAACAGAATCCGGCTTACAGGCCAACTCGCCCGCCTTGCCCAGGGGCGAGCAGACGCAGAATCGCACGCGCCGGGCCGGCGTGATGCGATTCTGCGTCTGCTCGCCACGAGGAGCCGGCTCAGTGTGTTTTGCGCACCGACTTGTCGAGTTCACGCAGCGCGTCATCGAGTTGCTCACGGCAAGCCGCGGCCAAGTCGATCTCCCGCTGATAGAGCAGACCGTAGGTGAACGTGTCCTCGCCGGCGGTCTGCGCGGCTTCGGCCTGCTGACTCAGATGTTCCCGGCTGACCACGCTGTCTTGGTGCTCTCCGAGCAGCGTCTGGATGCCCTTGGCTTGCTTTGCTACCTCGTTCTCCCCGGTGGCTGCCGCGGTGTAGCGAAGTCGCTTGGCGCGCTTGCGGATGCTGTGCAGTGCCTCGTCGAGATCGCGCCCGGCCTCGTCCTCTTGGTTGTCTCGCCCCAAGTCGTCAGCGGCCTTCGCGGCCTTGCGGACTTTTTTGTAGGCGGCATCAATGGTGACCGGCGCCGCTTCCTCACTCAACGAGGCGTCAGGGACTTCGGCCACCGTCGAGTCGAGGGCATCGAGCAGACGGAAGTATCGCTGCGACCGCATTGCCAGCTGCGCCCGCCGCAGCCCGGTCTGATAGCGGCTCCGGGCGCCCTCGACCAGGCGCTGCCGTACGGGTCCGCGCACCAGCTCCGATGCTAAGTGGTCCAGTTGATGCTCGTAACGCTCGGCAAGCACCTCGGCATCGCGCGCCACGCCCAAGACGCCGGCAAGCTCCCGCAGTTCGTTGAGGACGCGCGCGTCGTCGGACAATCCGAACGAATCCTGGGAGACCCGCAGCAGGCTGCGGATCTTGCGGATGGTTACCCGCATCTGGTGGACAGCGTCGTACGCATCGGCGCGTACGGCCCGATCCCATACCAAAAGCTCGTCGACATGCTGGGCCACCGCACGGTGTACCGGGTCCTCGGTGGGCGGCGTGCCATCGGACCGCACCGTCGCGCCGAGCACCCGTGCCAGCTTGGAACCGTGCCCGGCGGGTGCGGCACCGGCATCGAGCAGCCGGTTGCTCAACCGGCTCAATAGCTCGGTGTCCGCGGTCTCATTCGGTGCCCCGTTCTTTGCCTCGCTCTTTGCTCCTCCTTTTTCGATGAGCTCCAGTTCCCACTCGCGCCACTCTTGTTGCTCCGGGCCCGAATCGGAACTCTCCGAAGAACCAGCCGCCCAAGCAATGACGTGGTCATTGCTGAACTCCGCCAGTGCAGTGCCCTCCGCGCTGTACAGCACCCGGCTTTCGCGTTTGGTGGTGATGCGAGCGACGGGCCGGACGGGCCGGTCACGAACAATTGCCAGCACCACATCCAGCAACTCGCTTGGCACGGTGTCGTCAGGACCGGATGCGGTTAGTGGTGCATGAATCTCGGTGCGTGTGTCGGGTCCGGCCGGCAACTTCAGGTGCCAGCCGGCGTCGTGGCCACCGGTGCGGCGCCGCAGGGTGATCTTGTTGCGCGCCAGGTCCTGGTTCGGCGTGTCGAAGTAGATGGCATCCAACGACTCGACCGGCGATTCCTCGACGCGAGCCACCGCAGCGATGCCTTCGAATGACGGTGTCACTGTCGAGTCGTCGACGTCGAATTTGCGCTCCACCTCTTGATGTCGCGAGGTTTTTGGCGTTTCTGAAGGCATTTTTCGACTCCGGTGAGGGCACGTCGCAGCGGTCTTAAACCGTCTCTGACGGTTGTGGATGGGCTCCCATAGCTTCCCACATCGCTATCGCGCGCTTAGCACCGACCGTTCACCAGCCGTTAACTCATTCGAAAATGGTTGTCAGCAGCGATCAGAAGCAGTGCTCGTCAGCCGGGAAAACCCCGCTGGCTACTTCTTCTGCGTATTGCACTGCGGCGCGGCGTAATTCGCCGCCGACGTCCGCGAACCGCTTGACGAAGCGGGCGGCCTTGCCGCTGCTCAGACCGGCCATGTCCTGCCAGACCAGCACCTGGCCGTCGCAGTTTGGACCCGCACCGATCCCGATCGTCGGAATGGTCAGCTTGCCGGTGATCTGAGTGGCCAATTCAGCCGGCACCATCTCCATCACGACAGAAAATGCTCCGGCTTCGGCGACGGCGATCGCGTCGGCGACGGTCTGTTCCGCGGCGTCACCGCGACCCTGCACCCGAAAGCCGCCGAGGGTGTTGACGCTTTGCGGCGTGAAGCCGATGTGCGCCATCACCGGGATGCCGGCCGCGGTCAGGCACGCGATCTGCTCGGCTACCCGTTCACCGCCCTCGAGCTTGACGGCGTGCGCGCCGCCTTCCTTCATGAACCGGGTGGCGGCGGCCAGCGCGGCGCCGGGTCCGGCCTCGTAGCTGCCGAACGGCAGATCCGCGACGACCAGAGCGTGCGGTGCGCCCCGGACCACGCCGCGGACCAGCGGGATCAGCTCGTCGATCGAGACGGGCACCGTCGTGTCGTAGCCGTACACGACGTTGGCCGCCGAGTCACCGACAAGCAGTACCGGGATGCCGGCCTCGTCGAAGACTCGGGCGGTCGAGTAGTCATAGGCGGTGAGCATCGCCCACTTGTGGCCTTCGGCCTTCATTTTCTGCAGGTGGAGGGTGCGGATCTTGGTTCGGGGCCCAGAAGGCCCAGAAGGGTTTGCGTGCCCAGACGAGCTTGCACCGTAAACATTCTGCTCAGACATCGCTGTCCCTAGTGTTGGTCGGGTCGATCCTCGTGGCCCTACAGGGTCCCCGGGTTCGTCTGACGCTTAACAGTCTGCCACCTCTTTTGCGCAGTTGCACCGTCGGGCCGGTGTGATAGTTGCCATTCGCGCATGCTGGGGCTCTACATCGGGTCCGCAGGTCGCGCGGCCCCCGGACGAGTTCGTCTGGGGCGTGGAAGAACTGATCACAGCCGTCTAACACCCGGTCGGTGACAGTCACTGCCCCGGGTCGCGGGTCTCCTCTGGCAGCATAGGTTGGCATGGGCCTGACTCGCCGCGACAAGATCGCGCGCACGCTGCTGATCTGGACGGCGATCGCTGCCGTGGCGCTGGTTCTCGCAGGCTGCGTCCACGTTGTGGGCGGGCGTGCGGTCATGGCGGGCCCCAAGCTGGGCCAACCGGTGGAGTGGACACCTTGCCGCGCCGCCGCGGGCGCGCAAGTCAAGGTCCCCGGCGGCGCAATGTGCGCCAAGATCGCGGTGCCGAGCGACTACAACCGTCTCAACAGCGACGTCGCGGTACTGGCAATGATTCGATTTCCGGCCACGGGAGACAAAATCGGCTCACTGGTGATCAATCCCGGAGGCCCCGGCGAGTCCGGTATCGAAGCCGCCTTGGGTCTTCTGCAGTCGTTGCCGAAGAAGGTCCGCGAACGGTTCGACCTCGTCGGGTTCGACCCCCGAGGGGTCGGGTCATCGCGGCCGGCGGTCTGGTGCAACTCCGATGCCGACAACGACCGGCTGCGAACCGAACCGAACGTCGACTACAGCCCCGCGGGTGTGGCCCACATCGAGGACGAGACCAAGCAGTACGTTGGCCGCTGCGTGGACAAGATGGGCAAGAACTTCCTGGAGAACATCGGAACGGTCAACGTCGCCAGGGATCTGGATGCCATCCGGGCGGCGCTGGGCGACGCCAAACTGACCTACCTCGGCTACTCGTATGGGACCCGGATTGGCTCCGCCTACGCTGACGCCTACCCGAAGAACGTGCGAGCGATGATCCTCGACGGTGCCGTCGACCCCAACGCCGATCCCATCGAGGCCGATCTGCGTCAGGCCAAGGGCTTCCAGGACGCGTTCAACGATTTTGCCGCCGATTGTGCGAAGCAACCGACCTGCCCGCTGGGCACAGACCCGGCCAAAGCCGTCGCCGTCTATGGCAGCCTGGTCGACCCGCTGGTCGACCCTAACAACCAGATGCTCGGGAGGCCGGCGCCGACCAGGGACCCGCGCGGGTTGAGCTACAGCGACGCCATCGTGGGCACCATCATGGCTCTGTACTCACCGGCCCTGTGGCACCACCTCACCGACGGCCTGACGGAGTTGGTTGACAATCATGGAGACACCCTGCTTGCCCTGGCCGATATGTATATGCGACGTGATTCGCACGGCCATTACACCAACGCCACCGACGCGCGGGTGGCGATCAATTGCGTTGACCAGCCCCCGATTACCGACCGGGCCAAGGTTATCGACGAAGACCGTCGCTCCCGGGAGGTCGCCCCGTTCATGAGCTACGGGACGTTCACCGGTGACGCCCCACTTGGCACCTGCGCGTTCTGGCCGGTGCCACCCACCAGCAAGCCGCATTCCGTCTCGGCGCCCGGAATGGCGCCCACCGTGGTGGTTTCCACCACCCATGATCCGGCGACGCCCTACAAAGCCGGGGTCGACCTGGCCGACCAGCTGCACGGGTCGCTGCTCACTTTCGACGGAACCCAGCACACGGTGGTCTTCCAGGGCAACGGCTGCATCGACGACTACGCGGCGACGTACCTGATCAGCGGCACCACGCCCCCGAGCGGCGCAAAGTGCCACGGGCAGCATTAAGGCCCAGCCACGCCGGCTGGCGTCAGATACGAGACCAAGGCGTGACCTTCTCGCGCTGCTGCAGGTATTCGAGAGGTGCGACGATGGCTGCCATGTCGCGCCTGAGATCGCTGAGCTCGGCGCTGCTTACATTTGGGCTATTGCTGCCATCGGCAGTGGCATTGCCGTTGGCCGGCGCCACTCCAGAACCCGGTTCTGGCCAGAGCCCCAACCCGGCGCCGCCACCTGCCGTGGCGCCAGGCCTGAACTGGGGCAGCTGCAGCCAGTTCCTCACCGACACCAGCGACGTCCCCACCGCGCAGTGCACCACGGTGTCGGTCCCGGTCGACTACAACAAACCCGGCGGGGCCCGAGCCAAGCTGGCGGTGATCCGCGTGCGCGCGACCGGCCAGCGGATCGGGTCGCTGCTGGTCAATCCGGGCGGGCCCGGGGGGTCGGCGGTCGACATGGTGGCCGGACTGGCTTCAGACCTGCAAAACTCCGACATCACCCGCAACTTCGACCTGGTGGGATTCGACCCACGAGGGGTGGGTCACTCGACCCCGGCTGTGAGGTGTCGTACTGATGCCGAGTTCGATGCTTACCGGCGTGATCCCATGGTCGACTACAGCCCGTCGGGTGTGTCGCACATCGAGCAGCTTTATCGCCAGTTGGCTCAGCAGTGCGTCAACCGGATGGGCGCCGAGTTCTTGGCCAACGTCGGCACCGCCTCCTCCGCGCGCGACATGGACATGGTCCGCCAAGGGCTGGGCGATGATCAGATCAACTACCTCGGCTACAGCTACGGCACCGAGTTGGGCACCGCCTACCTCGAAGGATTCAGTGACCACGTGCGAGCGATGGTGCTCGACGGCGCCATCGACCCGACCGTCGACCCGGTTGAGGAAAACATCAGGCAAATGGCGGGATTCCAAACCGCTTTCAACGACTACGCCACGGACTGCGCGCGCTCGAAGGCGTGCCCACTGGGGACCGACCCGACCCAATTCGTCAACCGGTACCACGCCCTGGTTGATCCGCTGGCCACCAAGCCGGGTAGAACATCGGATCCGCGCGGCCTGGGCTATGCCGACGCAACCACCGGCACCATCAACGCGCTCTACACCCCGCAGCACTGGAAGTTCCTGACCAGTGGTCTGCTTGGGCTGCAGCGCGGCACCGATGCCGGCGACCTGTTGTTGCTCGCCGACGACTACGAAGATCGCAACAAGAACGGGCACTACGGCAACGATCAGGACGCGTTCAACGCGGTCCGTTGCGTGGACGCGCCGACGCCGACCGATTCGGCGACCTGGGTTTCGGCCGATCAACGGATCCGCCAGGCCGCTCCCTTCCTTAGTTACGGGCAGTTCACCGGGAACGCTCCCCGCGATATGTGCGCGCTGTGGCCGGTGCCGGCGACGTCTTGGCCGCACACCGCGCCGCCGGTCGCCATGGGCAAGGCCGTCGTGGTCTCCACCACCCACGACCCGGCCACCCCTTACCAGTCCGGGGTCAATCTGGCCCGGCAGCTGGGCGCCCCACTGATCACATACGACGGAACCCAGCACACCGCGGTGTTCAACGGCAACCAATGTGTGGACACCGCAGCGGTTCGCTACTTCGTCGCGGGAATGTTGCCGCCGCCGTCTTTGCAGTGTCAGCCGTAAGTAGCCCAAGTCAGCTCTAAGCAGCATGTTTGGAACGTCTGCAACGCTTCTGGCCGGGCATCGGTAACACGGAATTAACAGCAGTTGCATAGTGTTCGCCTCATGGATCGACAGAAGGAATTCGTCCTCCGCACGCTGGAGGAACGGGACATCCGCTTCGTGCGGCTCTGGTTCACTGACGTCCTCGGTTTCCTCAAGTCGGTCGCCATAGCCCCGGCCGAACTCGAGGGCGCCTTCGAGGAAGGCATCGGCTTCGACGGCTCATCGATCGAGGGCTTTGCGCGGGTCTCGGAATCCGACACGGTGGCAAACCCGGATCCGTCGACTTTCCAGGTACTGCCCTGGGCCACCAGCGCGGGCCACCACCACTCGGCCCGGATGTTCTGCGACATCACCATGCCGGACGGCTCACCGTCATGGGCGGACCCGCGGCACGTGCTGCGGCGCCAGCTGCTGAAGGCCAACGATCTCGGTTTCTCCTGCTACGTGCATCCCGAGATCGAATTCTTCCTGCTCAAGTCCGGTCCCGACGATGGGTCGGTGCCTATTCCGGTGGACAACGCCGGCTATTTCGATCAAGCGGTGCACGATTCCGCCTCGAACTTTCGCCGGCATGCGATCGAAGCCCTGGAATTCATGGGCATCTCGGTTGAGTTCAGCCACCACGAGGGTGCGCCCGGTCAGCAGGAGATCGACCTGCGGTTCGCCGACGCGCTGTCGATGGCCGACAACGTGATGACCTTCCGTTACGTCATCAAGGAAGTCGCGCTCGGGGACGGTGCGCGGGCGTCGTTCATGCCCAAGCCGTTCGGGGAACACCCCGGCTCGGCTATGCACACCCACATGAGCCTGTTCGAGGGCGACGTGAACGCCTTCCACAGCACCGACGATCCGCTGCAGCTGTCGGACGTCGGAAAGTCGTTCATCGCCGGGATCCTGGAGCACTCTGCCGAGATCAGCGCGGTCACAAATCAGTGGGTCAACTCCTACAAGCGGTTGGTACAGGGCGGTGAGGCACCGACCACCGCGTCGTGGGGGGCGGCCAACCGCTCCGCCCTGGTGCGGGTGCCGATGTACACGCCGCACAAGTCGTCGTCGCGCCGGGTGGAGGTACGCAGCCCCGACTCGGCATGCAACCCCTACCTTGCGTTCGCCGTGCTGCTGGCGGCCGGATTGCGCGGGGTGGAGAAGGGCTACGTGCTGGGGCCGCAGGCCGAGGACAACCTCTGGGAACTCACGCCCGAGGAACGCCGCACGATGGGCTACCGTGAGCTGCCGACCAGCCTCGACAGTGCGCTTCATGCCATGGAGACCTCCGAGCTTGTGGCGGAAGCTTTGGGGGAGCACGTTTTTGACTTTTTCCTGCGCAACAAGCGCGCGGAGTGGGCGAACTACCGCAGTCGTGTGACGCCGTATGAGCTGAGCACCTACCTGTCGCTGTAGCCGACATCGCCGCGCGTCAGTCTGAGGGATCGGCGGATTGCGCTACCGTCGTGGTCGTGACCAAACCTGTGACCGAGCGTCCCAGGCTGCCCAGCGTCGGCCGGCTCGGATTGATCGACCCCCGGGCAGGTGAGCGTCTGGCGCAGCTGGGCTGGACCGGCCACGACGACCGGACACACGTCGACCTGTTGTGGTCGTTGGGGCGCGCACCGGACCCCGACGCCGCGCTGCGCGCTGTGATTCGGCTCTCGGAGAACCCAGCCACCGGATGGGATGAGCTCAACGCCGCCCTGCTCACCGAAAGCAGCCTGCGCGGGCGGCTGTTCGCTGTGCTGGGCTCGTCACTGACCCTGGCGGATCACCTGGCTGCCCATCCCCAGTCCTGGAAGCTACTGCGGGGCAAGATCAAACTGCCCACTCCGGATCAGCTGCGCCAGTCGTTCACCGCGTGCGTCGACGAAGCGTTGGCGGTGCCCGATGCAGGACCCAGTTCACCGCCCGGTTCTGTTGTGTCTAAATTGCACACCTTGTATCGCGACCACCTGCTGGTGCTGGCCGCACTCGATGTGGCCGCGACGGTCGAGGACGAGCCGGTGATGGCGTTCACCGTGGTCGCGGCCCATCTGGCCGATATGGCCGACGCCGCGTTAGCGGCAGCGCTGCGGGTTGCCGAGGTGACCGTGTGCGGTGACCGGGCGCCACCGCGGCTGGCGGTCATTGCGATGGGCAAATGCGGTGCCCGCGAACTGAACTACGTCAGCGACGTCGACGTCATCTTCGTCGCCGAGCGGGCCGACCCGCTCAGCGCCCGCGTGGCCAGCGAGATGATGCGGGTGGCCTCGGCGGCGTTCTTCGCGGTGGATGCCGGGCTGCGGCCGGAGGGTCGCAGCGGTGAGCTGGTCCGGACAGTCGAATCGCACACCGCCTACTACCAGCGCTGGGCCAAGACCTGGGAGTTCCAGGCGTTGCTGAAAGCCCGGGCGGCAGTTGGTGACGCGGAACTCGGCGAGCGCTACCTGGCCGCGTTGATGCCGATGGTCTGGGTCGCCTGCGAACGTGAGGACTTCGTGGTCGAAGTGCAGGCGATGCGCCGGCGAGTAGAGCAGCTGGTGCCCGCCGATGTCCGCGCCCGCGAGATCAAGCTCGGCACCGGCGGATTGCGCGACGTGGAGTTCGCCGTGCAGCTGTTGCAGCTGGTGCACGGTCGCTGCGACGAGTCTTTGCACGTGGCCTCTACGGTGGACGCGCTGGCCGCATTGAGCCAAGGCGGCTATATCGGGCGTGAGGACGCGGCCAACCTCACTGCCTCCTATGAGTTCCTCCGGCTGCTCGAGCACCGACTGCAGTTGCAGCGGCTCAAGCGCACCCACCTGCTGCCCGAGGTCGACGACGAAGAGGCGGTGCGCTGGCTGGCCCGCGCGGCCCATATGCGGCCGGACGGGCGGCGCGATGCGGCAGGGGTGCTGCGCGAGGAGATCAAGCACCACAACCTGCGGGTGTCGCAGCTGCACGCCAAACTCTTCTATCAACCGCTGCTGGAGTCGATCGGGCCCGCCAGCCTGGAAATCGCCAACGGCATGACGTCGGCGGCGGCGGAGCGGCAGCTGGCCGCGCTGGGTTACGAGGGGCCGCAGACCGCGTTGAAGCACATGTCGGCGCTCGTCAACCAGAGCGGCCGGCGCGGGCGGGTGCAGTCCGTGCTGCTGCCCAGGCTGCTGAACTGGATGTCGTACGCGCCCGACCCCGACGGCGGGTTGTTGGCCTACCGCCGGCTCAGCGACGCGCTGGCGGGGGAAAGCTGGTACCTGGCCACGCTCCGCGACAAGCCCGCGGTGGCCAAGCGGCTCATGCATGTGCTCGGGACTTCGGTGTACGTGCCGGACCTCTTGATGCGCGCGCCCCGGGTCATTCAGAGTTACGGCGACGCGCCGGGCGGTCCTAAGCTGCTCGAGACCGACCCCGCCGCGGTGGCCCGGGGGCTGATAACCTCCGCCGCTCGCTACCGCGACCCGGTGCGGGCGATCGCCGGCGCGCGCGCACTGCGCCGTCGTGAGCTGGCCCGCATCGGTTCGGCGGACCTGCTCGGCATGCTCGAACTCAGGGAAGTGTGCAGGGCGCTCACCTCGGTGTGGGTGGCAGTGCTCCAGGCCGCGTTAGACGCGATGATCCGGGCCAACCTGCCTGAAGAGGGCAAGGCGCCGGCGGCCATCGCGGTCATCGGGATGGGCCGGCTGGGTGGTGCGGAGCTGGGCTACGGCTCCGACGCCGACGTCCTGTTTGTCTGTGAACCGGCCGGTGGTGTCGAGGAATCGCTCGCGATGCGATGGGCGGCGTTGGTCGCCGAGCAGGTTCGGGCGCTGCTGGGGACTTCCAGCGTCGACCCACCGCTGGAAGTCGACGCCAATCTGCGGCCCGAGGGCCGCAACGGCCCGCTGGTCCGCACGCTGGGGGCCTATGCCGTCTACTATGCGCAGTGGGCGCAGCCGTGGGAAATCCAGGCCCTGTTGCGCGCACACGCGGTGGCCGGTGACCCGGATCTGGGCCGGCGCTTCATGCTGATGGCTGATGAGACGCGCTACCCGCCTCACGGCGTGTCCGCCGCGGCGGTACAGGAGATTCGCCGCATCAAAGCCCGCGTCGAGTCCGAGCGGCTGCCCCGCGGCGCCGACCCCAACACACACACCAAATTGGGTCGCGGGGGACTGGCCGACATCGAATGGACCGTGCAGTTGCTGCAATTGCAGCACGCACACGAGATCCCGGCTCTGCACAACACCTCGACGCTGGAATCCCTGGACGCGATCGCCGCTGCTGACCTCGTTCCCGCGGAGGAAGTGGACCTGCTGCGGCAGGCCTGGCTGACCGCGACCGGGGCCCGCAACGCGCTGGTGCTGGTCCGCGGTAAGCCCACCGACCAGCTGCCGGGACCCGGACGCCAGCTCAATACCGTCGCGGTCGCCGCAGGCTGGCCAAACGACGACGGCAGCGAGTTCCTGGATAACTACCTGCGGGTGACGCGGCGCGCAAAAGCCGTCGTGCGCAAGGTGTTCGGGAGTTGAGTCCGGAGGCAGGCGCGTTTGACGCCGTGTTCGAGGTGCTCACCGCGGCGGAGGCTGATCGGGTGACGGCTCTGTACGCTCCGTTGGCGGACGCCGTCCGGGAACTCGTCGACGCCACCATCCGGACTGAGGCCGACGACGACGTCGTCGGCAACGCGCGAACCGCGATCGATGCTGCCACTGCGCTACTACGGCAACGGACCAGGCCGGTCGGAGTGAGTTATCGCGTCGACGGTCGCCCGCTGCCGTTGGGTAACGCCGTGGTCGGCGCGTGCAACCCGATCGCCCCGCCAATCGTCGTCCGCCACGACGGCGATGGGCGCTGCTGGGGCGAGTTCATCCTCGGGTCGGCGTACGAGGGCCCGCCCGGCCTGGTGCACGGCGGCGTCAGCGCACTGGTACTTGACCACATGCTCGGCGAGGCGGCTAGCGAGGGGTTGTCCAAGGCGCGCTTCACCGGAACCATCACCGTGAAGTACCTGCGCGGCACTCCTCTGGGTCCGCTTCGTTCCGATGCTTGGATTGACCGCAGGCAGGGCGTCAAAGTCTTTGCACGGGGCACTATTTCGGATGCGAAAGGGGTAACCGTGGAGGCAGAAGGTGTCTTCATCGAGCCGGCGTGGGCGCGGGAAGCTCAATGAAGTTCTACGTCAGCAGTGCCTTCTTGAACACCCGCGAGATCATCGAGATCGCCAAGGCCGCTGACGAACTCGGCTATGACGGCATCGGCATCCCGGACCACGTCGTCAACCTCGAGACCCTCGACACCCCGTACCCGTACACCAAAGATGGCCAACGGCGGTGGCAGCCGTTCACCGACTGGCCCGATCCCTGGGTCCTGGTGGGTGCCCTTGCGCAGGTGACGTCACGGCTGCGGTTCGTCAACACGGTCTACATTCCCGCGATGCGAAATCCCTACTCGGCGGCCAAAGCCATTGGCACCGCAGCAGTTTTGGCGTCCGGTCGGGTGGAGCTCGGCATCGGCGTCGGCTGGTGCCGAGAGGAATTCGCTTTGATGGGTGAGCAGTTCGCGGCCCGCGGTAAACGTACCGACGAGATCATCGACTTGATGCGGGCGCTGTGGGAACCGGGCTGGTCGGAGTTCGACGGCGAGTTCTACCAGGCACCGCGGTTGGAGATGCGGCCGAGCCCGCCGCCGATACCGGTCTATGTCGGCGGGCTCAGCGACGCCGCGCTCCGGCGCGCAGCCCGCAATGACGGCTGGATCGGCGACCTGATCAGCACCGATCGCGCTGTCGATGCGGTTGGCCGGCTGCGGGAACTGCGCCTCGAAAACGGGCTGTCACTAGACGATTTCACCATCCTGACACCGCTCACTGACGCCTTCACCACTGGCGATTATCAGCGGGCAGCCGACGCCGGTATCACCGGCATCATCACCATGCCGTGGATGTTCTACGCCGGGCCGGACGCCACCTTGGCCGACAAGATCGATGGCATGCAGCGCTTCCGCAAGGACCTGGCACTCGACAGCTAGGTTTTTCACTGGTCGAAGTCACGACACTTAACCAGTGGTGATGACACGCAGGCTCGCCTTGGTTCAAGTCTCGGCGCCCGCGCGCGGCCCGCCGGCTATGTCAACCCGCTGATCCCACCCCGGCCGAACAGCAGCCCGCCGGTGCCGCCGGTACCGACGCCGCCGGGCGTCGTGCCAATCCCGGCGTTACCGCCGTCGCCGCCGTCGCCTAACAGCACGGCGTTGCCGCCGTTACCGCCGTCACCACCGGTCGAATTGAGGCCCTCCCCGCCGGGGCCGCCGTTAGCGCCGTAGCCGACCAGCGCTGCGTTGCCGCCGTTGCCGCCGGCCCCGCCGGTGGTGTAGCCGGCCCCGCCGGCCCCGCCGGCGCCACCGCTGCCGGAAATCCCGGCGGCGTTGCCCCCCTCGCCGCCGGCCCCGCCGGCGCCGCCGCCGCCGAAGCCGCCGTTACCCCCGGGCCCGGCGGAGCCCTGGACGGGGCCGGAGTTGCCGCCGTTACCGCCGGCCCCGCCGGCACCCGTGATGCCGGTAGCGCCGGAGCCGCCTGCACCGCCGTTGCCGGAGATCCCGGTCGTGTGCCCGCCGTTGCCGCCGTTGCCGCCGGTGGTCTGGCCGGTGCCGCCGGCGCCGCCGGCGCCGCCTGAGCCTTCGAACATGCCGCCGATGCCCCCGTTACCGCCGGACCCGCCGGCGCCTACGGCGCCAGTGCCGCCGGCGCCGCCCGCGCCGCCGTTGCCCCACACGGTGCCGGCCCCGCCGGCGCCGCCATTACCGCCGTCACCGCTGGTGCCGGCCCCGCCGGCGCCGCCGGCCCCGCCGGCGCCCAAAATGCCGCCGGCCCCGCCGGCCCCGCCGTTACCCCCTTCTGTGGCGCCTGCGCCGCCGGCGCCGCCGGCCCCACCGGTCGGCTGAGTGGGTCCGCCGATCCCGCCGGAGCTGCCGGTGCTGAACAGCCCGGCCTGGCCACCGGCTCCGCCGTTCCCGCCGGCGCCGGCCGTTGAGAGACCGCCGGTGCCACCGGCGCCGCCGGCGCCCAACAGCCCGCCGACCCCGCCTGCGCCGCCGTTCCCGCCGGTGGCGCCACTCGTTGAGAGCCCGCCGGCGCCGCCGGCGCCGCCGGCGCCGAACAGCGCACCGGCCCCGCCTATGCCGCCGTTCCCGGCGGTGGCACCGGACCCGCCGGCGCCGCCTGCGCCGGCGGCACCAAGTAGCCCAGCGGCCCCGCCGTTACCGCCGTTTTGGCCGGGCGCGCCGGACCCACCGGCGCCGCCGTTGCCGATCAAGAGCCCGCCATCCCCGCCGTTAGCTCCGGTTCCCGGGGCCCCGTTGACGCCGTTGCCGATCAGCGGGCGCCCCAAGAGTGCCTGGGCCGGCGAGTTCACAGCGCTGAGCAGATTTCGTTGGGCGTTGGCGGCCTCGGTGCTGGCATACGAGTTCGCGCCACCGTTCAGGAGATGCACAAGCTGGTCATGAAACGCCGCCGCCTGAGTGCTCAGTGCCTGAAAGTCCTGCGCGTGGCTAGAAAACAGCGACGTGATCGCCGCCGATACCTCATCGGCGCCCGCGGCCAATACCCCGGTCGTCGAGGCCGCCGCGGCCGCATTGGCCGTGCTGAGCATCGAACCGATACCGGCCAAATCCGATGCCGCTGCCACCAGCGCCTCGGGGATCGCCACCACATACGACATCGCTGCCCCCCAGGTCATCGACAGATCCGCGAAACGGACGAACATGTGCAAAGTGTCCGATTCGGACTCTATATTTCAGCGTTCCACCTTCGCCGGCAAACGCCAGATGCCGGCGTTGATGGCGTCGCGGTTGCGGCGCCTGGGGTGATCAAGGGCGCGAGCGCATACGCTGCCATCGATCGTCATCAACAAGGGTCAACGCCGCGGTCTCCAGTGATATCGATGACCGGCCACGCGATTTCGGTGTGCCACTGGGCGCTGTCGGTCGTGTGGCTATGGTCTCGGTGGTAGTACTCGCGTAGTTGCCACCCGACGGTCAGCACGTGCTCGGCGATATAGGAACCCAATTGTGCGCAGGCGAGGTCGATGTCGGCGGGTGATCCGTGATAGGTGGTCACCACGACCTCGGCGGCCGGGATAACCAGCGGTTTGATCCGCTGGCCGTACGACCGTAGGTAGCCCCCGGTTTTACCGAGGAGGTGGGACGCCCCGCTACAGGGGCTTTGGACCGGCCAGATCGGCGGCCTTAATTACACTTGTTGGCGTTAACCCATCTTCCGTTGTAGCTGACGCATCCGCTGCCGTTGGGGGGCGGCGGTGGGTCGTCGGGCATCGGGGCGTAGTAGGCGGGCGGTGGCACGTAGGGTGCGATGCCGTCAGCGACGTTGGCGCAGCCGCTCACCGAGACCCGTCGCCCGGCGCTGGCACATACGTCGGCGTTGGCGACCCCCGCGGGGTGGATCGTGAGAATTGCGCCGGGGATTGTGGCGATGGCTAGGACGCTCGATGCCGTGACGGTCCAGGACCGTGTCCAGTGAGTCATATCGGGTGTCTCTTTCTAGGAGCCGAGCGGTGATGGGGCGAGGTCGCAGCGGCTTCTCAGGTCGGTGAGTGGCTGGCGGATGCCGTTGATCTCGGACTCGACCTGCGGGTGGGCGTCCATGTAGGTCTGCACGAGATCATGGATTTGCGAGTTCGGCTGCCCCTTAAGGCTTGTGAAGAAGTCGTTCACGTCCGGATGGGTGAACAAGTAATCGCCCATCGCCGTTCCCACGGTGCCCGACGCGACCGCCAGATCAGCGGCCGTGCAGTTGGGCGCGGGATCAGCAGAGGCAAGTGATGCTCCCCCGATCAGCATTGCGCCGACGGCGATCACCCCGACCACTGCGCTGCGAAGCCTACGTCCTGACACAGCCATGGGTCACTCCTTCACTCGGTGGTCGGACGAATACCGACCAGCAAAACTATCCACACCAGGCTGGCAATGTCACGACTGACAACTCGGGACTGGACCCGTCAGCGGCGACGCGCTATTGGCGTGCCATCGCCACGGTGAGCCGGTCCTCAGCCGTGATGAGGTTGCTTCACATCCGGGATCGGCAAGATGTCACGCCGCACCGGCTCCTCGGACGGCGTCGCAACCGCATCGCTTGATGGACGGACGGCTTGTAGCCGTTGGGCTCTCTGGGCGAATCAGCCATGCCGAACCTCTCTTGCTGAGCTGACAACGAAACCCAGCAGTGTGTTCGCGACAGTGTCGGCGTGAGCAGAATCTTCGGGAAAAATGAACGGCGAACGATTGATGTCGACCGTCTGTCTGCGCAATCCCGTCGTGTGGCCCTCTGCGTCGAAGGCATAACCGCCATTCGGGCGGTCGGTCGCAGGCGCACACGTACATGAGCCCGGTGCTAACAGTAAGCGCTAGCAGTCAGGATTGGACCATTTTCAGTTGATACAGCGCCTGGCGAATTAAGCGGTTTCGTCCATTGCCTGCGGCACCACCTCGCCTTCGCTGCTGATCGACAGCGGCTTTGACGTCAAGGCCGTTCAAGCCCGCATGCGTCACAGCTCGGCCAAGACGACGCTGGCCGTGTACGGGCACATGTGGCCCGACAAGGACGAGACCACCCGCGCTTCAATCGGTGGTGTGATCGCGGCGCGGACGGCGTCGTCAAGTGAGGATCCTGCGGGCTCTCTGCGGGCTAAACGGTCATAGTTCAACCGAAACGCCAGGTCAGTGCGTTAGCCGGCTTACACGTCGTAGTAGAGCGCGAAC
>Ga0209530_1000161_pt1 | contig 59378 bp, 56 predicted proteins | sample BlaSpr_A8_Ref_O1_FD_187987 | JGI IMG/M metagenome (GOLD analysis project Ga0209530, IMG submission 187987) | Forest soil microbial communities from Thunder Bay, Ontario, Canada - Black Spruce, Ontario site 2_A8_Ref_O1 (SPAdes) (version 2) | ecosystem: Environmental > Terrestrial > Soil > Boreal...
TCGAAATTAAACCCAGGATCATCCGGTTGGCAAGAAATAATAGTGATAAAAACGCCATCCGCAAAACCGCGCGCGCCGTCCGCGTCTCCGCTCACCCGCCCCGCGACTTCTCTTTACATCCGTGTTACAATAAGGTTTCCGTTCGCAAGAGTTTTGCCCGGCCCGCGCCCGCAGCGTGTTCGGTCGAGTCTGGCCATGGGCCGCCGCGATTGCTTGCTAATGCTGCATAAGCTTTCCGGCTTTACAAAACTTTACGTAGCACCGTGGCGCGCAGGGGGACCCGTATGAAGAACCTCTTTGTTGGCAACATGAGCTTTCAGACCACCTCCGCGGATCTGAAAGCCCTCTTCGAACCCTTCGGTCAACTCGCCCGCGTTCACGTCGCTATGGATCGCGAAACCGGCAAAGCCCGCGGTTTTGGTTTCGTCGAAATGGTCAACGATGCCGACGCGGCTGCGGCCATCGCGGCGCTCGACGGAAAAGATATGGGCGGCCGGAATATCAAGGTAAACGAAGCGCGTCCCAAAGAGGCGGGCAGCGGCGGCCCGCGTCGTCCTCGCAGCGGTGGCGGCAATAGCGGTGGCTACGGCGGCGGCGATCGCGGCGGCAACAGCGGCCCGCGCGGCAAAAGTGGCGGCAACAAAGGCGGCGGCGGTAAAGGCCGCTTCTCAAACGAAGACTACAGCGAAGTAGCGCGACAGCCACGCGAACCTCGCTGGTAACCAGCAACCGATTTCCGCGCCCCGTTTCCGTGGACGCGATGCAGTTTGATGTCCCACCTCATCCCAGGAGACAGACCTGATGACGACAACCTTTAAGAAACGGCAAAAGGAAATGAAGCGCCAAGACAAAGCGCGTTCCAAGGCGGAAAAGCGACTCCAAAAGAAAACCGAACCAGGCGTCGAAGTCGTCGGCAACGACGGCATCGCCTGGGAGGAAGACATCGCCGAACGCGCCAGACTCGACCTCGAAGCCTTCGACGAAGCGATGAAGGCAGAAACCCAGCAGTAACCAGCCGATTCCCATTCGGCGCCAACCAGCAACCAGACACCGGCGACGCGGCCCAAAGTTCCACCCCGCGCCCCGGTGTCTTTTTTTACTTATCGCTTTTCCGGCATCGGTTTTATCTGCGTTAATCTGTCTTCATCCGCGGTGCAATTGACTTCCTCCACTCCTGCTGGGCGCCCCCAGACCCCCGCGCCCCACCCGCATTTACTCCCCCAGCACCCGCAACCAACCCCGCCAGCCCGTGTTCCGTACAGTGCTATACTACTGTGGCGGCGTTCACGTCCTGCGCCGTCCATCCATAAGGTGCGGCGTTTTTCGGCTTCTGCGGCATTGGCCTTGGGAACATTGTAAAGGAGCTTCACATGGGCATCGAGTTTCAGGAACTCTACGTCTGGATGCGCCGCCGCAAAATTTTCGCCACCCTGCTCATCGTCTTTACGCTGTGCCTCGGCATCATCATCGGCACCATGGTCTCCGGCCACGCCCAGGCCACTCATGACCAGAGCGCCACCGGCGCCACGCTCCTTTCGCTGCCCGATCCCGTGGTCCTTTCGAATTCCTTTTCCGCCATTTCTAAAAAGATCGGCCCCGCGGTCGTAAATATTTCCACCACTCAAATCATGGAAAAGCCGAAGGGCGGCAAGAAACCGAAAAGCGGCCTCGGCGATCCCCTCGAAGATTTCTTCGATCGTTTTCTCCAGTCTCCCGATGAAGGCCCCGACGCCGAACGCAGCCTCGGCTCCGGCGTGATCGTCGACAAAAAAGGTTTCATCCTCACCAACGATCACGTCATCGACCAGGCCACCAAAATTCAAGTCACCCTCGACGGCGATTCCACCAAATACAATGGCCACGTAGTCGGCTTTGACAAGGACACCGATCTCGCGGTGGTCAAGATCGACGCCGACCACGATCTTCCCGTAGCCAAGCTCGGAAATTCTGACGGCGTACAGGTCGGCGACTGGGTGCTCGCCTTCGGCAGCCCCTTCGGCTTGAACTCCACGGTCACCGCCGGAATCATCAGCGCCAAAGATCGCTCCAACGTCGGCCACCAGTTCCAGCGCTTCCTGCAGACCGACGCCGCCATCAACCCCGGAAATTCCGGCGGCCCGCTGGTGAATATGTCCGGCGAAATTATCGGCATCAACACCGCCATCTATACCGGCAGCCGCGGCTTCGAAGGCGTCGGCTTCGCGCTGCCCTCCACCACCATCGTCGGCGTCTACAACCAGCTCATCACCAACGGAAAAGTCACGCGTGGTTCCATCGGCATCACTTTCCAGGAAGAGCGCAGCAATAACAACGTGCTGCTCAAGGAACTCGGTGCGCCCTACGGCATCGTGGTCGAAGCCATCGAACCCGGCAGCCCCGCCGAAAAATCCGGCTTGCAGCCCGGCGACGTCATCACCGAAGTGAATGGCCAACCAGTGCACACCGGCGCGGACCTGGTCAACCCCATCGCCCAGACCACCATCGGCGATTCGGTAAGAGTTCGCTACGTTCACAACAAGCTGGCCAAAGAAGCTTCGCTGGTCGTAATGGATCGCTCCAAGCTCTTCCCCCAGACCGCCCAGACTTCCGAAGACCAGCCCGAAGACGCCGAAACCCAGAGCCAGTTCGGCCTCCACGTCGAAGATCTCACTCCCGACCTCGCGCGCAAACTCGGCATGAGCAAAGTCACCGGCGTAGTCGTCCTCGAAGTCGACCCGGCCAGCTTCGCCGAAGACGTCGAATTCGCCCGTGGCGACGTCATCACCGAAATCAATCACGCCACCATCACCAACCTTGGCGACTACAAGACCGAAATGGCCAAACTCAAACCCGGCCAGGACGTCCTATTCAAAGTAGCCCGCCACGGCGACAGCGACCGCGTCCTAACCCTATTCCTGGCCGGCGCCGTCCCCGCCGCGCAATAACCGGTGATATCGACGTGCCCAATGTTGCGCCGCTCGCGCACCCGCGAAGCGTAACCAGCGCGCATCCCCAATCGTGCGCGAAGCCGCACTCAGCGCCGTCCGTCACCTGTCGCGGCCGGCGCAGCCGGGCATCCTTTGCGGTTGCTTTTGCCTTGCGCTTTTCGTTGTCATCCTGAACGAGGTGCGCTTTTTGCGCCGACGAGGATCTCTTTTGGATCTCAGCCACGCCCAGCCTGCAGCTTCGGCCCGCCTTTGCCCAGTTACCCGATACGCCTCCCACTCCGCCTCCCACCTTGAGCCCCAGCCAAAATCGTCGATAATAGGGTCAACGCTCGGCAGGGCCTAGCAACACCAGCGGTAGGGAACTGCGTCAAATCGACATGCGAAACATGTGCACCAAACTCGTGATGGCCGTGCTGTCGTGCGCGTTACTCGCCGCGGCCTTAATCGCCGCGCCGCAATCGAGCTCCAGCTCCACCGCGACGCACAGCACCAAAAAGAAAAAATCGACCCACCATCACAGTTCCCGCCGCGAACCATTCCAAAAAGCCCCAACCGCCTCGCGCATCTCCGAAATCCAATCCGCGCTATCCCGCGGCGGCTACTTTGAAGGCGAACCCAACGGCAAGTGGGACTCGACCACCATCGCCGCCATGCAAAAATTTCAGTCCGCCAACGGCCTCAACTCCAGCGGCAAGATCGACGCCACCACCCTGCAAAAACTCGGCCTGGGCTCCAGCACCGCCGGCGTCGACGCCCCCAAACCAGTAAAAAAATCCGACTCCACCGGTTCAGCCAATGCCGCGCTGCACCCGCCATCAGCCACCAGCTCGACGTCCGCAGTGAACGCGAACTCCGCCTCCAACCTCACGCCCAATCCAGCAGCCACGCCCGCCCCAACCGACACCAAGCCCCAGCACTAGCCTCGTCACCACCGCTCGTATGCCGTGACGCTCCATTTTCTATTTTCGATTTTCCATCTTCATTGTGGAGCGACGCGGTCGACCATAAATAAGCGTCCCTTCGTCGCCGCTAGTCGAATCGGTCTGATCGCGGCGTAGGCGGGCGAATTGTACCAACCGCGTGCCTGTTCCGAGCTGTCGAATGCGATAACTACGATTCCTTTAGGCGGCGCGTCCCCATCCAGGCTTTCCGGATTGCCGCCTCGAACCACAAAATGGCCGTTGAAAGGCGTCAGGGTTTCGGGGGCCTTCGTTCCGTACTCCTTTAGGGCCGCCGGGTCCGTGATTGCATCCACCTCGGAAATTACATAAACAGGTGTTTTCACCTGCTGGCCATGAACTGCCTGGTGGCCGGCCGCTCCGGTCAAAATACCGGCGACTACACCAACGAGAAGTTTGCGGTTCGATTTCACGTTTGTTCCTCCGATCGTCAATTTGCAGCAGGTGCAGGCAGGTGCAGGACGAGTTCGCAGTTTCTCGAAAGCTTGGGAGTGTTGTCTTGTAAGAATGGGAACTGCGCAGGGTTAACTAAATCGGTGGAAAAACGAGCCGCTGGGCGACGGGCTCGCCAGGTAGGCGCTTGGTGAGAGCCCGGAGAAATCGTGGAATTCGTTTGCCAGATGGGCCTGATCGCAATAGCCCGCCGCTAGAGCCAGCTGGGCCCAATCCACGGAATTTCCCGACGCGATCAGCTTCAAGCTATTTTGAAAGCGCTGCAGCCGGCAATAGAGCTTCGGCGGTACTCCGATCTGCTCCCGGAAAAGCTGGGAAAAACGTCGGCGGCTCAGGCCCGCCCCGTGAGCGAGTTCTCGCACCCTGATGGATTCGGGCCTGCTCGCAAACTCTTGCAGCGCATACCGTACCGCGCTATTTAACTCGAACCGTGCATTGAAGTGATCCAAAAGCGCAACTTCCAGCACTCGAAATTTCTCAGCCGGGTCATTTGTGGTACGCAACCGATCGCGCAAACTTCGGACCATCGAACCCCAAATCAAATCCAGGGATACGTTCTCGTTATGAAACGCATCGGTGAGCGTGCCCAGGAAGCCATGCACACCGCCCGGCCGGAACACCACTCCCATGCCGGCACGGAGTTTCGCGGTATCCATGATGTTGAAGCGCGAGCGTATTCCGATCAGCAGTGCGGGCGCCATCCCTCCCCCATCGCCCATCGAATCGATCAGCGCATTTATGGGGCCTTCCGCCAGGCTGATAACTAACTGGAAGCGTCCATCGGGCAGCAGCACCTGCCGGGTTCGATCACCCTCGAGGTGTCCGTCGCAATACCAGATTTTTTCTACATGTGAACCGAGCGGAGCACCAGGCTGGTAGGCTGCAATCACCAGCCCATCTCAACACAGGACCAATCCTCAGTTCAAGCTGACATGCTGGTGGGAAGATCAAGGGCGCTCCGCTCCCCCAGCGATTTTCCATTTTCTCTTTTCCGTCTTCATTCATTCGGCATGCCCGGACCGAGCTTGTCTTCATCCGCGCCTTCCTTGCTCCGAATGTCGGCGATCTTCGCGCGTTCCGCCTCGCGCATCGCCTCAATCTCGCGATCTTCACCGCGCCAATTTTCAATTCGTCCGCGTACTCCGCCGCCGGGGTGTTCCGCCTCGTACTTTAAACGCGCCGCCTTCTCGGCCACCGTCTCCTGCGACCGTATCTGCGCCACCGCGCCACGCTCGCCGGCCCGCAACTCCAGCTGCTTCTCGCGTTCGATTTCCAGCTGCTCCAGCAACCGGTTGTGGCCGGTCACGACGCCGACCAGCGCGCTGGTGGTCCACGCAAACGTAAACAATCCGGATATACCGATGATCGGGCTGATGTTCCGCCACAAGGGATCCAGGTCCACCGCGCCGTATCCCAAAGTCGTGTACGCGTTGGCGCAGAAATAAATCGCGTCGTTGGCTTTCAGGATCAGCCCCAGATGATCCAGGATAAAGGCCCAGACCAGCACGCCAAAAATGTGTAGGCCCAGCATCAGGAATACCGAAGTGCCGAACAGGATCGTGGCCTCGATGTGGTGCGGCTTTCCCAGCCACAAGCGCCGCCCGTTGCGTTGGTGATAAATCAAAATCCAGTGAATCCCCGACCCGTGCACCAGCACCAGGCCCACCAAAATGAACGAGCCCAGGATCAGCGCGGCCCAGGGCTTAAAATCGTCCGGAATTTGCAGCAACAGCGAATGCAGGAAATTCGTCAACCCGCCCTCCGCGCCCAGCCACTCCCGACCGGCATTCTAGCACCACGGGTTACCGTTTCCGCGATGCCTGCCAGGGCACAACGCCCCTTCGAATTTTTGGCAATCGCCCCAACTCTTGCTACGTTGTAATTATGTCGATCGTGCCCACCAACGATCTGCTCCCGCAGAATCGCCGGCGCAGCAAGCGTTACCGCGCCCGGGTGCCGATCTGCGTCCGCTTCCAGGACGCCAGCAAACACTCCGTCTCCGAGCAAACCCACACCGTCATCGTCAACGAGCACGGCGCGCTCCTGCTGCTCGCCGCGCCTGTAAAAGTCCAGCAAATCATTCGCCTCGAAAATTTGATTCTCGGCAAAGAACTGCTCTGCCGCGTGGCCCTGATCGGTCCCACCTTCATGGGCAAAACCCAGATCGCAGTCGAATTCATCATGCCCATGCCCGGCTTCTGGAACATCGCCAGCCCCGAGTCCAAATCCGCCAGCTCCGAACCTGTCGTCAGCCTGAAAAAGTGATACCCTCGCGGCGCGGGATGCGCCACGCAACGTAAGTCGCGCCACCCGAATCCCACTTACAGCTCCGCAGGTTCAAGATTCCGCCAGGCTACACTGTCGCCGAGACTGTTCCCGAAACCACCGGCCGGACTCCCGGCTCTTCGACCTTCGTTCCAACGCCAAACTCCTCGCAGTAGTTGCTCGCTGTGGTAGTATCCACTTCGGCTGAACGCTCAATCTCGACGAAGTCACCGCCCGATCGCGCATCTAAATTCGTGCCGCTGGAAAATCAGGAATTTCTATGACCACAAATCTTTCGCAAAAAGTTTTAGCCGTCCTGCTCAGTTCTTTAATGGTCGGAACGACCATTCCGGCTGGCGCCCCGCCACCGCAACAGCAGGCTCCCCCCGCCGCGCAGCAACAAGGACCTCCGCCGGATCAAAACGGCGACGTCGCGCCCGAAGACGACTACGCGCCGCTCACCCCCGATGAGCTCGACGGCGTCGTCGCTCCCATCGCGCTCTATCCCGACGCTCTGGTCGCCCAAGTTTTGGGCGCCGCCTCGTTTCCCGACCAAATCACCACCGCCGCGTTCTGGCTTCGCGACAATTCGAATCTGAAAGGCGACGCGTTGATGAAAGCCGTCGACTCACAGGATTGGGATCCCGCGGTCAAAGCCCTGACCCAATTTCCCACCGTGCTCGACACTCTCGCCAAGAATCTCGCCTGGACTTCCACTCTCGGCGAAGCCGCCACCACCCAACAGAGCGACGTGATGGCCGCGATCCAGCGCATGCGCGCCAAAGCTCAGGCCGCCGGAAACCTAAAATCCAGTTCCGAGATCCAAGTCGTGCAGCAGGCGCCCCAAACCATCGTCATCCAGCCTGCAAACCCGCAAGTTGTCTACGTCCCGACCTACAATCCGGCGGTCATCTACGGTGCGCCAATCGTGACCCCCGGATATAGCTCCGGAGACCTGGCCGCGGCCGCAATCATTTCCTTCGGCGCCGGCATCGCCATCGGCGCCATGATCAATAACAACAATTACTGTTGTGGATGGGGCTGGTCCAGTTGGAACACGAACTGGCACAGCCACACCGTGATCTACCAGCGCAATGTGTACCGCGGGAATCCTTACTGGCGCGGAGGCGGCGGTCGGTATCCGGGATACCGCCCAGGCTATCCGTCGTACGGCCGGCCGCCCTACTATCGCCCGCCCGGCGGAAGGCCGCCATACCGTCCGCCGACAGGGGGCCGTCCACCGAATGGTGGGCGCCCGCCATACCGGCCTGGCACGCCCGGAGGCAATCGGCCGCCGAACCGCCCCGGACGTCCGACGATTCAGCCCGTGCCGAACAAACCGTCGCGTCCCGGAACTCCCGGCAATCGTCCCGGCAGGCCGACCATTCAGCCAGTTCCCAATAAGCCCGGCACGCGTCCCGCGCCGGGCACGCCGCGGCCGAGCACGCAACCGGCGCGCGGTTATCCCTCGACGGCGACGCCGAAGCCCGGCTCGAGGCCTAACGCCTTTAACTCCGGCGGACGCCAGGCCAGCACGCGCGGCAACCAAAGCCTGGGCAACACCAAGCCCGCGCCTGCACCCCGCCCCGCTGCTGGCGGTGGCAACCGAGGCGGTAGCAATAGTGGCGGGAACCGCGGTGGTGGTGGCGGTGGCGGCGGCAAGTCACGCGGCGGCAAAAACAAATAATTCGCGGTGAAAATATCGCCGGCGGTTTTTCCTAACGCCGCCGGCTTACATAAAAGATCGCATGCAAAAGTCGAAGGAGTGGTTATGGCGGAACTGAACAGCAGGGAATTCAAAAAACATTCGCGCGGCCTCGCGCTGCTGGCGATTTTTTCACTGGTCGCAGTCGCGACCATCGCCGGCGGGTGCGGCAGCAAAAGCGGCACCCAGCCCGGCGCCGAAACCATTCCGGCGACGCCCCAAAATTTCGCCAGCCAGGACGACGCCGGCAAAGCCGTCTACGCCGCGGCCAAGGCCAACGACACCAACGCCCTGCTGCGCATCTTCGGCTCCGACGCCAAAGACCTAGTCATCTCCGGCGATCCGGTCGACGACAAAACCGGCGCGGCCAAATTTGCCGCCAACTACGACCAGATGCATCGCTGGGACAAATTGCGCAACGGCGACTACGTCCTCACCACCGGCGCCGCCAATCTCCCGTTTCCCATTCCCCTGGCCAAAAATTCCTCCGGCCAGTGGTTTTACGACAGCACCGTCGCCAAGCCCGAAATCCTGGCCCGCCGCATCGGCGACAACGAACTCAGCACCATGGATTCGCTCTACGCCATGGCCGACGCCCAGGAGGAATACTTCGCGGACCTCCATGACGGCGCCACGGTCCAGCAGTACGCCCAGAAATTCGTCAGCACGCCCGGCAAGCACGACGGCCTGGTCTGGAACGTCGCCGACGGCGAACCCGACAGCCCCCTCGGCCCGCTCGCGGCCAAAGCCAGCGCCGACGGCTACACCAATTCCGCCGAGCCTTTTCACGGCTACCTCTACCGCATCCTCACCAAGCAGGGCCCCTACGCTCCAGGCGGCGCCACCGATTACATCGTCAACGGCGCGATGACCGACGGCTACGCCATCGTGGCCTACCCCGCCGAGTACCGCAATTCCGGCGTGATGACCTTCCTCGTCACCGACGAAGGCGCCATCTACCAGAAAGATCTGGGCCCCACCACCGCCGCCGACGCCAAAGCGATGAACGAAGTGAACCTCGACGCCTCCTGGTCGCTGGTCGACGACAACGACACCGACGCCGACTAGCGCCAGCCAGCCCGTCCGCGCCGCTTAGCCGCCGCATCCAAAAAAACAAGGCCGCCCGTCAAATCCAGGCGGCCTTGCCCTGCGTGATCGTTACTCGCTGCTGCCCCTGACCAAACCTACGGCGTGTTACCCCGCAGGTACTCGCGATGGCTGCCGGTTGCTGGAACCCGGAGCGGCTTCGTCGCTTCCAGCTTTTTGCCCTTTTGCAGATGTTTCACTGGTGCTTTGCTTCCCTTAGCCTTGGCCATGTTATTTTCCTCCGTGTTTCGAATTTCGATTCCCGCTGCCGGGTCCCAAGTTAAGTTTCTGTCTTTGACCGGCGCTCGCCAGAACGTAATGCAAGCCGGCCACCAATGCCCGTCAGCCGGCCCACGGTACCGCAGACCGCCTGCTTCCCACAACATAGCGATTCCTCGCGCGACCCCGCGCCACTTTCGCCCGCCTTGCGCGCGTTGACATATTCAACAGCGCGTTGAAATTTTGCGAAAAACGCGACGCGCGCTGCAATTGCGCTAGCCTGCGCCCTCGCCATTTTCCATCTTCAAATTTCCATTTCCCGATGCTTCATTGCCCCAAATGCGCCAGCGCCGAGCGCAGCGGCCCGCTCGACACCAGCACGATCCCGCTGTACGGCGTGTACATCTCCAGAATCAAAAATATCGCGCTCGACACCGACACCGCGGTGACGAACCACGTCGCCGCCACCGTCCCATTCCGCGGCGCGTAAATTCCCCAGCTGATGAAAATCACGGTCAGCCAGAATATCAGCACGGTCACCAGCGGCTTGGGCACCTCCGTCGCCGACTGCGCGTACATCAGCCAGCGCGTTTGCCCCAGCACAATCTCCTCGGCCACCGCCTGCGACTGTATCAGCCGTTGCCGGTCGTCCTTGGGCGTCAGCGCCTGGGTCCTTTCGAACAAGCCCTCGTCGCCGATCGAAATCGTATCCGTCGGGCGCATCGGCGCATTCCCCCGTTCTTCGATCCGCGCCATCAGCCGCTCCACGATCTTGCGCAGCTCCACCCGGCACTCCGCCGTTTCCGGCCCGTAGTGCGCCAGCGCCCGGTCGAGGAACACGAATTTCGCCGCCATGTCGGTCAGCTCCGCGTTCTGCGTGTCGTAATACGTCTTCGCCGACGCAATCAGCAGCCCCAGCACCAGCGCGCACATCGTCGCCACCAACCCCATCCCCAGCTTCACCGAATCCTTCGAGTCCTCGCTCAAGTGCGGCTCGGGCAAGATCGACCCGAGATACCGCCCAAAGATCGCCCCGCCGAAAATGCAAACCAACGCCACCAAACTCACGTCCATCGGACCCATGGTCACCTCAACCTGACGCCCGAAGGTAATTCGCCCCGCCCAATTGTGCAAGCGAATCGCGCCACACCGCCTGCCGTCCGTTTTCGCATTTCCGGTTTTAGTTGTCATGCTTCGGCCGAGTTTTATAAAGACATCGTCAAAGTAATTATCGGGAATCAAAAGCGCAAAAAAAAGCTCACAAAACTGGTGTTCATAACTGAAGAGAAATGGGGTCGTCAATATCTTGACACCCCGATGCCAAGGGCCTACACCTCGTATCTCGCAACCACGGGTTTAGATGTAGTGGTTCTCTATGTGCAGCACGCGTCTTAGCGATCTGCCAATTTGCAACGTAGTTCTGCGCTCCGACTCAGTATTTCTACGAATATCCAACAAACTCCAAATCTGTTAGCGTGAGTCGGGGCACTTTTCAGCCCCACTGAATTTCGCGCCAATGCGTGTAAGAAGCGCGCGAACGCAGGAGGACGCCATGCACTACGGCGCACCACAAAACAACCCGCCTCGACGAAACCATCGCTCCTCGCCCTCAATCGCGCAACCCACCTTTCTATTTTCCGCCTCATCTAATCGACAGTTCGCGCGATTAGAAACCACTTTCAACTGCCACATAACAAAGGCCGACCGTGTTTTCTAATCGACAGTTCTTTCTGCGTGCGCTGCGCGCGTCCGTGCACCACCGCAGGGCGCGGTTTCAACACCGCCGGAAATCCCATTTTCCAGTTTCCATTTTCGAATTTCCATTTTCCGCCGCTGCGTTTCTAATCCGCTACCAGCAATTAGAATTCAACGTAAACCATTCAAAACAAAGCGTCGAGCTCATTTCTAATCCGCAAAATCCACGGTATTTGGAAACCAATTTTATCGCCAAATACGGCGGCCAATTTGGCCACGCCGTGCATCCCCAGTATCCCTTTTCCGTTTTCCCTTTTTCGCGCCCTCCTGCTACTCTGAATCGCCGGAAATCGCTCCGGCATCGAAGTATCTCAGCCCAAATCAAGAACTTCGCATCGGTTCGTTCATCGGGCAGCTATCGGAGGAAGGCGCATGGCTACGTCTGCGGCACCAAAGGCGTTTAAGAACTTCATCGACGGAGAATGGGTCGAACCGCGCTCCGGCAAAGTCATTGAGAATCGCAACCCGGCGAACACCACCGAGCTGATCGGGATGTTCCCGGCGTCGAATGCCGACGACGTCAACGCCGCGGTCGAATCGGCCAAGAACGCCTATGACGGCTGGCGCCTCACTCCCGCGCCCAAGCGCGCCGAAATTCTCTACCGCGCCGCCGAAATTCTGGTCGAGCGCAAGGAAGACTACTCCGAGGACATGACCCGCGAGATGGGCAAGGTCCTCGCCGAAACTCGCGGCGACGTGCAGGAAGCCATCGACATGACCTACTTGATGGCCGGCGAAGGCCGCCGCCAATTCGGCCAGACCACTCCTTCGGAGCTGCCCAATAAATTTGCGATGAGCGTGCGCACGCCGGTGGGCGTGGCGGGCCTCATCTGCCCGTGGAATTTCCCGATGGCCATTCCGTCGTGGAAAGCGATCCCGGCGCTGGTCACCGGGAACACGGTGGTCATTAAACCGGCAGAGGACACGCCGCTCTCCACTTTTAATTTGATGCACGCCTTGAACGAAGCGGGCTTGCCCCGCGGCGTGATGAACGTGGTGTTCGGCGAAGGGCCGGAGGCCGGGTCGCCGTTGATCATGCATAAGGACGTGGGGCTGGTGAGTTTTACGGGATCGACCGAAGTGGGGCGCATCGTCAGCAAGGAGTGCGCGCCGGATTTCAAAAAGTGCCACCTGGAAATGGGCGGGAAGAACATCATCATCGTGATGGACGACGCGAACCTGGACCTGGCGGTCGATGGCGCGGTGTGGGGCGGCTTTGGCACCAGCGGGCAACGCTGCACGGCGGCGTCGCGCGTGGCCGTGCATCGTAAAATTTACGCGCAGTTCGTCGAGAAGTTCATCGCACAGGTGGGCGCGCTGAAGGTGGGCGACGGGCTGGACCCCTCGACGCAGATGGGGCCGTGCGTGAACGAGCAGCAACTGAACACGGTGATGAAATACGTGCAGATTGGCAAGGACGAGACCGCCAAGCTGGCGACCGGCGGTCACCGGCTGACCGGCGACAAGTGGAAGAACGGCTGGTTCCACGAACCGACCGTGTTTACGGATTGTTCGCCGAAGATGCGCATCGCCCAGGAAGAAATTTTCGGGCCGGTGGTGTCGGTGATTCCGTTCGAGACCTTTGACGAGGCCTTGACCATCGCGAACGGCGTGAATTACGGCCTGTCGGCCTCGATCTACACTCGGAACATCAACCATGCGTTCCGCGCCCAACGCGACCTGCAGACCGGCATTGTGTACGTCAACGCGCCGACCATTGGCGCCGAGACCCATCTGCCGTTTGGCGGGATCAAGAATACCGGCAACGGCCATCGCGAATCCGGCGAAGCCGCTCTCGATTTTTACAGCGAGTGGAAGACGATCTACATCGACTACAGCGACCGCCTGCAGCGCGCCCAAATCGACAACGCCGATTAGCACCAAAAGTTTAGAGTAAGCGTAAAAGTTCGACGGCCCGGGGGCCGAGCACCACGCGCTGGAATCGGCGTCGCCGGTTCCTGCGCCATATCCCGCGCAAAGCTCGCGCGGCCGATGCACTGCGTTTTTGCTTTTGTTTTTGCTTTTGAATTTGTAATTGTACGGCGCGCCGCGCGGCCTAAACTTTCAGGCCGATGAGCCGCATCAATTCGAGCGCGTTGGATTTGGCCACCACGCCGTCGCGCAGTTTGTGGTCGAAGCGCATTTTGCCGTCTTCGACGTAGTCTTGAAAATGTACGTTGCGGACCACGCTGGAAAGCGCGCCGGTAATTTCGGTGAGGGCCAGGTCGTGGGTGGTCACGATGCCGACCGCGCGGCGTTCGAGCAGGGCGCGGAACAGGCCTTCGGCGCCGATTTTGCGGTCGTTGGAGTTGGTGCCTTCCAGCAGTTCGTCGAACAGAAAAAATACCGGCGCAGTTCCTTCCGTTAATTCAAACACATCGCGAATCCGCAAAATTTCAGTGTAGAAGCTCGAGCGATTTTCCTGCAACGAGTCCACGCGGCGAATGCTGGAGCCTAACGTCACCGGCGTGAGCTGCAGCGATTTGCCGCGGATCGGTGCGCCGGCCATGGCCAGCACCGCGTTAATTCCGGCCGTGCGCAGGAACGTGCTTTTGCCGGACATGTTCGAGCCGCTGACCAGCAGCACCCGCGTCTCGGCGTTGAGCCGCACCGAATTGCGGACGCATTTCGCGGCGGGGATCAACGGATGGCCGAGTTCGTCGCCGTCGAACACGGGCGGCGTGTTCGTGGCATCTTTCGCGGTGGCGGCGTGCGCGGATAGCGCACTTGGCGTGACCTTGGAGTCGTCGACGAACACCGGAAACGGATCGGCGGGATGCTCGTAGGAATACGCGGCGAGCGAGATCAGCGCTTCCATCTCACCGGTGATTCCAACCCAGGTGCGGAGGCTGCGGCCGAAGTTGCGGCGCCACGCATCCGCGGCGAGGCCCACCTGCACGGTGTAGAGCGCCGGCAGCTCGAGCATCTTGGCGATGAGTCCGCCGCGCGCGTCGATCCAGTAGCCGATGCGGGCGAGGTTGCGGATGGCTTGCGAGGCGGGGGCGCCGTCGCGTTTGAGTTGCGCCGCGAATCGCTGGAGGCGCGGCGAAGTGAACGGCTCGCGTTCGAGGCGTTCCAGGATTTGGGCGAAGAGGATCAGGCCCTCGGCGTTGGTGCCGATGCCGCCGACGACTTGCACCGCGCGCGGCTTCAGCCAGCGGTAGATCGCGGCTTCGAAGAGGACGACGACGAGCAGCGGCCAGAGCAGCGTGGTGGCGACGTAATAGACCAGCGCGGCGGCGAACGCTGCGGCGAGCATGGCGGAGACGATGCGCCACGGGCCGGTGGGAAGCAGCGGAGACTCCTCGGCCCACTGGCACAGCGACGACGGGTCGAGGCGGACGCGGAGGTCTTCGCCGAGCATAGCGAGCTGTTCGCGGAGATCGAGTTTCTCGCGCAGGTCGACGATGACTTTTTGGCGCTCGAGGATTTCAGGGACGGGCGAGCCGTGGCGGAGCCATTTCGCCAGGAATTCTTCGCCCATGGGCAGGCGCGCGGTGGAGAGCAATTCGAACAGGCAGCCGGTGCCGAAGATGTCGAGGTCTTCGGAGTAGACGTGTTTTGGGTCGCGGAAGCGATCGCCGGGGCAGCCGTGGCCGGGCCAGAGGTCTTCGATGCGGGCGAGGCCGCGCTGGTAGAAAGCGGCCGCGGATTCGGCGCGGGCTTTCGCGCGGAGAGTGAATTCGTGGAAGATCGCGAGAGCGGCGTAGATGGCTACGGGCGCTAGGATCCAGTACGGAGTGAACATTTTGGAATGGAGGGAGAGCCAGGCTGTCGCGATTCCGGCTGCGATCGTGGCTAGTTTGAAATTGCCGAAGCGGCGGTGATTTCGTTCTTGGGCGTCGGCGGATTTCAGGTGGGATTCGAGACGGTTGGAATATTCAAGACGTGGATCGGACAACAGGTTCCTCCGACGGCGTGTTTAGTTTACATGGCTGATGGGTGGACGCGCAGGAGTACGCGGATTATGCGTGTACGGGAGAGCAACTTGGAGCGGGTGACATCGAAGAGAGGTCCTTCGTCGCTGCGCTCCTCTGGATGACGGCCAACTGCCGGTGAGTGCGATTCGTTCGTTCGGCGAGGAAGCGGATCGATCGCCGTGACTGGGGACAAAAGCGAGATTCTTCGCTGCGCTCAGAATGACGCGCAAAACACTCGGTCGACAATTGGTAGACGCGCCGGTCGTGTCAGGCAGACTCGAACATTTTTCTTATGTTGTGGGTGGGGTGTAGGGTTCGGGGTCGGGCATGGCGATGGGGGCGATTACTGGCGGCGGAGTCCACGCTGGTTCCTGGGCCACTACTGGGGCGTGGCGGCGATACCAGGCGGATTCGCTGGCTCGTTGCCAGAGGCGGGCGGCGATCCAGACGACCAGCATGAACTGGCTGAGTAGAAAGGCGACGAGCGTTGCTTCGGGAGGCAATTTCTTCATCCAGAAGTACAGGCAGAGCCCGACGATGAGGCAGGCCACGACGGCGGCACGGAGATAAATCCAAAGCAGTGAGAAGAAATTGCGGAAGAAGAGGCTGAAGGCGAGGCGCAGGGCTTTGTGCATGCGCTTTTCGTCTTCGGCGACGGCGATGACCTGGGCCATATCGAACCAGATGCGAATGACGATCAGCAGGAACAAAATTACGACGGCGGCGGCCAGGAAGAAATGAACCGCGGAGTAGGGTGAGATCGAACGATCGTCGATGCGGCTGTACATCATGCTGGCGAGCGCGACGAGGCCGCCGATGGGCAGAAATACGATCAGCATATAAATCAGCAAGCGGACGAAGCGCCAAAAATAATAGCCGCAGCTTTCAAAGAAAATTCCGGCGGCGGGTCGTTCGTCGCGAACGTAGGTCGCCAGAATTCCGCCGGTAAAGAAGAGCATCAGGATCATGAAGACGATCGAGAAGTGAATAACCGTCGGACCCTGGAATTCGAGCGGGGAATCGGGTTGGCTGGCAAGCGCGGCCATTTGCGAGACGTCGAAGCCGTGCACGAAATATTGCGAGGCTTTGCTGTGATCGAGCGCGGGACCGAGCCGGTCGACCATGCCCTGGGTGGCGAAAAACGCGAAGACCAGGTTGAGGGCGAAGATCCACCACAGCAGGCGCTGCCATTTCCAGACCAGGCCCGCGCCGCTTATCGAATTTCCGTAATTCGCTCGATCCATTGCGTTCGTCCTCCGCTCGATTCCGTCCGGTTTCGGTTTTCTAGGTCAGCCAGGCGAGCAACTGCGAGAGCCACTCGCTGACGAAAACCCACAGATTGCGAAATTTGTGGGTGGCGCGAGCATCGCCTTGCTCGACATAACTGTTGTTGAAGAAATTACGATCCAGATACAACTGAGTCTGCGGGTCGATTTCGGCGGAGACGATCTGCGCCTTGCGGTCGTACTGGTAGCGGAACCAGCGATCTCTTCCGTCCCAATGCTCGGTGGCGGTGGTGCCGTCGTCGAATTTAACTTCGAGGTCGACCGGGAAGATGAAATCGCCTTTGCGGCGGACGGTGACGTAGGTGCGGTAAATTCCGTCGGCCGGCTTGGGATGGGCCATGGAGGTATCCCACCACTTCAGCGGATCGGAATGGGCATCGTCGATTTCATAATCGAAAACATTGGTGCCGTAGACGGCCTGATCGAAATACCACTTCAGATCTTTTCCGGAAACTTCTTCAATTGTTTTGAGGAAGTCCGTGCCGGTGGGATGAGTGAAACGGTAGCGCATGAAGTAGGTGTGAATGGCCTGGCGCAAGGTATCTTCGCCGATGACTTGTTCGAGCGTGGCGAGCATGGTGGCGGTCTTGCCGTAGGTAATGGCGCCGTAGGAATTGCTGTTGCGATATTTCCAGGCGAACTGGGCGATGGCGTCGCTGTCGTCACTGCCCAGGTAGCCGGCGCGTTGTTGGCCATGTTCGCCCATCTGCGCGAAACTCCAAGCCATGGTCGAGGTATTTTTCCCGTAGAGCGCGTCCATGACTTTTACTTCGGTGTAGCTATTGATGCCTTCGTCGAGCCAGGCTTCTTCGAATTCGTTGGTGGCGACCATGCCGTACCAATATTGATGACCGAATTCATGCTCAGTGACGCCTTCGGGCGCGAGCAAGCCTTTGGGCATATCCCAGGCGGTGCCGGCGGTGATCAAGGTGGGGTATTCCATACCACCGGCGTCGAGACCACCGTGAGGGGGATCGATCAGGGTGATGCGGTCGTAGGCGTACGGTCCATACCAGTCGTTGAAGAGCTGCAGCGTGCCTTTCAAGTTGCTGAGGTAACGCGGATAAGTGGCCATGTGGCCGGGGGACATCAGGATGTGAATAGCGACCGGACCGTTGGGACCGTCCCAGCTATCGTTTTTCTCAGTGAAGCTCGGACTCGCCGCCCAGGAAAAATCGTGAACGTCTTCCGAATGGTAGGCGAGGGTCTTAGTGCCATCGGAATTGGGATGGCTGGAAACCAGATCGCCGCCGGCTCCGACAATTTCATTTTGCGGGACGGTGATCTTAACGTCGAAAGTGCCGAAGTCAGCGAAGAATTCGGAATTGGCGTGGAACTGGTGGCAGTTCCAGGCGTCTTTCCACCAGACGCCGACTTTGGGGAACCATTGGCCGACCATATCGAAGTCGTGTTTGTAACCGGTGCGTTCGACGACTTCCGGAAGTTGGTCGCGGAAGGTCATATGAAATGTTACCGAGGAACCGGGAGCGACGGGTTTGTCGAGGGTGACCTGAAACACGGTGCGATCTTCGGTGTTGTTATCGTCGGGATGGATGAACGCCATCTTGGAGGTGAGGTCGCCGCTGCCTTCGGCTTCGAGCTTTTCCATGGTGATCGCGCCGAAATGTTTCGGATCCCAGGCGGTATCTGGTCCGCTGCCGCGCGTGCCGGCGCGGCGGACTTCAGTCATAAATGTGGACTGCGGCTGGAAGGCGTTGAGATACATGTGGAAAGGAAAAGTTTGCTGCGGCTTTCCGGTCAGGTTGCGGTAGGTGAGGGTTTCGGTGGCGTCGATGACGTGCTTGGTGGGGTCGAGTTTGGCGTCGATGGTGTAGGCCACAATGCGGACGGAGAGAGTTTTTTCGTCGGAGGGCGCGACGGGAGCGGGATGGGAGAGCAGCGGGCCGGCGGCAGCCTGCGCGAAGAGCGGCGCGCTCGACATGCCGCTGAAAATGGCGCAGCCCAAAATGACGCAGGAAAGTCCGGCGAGTCGCATGCTTCCTCCAGAATCTTCGGCGGTGCTACAGGCAAGGCGGCCGCAGTTTCACCCCAAGGCGACAACACAATATGATACGTAGAACTGGCGTGCAAGTTCCCTTTACCGAAAATTCATGCGGGGACGATATGCGGTTGAAGTGCGGGGGATTGGGAGAGGCTGGCTATTTGCGATCGGTATACAGTCCGCGCCGGGATTTTAGGGCTGCGTTGACGGCTTTCGGCGCAGCGACTAAACTGGAGATACGGATAACGTGCGCGCTAGTGGCGAAACGAGCCGGTTAATGGTGGTCCCGCCGGATGTTAAGAGAGTCTATGAGCCCTACGGTTCTGCAATCAAAACGCAACCAGCAGATTTTGACGGAACTGGTGCGGGTGTACATCGAAACGGGCGAGCCGGTTTCATCGCGCAGCGTGGCGCGGCGGCATGTGGAAGCGCTGAGTTCGGCGACGATTCGCAATGTGATGGCGGATCTGGAAGATGAAGGTTTGCTGTACCAGCCGCACACTTCCGCGGGGCGTGTGCCGACGGCGGCGGCGTATCGTTTTTTTGTGGAGCAGGTGACGGCGCAGGCGACGGCGAGCCCGGAAGACCGGCTGTGGATCCGGCGGGAGCTGGAAGCAGCGCAGACTCCGGAAGCGGTGATGGAGCGGGCCAGCCAGGTGCTGGCGGCGGTTTCGCGCGGGCTAGGAATATTTATTTCCCCGCCGCTGGCGAGCGCGGTGGTGGAGCATATTCGATTTCTACTGCTGCCGGATGGGCGCGTGCTGGTGGTGCTGATTTCGGCGGGAAATAATACGCGGGACAAATTGATCCGGCCGGAGCGGCCGTTCCGGCAAGAAGATTTGGACCGCACCGCGGATTATTTGAACCGGCACTACGTGGGTTGGACGCTGGAAGCGATGCGCGCGGATTTGCGGAAGCAATTGGAGATGGATCGCGAGCGTTACGGGCAATTGGCGAATGATGCGCTGCTGTTGTGCGATCCGAGTATTTTGGGCGACGCGGGCGAGCGGAAAATTTATGTGGATGGCGCGGCGCAGATTGCGTCATCGCCGGATTTCACGAATCCGGAGCAGCTGCGGGAATTGCTGGAAGCGATTGATGAAAAGGACCGCTTGATTGCGCTGCTGAGCGGGTGCATCGAATCGCCGGAGCCGGTGCATGTGGAATTGGGACTGGATAAGATTTCGAATGAAGGGAAACACCTGGCCATCGTTTCGGCGTCGTATTCATCTAAAGACCAGGCGCAGGGGACGCTGGGGATACTGGCGCCGATGCGCATGCATTACGACCGGGTGATTACGGCGGTGGCGTTCATGGCGCAAATATTTTCGGAAGAACGACAGGGGAGTTGAGATCCGTGGCAAGCCATAAACGAAATTCCAGTGCGGAACCGAATGCGGCTGCGGCGGGCGCGGCGAAGGACTCCATTACGCCCGATACGAATCCGGAGGGAGTGGGCGGACCGGAGATTGTTTCCGGCGAGGGGTTCGTCGGCGACGCGATGCAGAAGCTGCAGGCTGAAAGACAGGAAATGATGGACACGCTGGTGCGGCGGCAGGCGGATTTCGAGAATTTCAAGAAGCGCGTGGAAAAAGAAAAGGCGCAGGACCGGCAGCGCGGGATTGAAGTGACGATCGAGCAGATGTTGCCGGTGCTGGACGCGTTTGATCGCGCGCTGGCCGGGCCGGTTTCGCCGGAGAATGCGGATTATCGAAAAGGTTTTGAAATGATTCGCACGCAGATGTGGAATGGGTTGGCGAAACAGGGGCTGGAGCGAATCGATACGAAGGGGAAGGAGTTTGATCCGAATCTGCATCACGCGATCGAGAGCGTGGAGAATTCGGATCAGGCGGAAGGCGTGGTGGTGGGGGAGATGCAGCCGGGGTATATGTTTCAGGGGCGGGTGCTGCGTCCGGCGATGGTGCGGGTTTCGGCGGGGCGGGCGAATTAGCCGGGGGAGTGAGTAAGGAACTTCAGGGGCTAAAGCCCAGTGGCTTCGGGGTGTTTTTTTGTGGGGGCTGAAGCCAAGACCTACAAAGATTCTCAGCGGAGTCGTATCGGAGTTTTGCGAATCCAATTCTTAAGCGGCAGGTTGAGCCGCTAATTCCAATTCAAAGAGAAAAATCGAAATTATGGCGGCAGCGAATACATCGGACTTTTACGTAATTCTGGGCGTGGAGCGCGACGCTTCGGCGGAGCAGATCAAGTCGGCGTACCGCAAGGCGGCGCTGCAGTGGCATCCGGATCGCAATCCAAATAATAAGGATGAGGCGGAGCATAATTTCCGGCTGGCGGCGGAGGCGTATGCGGTGCTGTCCGATCCGCAGAAGCGGCCGATTTACGATCGGTATGGCGCGGCGGGGTTGGGGAGCCGCGGATTTGATTCGGGGATCAACGCGACAATTTTTGAAGAGTTTCAGGATATTCTCGGCGATCTTTTTGGAATTGACGATGTGCTGGGCGGCGGGCGGCGTCGCGGGGGACGGGGGGCGCGCGGGCAGCGCGGGGCGGATTTGCGTTACGACATGACGCTGACGTTTGAAGAAGCGGCAACCGGCGTCAGTTCGAAAATCAAATTAGCGCGGAATGAAATTTGCGAGACGTGCAAGGGAACCGGGTCGAAGCCCGGGACGGGGACGACGACTTGCCGGACTTGCGCGGGGCGCGGGCAGATGGCGTACTCGCAGGGATTTTTTTCAATTACGCGGACATGCCCGGCGTGCCAGGGCGCGGGGCAAGTGATTAAGGATGCGTGCCTGGATTGCCGCGGGCAGGGGCGCATCGAGCGCGAACGCACGCTGGAAGTGGGCGTGCCGGCGGGCGTGGATTCGGGGACGCGTTTGCGGATGCAGGGGCAGGGCGAGCCGGGGATCAATGGCGGGCCGGCGGGGGATCTTTATATTTTTCTGGAAGTAAAGGAGCACGCGTTTTTCGAGCGGCGCGGGTCGGATTTGATTTGCGAGATTCCGATCAGTTTTGCGCAGGCGGCGTTGGGCGCGAAGATCAAAGTGGCGACGCTGAAGGGCGACGAGGATTTGGAAATTCCGGAAGGGACGCAGTCCGGGCAAATTTTCCGGAAGAAGGCGAAGGGCTTGCCGAATCCGCATGGCGGGCGCGGGGATATGTACATCTCGATACGCGTGGTGGTGCCGGCGAAGGTGTCGCGGGAGCAGCGGCGGATTTTGGAGCAGTTGGGCGCGACGATGAAGGTCGAGAATAAGCCGGCGGAGAGGAATTCGACATTTTTTGACAAGGTGAAGGATATTTTCGGGTAGGAGTTTGGATTGCGTCGCGTTGAGAGCCGGGCGACGAGCGTTTTGGCCGGCGCGGGATTGGAATGGTTGAGATCCTTCGCTGTGCTCAGGATGACGTCAAGTGCGGTTTTGAGTTTTGCTGATGCTAGCCTGCGGTGTTCGTTTCTGCTTAGTTCCTTCCTGGTTTGAAGTGCTCCGGATACAATCTGTCCGTGCGGCGGCGATTTTTCGTTGAACAATTTGAGGGTGCGACGGCGACTTTGCGCGGGGACGCGGCGGAGCATTTGGGGCGCGTTTTGCGGGCGGAGCTTGGGCAGTTATGCGAGTTGAGCGATGGGGCTAGCGTGTGGCTGGCGCGGGTGGAGAGTCTGGGGATGCTGAAGCGCGGGGAGAACCGGATTGAGTTTTCGTTGGTTGAGCCGGTGGTGGTGCCGGAATCTAGGCTGCGGGTGGATTTGCTGATTGCCTTAGTGAAATTCGATCGGTTTGAGTGGTGCTTGGAGAAGGCTACGGAATTGGGCGTGGCGAATATCGTGCCGATGGCGGCGGCGCGGAGTGACAAGGCTTTGGTGGCGGCGGCGGAGAAACGGCGAGAGCGGTGGGAGAAGATTTTGGTGGAGTCGGCGCAGCAGTCGCGGCGGGTGAGCGCGCCAAAATTCGGCGCGGTGATTACGGCGGAGAAAGCGTTTGCGGCTAGCGGTGAGGCGGAGTGCAAGATTTTGCTTTCGGAGCGGAGTGAGGCGGAGCCTTTGCGAAACGTGTTGCGGGGGAAGACGTCTAATGCTGTGGCGCTGGCGATTGGGCCGGAGGGCGGCTGGACGGATGGCGAGGTTGCGGCTGCGGGCGCGGCGGGATTTGCGGGGGCGTCGCTGGGACATTTGATATTGCGGACGGAGACGGCGGTGGTAGCGGGCTTGGCTAGCGTGAGTTTTGCGTTGGGGTCGTGAGGCGAGTGGGCGATGGTGTTGACGGGTTCTTTGCGGTGATTTTGATGAGGCTACTACGAGGCGTCGGAGCGTAAGAAGCAGATCCCGCGCTGCGCTTCGGGATGACAACTGTTTTATTGGTGGCCGAGACTGAATAGAGAGATGGTCGTGGTCAGATTTCAGGGCTATTGGCGGGTTAGCGGTCGGCGTGTTATAAATATTTGAGCAGAGAATGTCAGAAACTCCTCAGCCGGAACCAATTCTCCCCAACGAAAATAGTTCATTGCCCCAATTGCGGCGGGAATTGCGCAGCTGGACGCGCGATTTAGCGGTGGCGCTGGGCTTGGCGCTGGTCATTATTATTTTTCTGTACCAGCCGGTGAAAGTGGAAGGGACCAGCATGGCTCCGTTGCTGACGGATCAGGAGCGGATTTTCATCAACAAATTTGTGTACCGGTTTGAGCCGATCGAGCGCGGCGACGTGGTGGTTTTCTGGTATCCTCTCGACCGTTCGAAATCCTTTATCAAGCGGGTGATCGGTTTGCCGGGCGAGACGATTGAAATTCGCGGCGGACGTTTATATGTAAATGCGAGGGAGCTGGGCGAGCCCTACGTTCCGGCGATGTATTTGGACGGATCGAATTACGGGCCGGTGCAGATTCCGGTGGGAAATTATTTTGTGATGGGCGATCACCGCGACAGTTCGAACGATTCGCGGGTGTTTGGTCCGGTGGGGCGGCCGTACATTTATGGCAAGGCGGTTTTTGCTTATTGGCCGGCGGATCATTTTGGTTCGCTGACCTCCTCGTACACGGTAAACGCGGCATCACGATGACGAAAGTTGGAGGACACACTGACGCAGCAGCAGGCAGGGCGCGCGATTCTCGCGCTGGAAGACGGAAGAGTATTTAACGGCCGTGCGGCCGGCGCGCGAACGCGCCGCGGCGGAGAAGTCGTTTTTAATACCAGCCTCACCGGTTACCAGGAAGTTTTCACCGACCCCAGCTATTCCGGCCAGATTGTTTGTCTGACTTATCCCCACATTGGCAACGTCGGCGCAAATATTGACGACGAGGAATCTCCCAAGCCGTACATCGAAGGGCTGGTGGTGCGCGAATTTTCGGCGCTGTCGTCGAACTGGCGGTCGACCGAGACGGCGCAGAAATATCTGGAGCGGCACGGCGTGCCGGTGATTTGGGATATGGATACGCGCGCGCTGGTGCGGCATTTGCGGCAATTCGGCGCGCTGCGCGGCATGGTGGCCACGGATGAGACGCCGGCGGAGAAGTTGATTATGGACGCGAAGGCGTTGCCCACGATGGCCGGGCAGGAACTCGCGAGCCGGGTGAGTGCGGCGAAGAAGTACGAGTGGAAGGAAGGGTCGATCGGAATTGCTTCGCCGATTTTGGCGGACGCGGAAGGCGGGAAGCGCGGGCGGCATCGGGTGGTGGCCTACGATTTCGGGATTAAGCAGAACATTTTGCGCTTGCTGGTGGATCACGCCTGCGACGTGACCGTGGTGCCGGCGCAGACTTCCGCGGAAGATGTGCTGGCGTTGAAACCGGACGGGGTGTTTTTGTCGAATGGGCCGGGGGATCCGGAGCCGATTCATTACGCGGTTTCGAATATTCGGAAATTGGTGGGGCGCGTGCCGATTTTCGGAATTTGCCTGGGGCATCAATTGTGCGGGCTGGCGCTGGGCGGGAAGACGTTCAAGTTGAAGTTCGGGCATCACGGCGCGAATCATCCGGTGCAGAATTTGCTGACGAAGAAGGTGGAGATTACGTCGCAGAACCATGGATTTTGCGTGGATCCGGAATCGTTGCCGTCGAGCGAGGTGGAAATTACGCACGTGAATTTGAATGACCATACGAATGAGGGAATGCGGCATCGGTCGGTGCCGCTTTTTAGCGTGCAATATCATCCGGAGGCGTCGCCGGGGCCGCATGACGCGAGATATTTGTTTGGGCAGTTTGTGGAGATGATGGAGGCGGGGAAGTAGAAGTTGGTTTTCGTCAGGGCACGGGTTAAAACCCCTGAGCCCGGGGTCGGCGATGCGGCATGGCTAATGCGGTGCCCTGACGAAATGCGACGGCCGACGGCAGAGTCGGAGTGTGGTTGGGTTGGTGTTGCACGAACATTGCAGATGTGCGGAGATTTTGAGGGCTGATGCCGAAGCGAACTGACATTAAGAAGATTTTGATCATTGGGTCTGGGCCGATCATTATTGGGCAGGCGTGCGAGTTTGATTATTCCGGGACGCAGGCGTGCAAGGCCTTGCGCTCCGAGGGCTACGAAGTGGTGCTGGTCAATTCGAATCCCGCGACGGTGATGACGGATCCGGAGACGGCGGATCGGACGTACATTGAGCCGCTGTCGAAGGAATATCTCGAGGCGATTATTGCGGCGGAGCGGCCGGATGCGCTGTTGCCTACCGTGGGCGGGCAGACCGGTTTGAATCTGGCGGTGGAATTGGCAGAGGCTGGGATTCTGGAAAAGTATGGGGTGAAGTTGATTGGCGCGTCTTTGAGCGCGATCAAGATTGCGGAAGACCGGCTGTTGTTTAAGGATGTGTGCCGTCGATTGGGGCTCGAGGTGCCGGCCTCGGAAGTGGTGACGACCGTGCCGGACGCGGTGCGGCTGGCGGATCAGCTCGGGTATCCGGTGGTGATTCGACCTTCGTTTACTTTGGGGGGCACGGGCGGGTCGATTGCTTACAACCGCGAAGAATTTGCGGATTTGATTGCGCGGGCGCTGGATGCGAGTCCGGTGCATCAGGCGTTGATCGAAGAATCGGTGCTGGGCTGGAAGGAATACGAGCTGGAAGTGATGCGGGACCACCGTGACAACTTTGTGGTGATCTGCACGATTGAAAATTTCGACCCGATGGGGATTCACACCGGCGATTCGATTACGGTGGCGCCGGCGCAGACGCTGACCGACAAGGAATATCAGCGGATGCGGGACGCGGCGGCGGCGATTATTCGCGAAGTGGGGGTCGAAACCGGCGGATCAAATATTCAATTCGCGGTCGATCCGGAATCCGGACGCATGACCGTGATCGAAATGAACCCGCGCGTTTCACGCAGTTCGGCGCTGGCCAGCAAGGCGACTGGGTTTCCCATCGCGAAAATCGCGGCGAAACTGGCCGTGGGCATGACGCTGGATGAAATTCCGAACGATATCACCAAGAAGACGCCATGCTCGTTCGAGCCGACCATCGATTACGTGGTCGCCAAAATTCCGAAGTGGCAATTCGAAAAATTTCCGGGCGCCGATACCACGCTTTCGACCCAGATGAAATCCGTCGGCGAAGTGATGGCGATCGGGCGTACGTTCCAGGAAGCGCTGTGCAAGGCAATCCGGTCGCTGGAACCGAGTTCCGCCTGGCGGCCGCCCGCGGAAGTGACCATCGTCTTGCTGCGCGAAAAATTGCACGTGCCGGGGCCGGACCGGCTGCACTGGCTGTTCGAAGCGCTGGAACGCGGGATGTCCAGTGAAGAAGTCTGCGACCTGACCAAGATCGATCCCTGGTTCATTCAGCAATTACAGGAAATGCTCGAGGTGGATCGGCGCGTGGCGGCGACCACCTTGAGCAAATGCTCGGCGGAATTGCTGCTGGAATCGAAACGTTCCGGCGCGAGCGACGAAGAGATCGCGAAATTGTGGAACGTTAAAGCGGCTAGCGTGCGCGCGCGGCGGAAAGAACTGGGCGTGCGACCGGTATTTAAGCGGGTGGACACCTGCGCGGCGGAATTCGAATCGTTCACGCCGTATCTTTATTCGACCTACGAAGAAGAAGATGAGGCGGCGGCGGTGGACCGGCCCAAAGTGGTGATTCTGGGCAGCGGGCCGAACCGCATCGGGCAGGGAATCGAGTTTGATTATTGCTGCTGCCACGCGTCGTTCGCGCTGAAAGAAGATGGATTCGAAACGATCATGGTGAATTGCAATCCGGAAACGGTTTCGACGGATTACGACACGTCGGACCGTTTATATTTCGAACCATTGACGCTGGAAGACGTGCTGGCGATTCTGGATGTCGAGAAGCCGCAGGGCGTGATCGTGCAGTTTGGCGGGCAGACGCCGCTGAACCTGGCGCTGGAGTTGAAGAAAAATGGCGCGCAGATTATCGGAACGGCGCCGGAATCGATTGATCTCGCCGAGGATCGGCGGCGCTTCGGAGCGCTGCTCGAGGAACTGAAGATTCCGACGCCGAAGAACGGCAGCGCGTTCGCGCCGCAGGAAGCCGTGGCGCTGGCGAACGAAATTGGATTGCCGGTGCTGGTGCGGCCGAGTTATGTGCTGGGCGGGCGGGCGATGGTGATCGCCTACGATTTGAAGACGGTCGAGGAGTATGTGACGCAGGCGACCATGATTGGCGGGCTTTCGGATGCGAAGCGGCCGATTCTGATCGATCAGTTCCTGGAAGATGCGACGGAAGTGGACGTGGACGCGCTGGCGGATGGCGAGGACGTGCTGATCGCCGGAATCATGGAGCACATTGAAGAGGCGGGGATCCATTCGGGAGATTCTTCGTGCGTGCTGCCGTCGGTGACGCTGAAGCCGTCGATTCTGGAGAAGATTCGCGAATACACGACGAAGCTGGCGCGCGCGTTGAACGTGGTCGGGCTGATGAACGTACAGTATGCGATCCAGCGCGACACGGTGTACGTGCTGGAAGTGAATCCGCGGGCGTCACGGACGATTCCTTATGTGAGCAAGGCGACCGGCGTGCCGCTGGCGAAAGTGGCGGCGCGGTTGATGACCGGGCGGAAATTGCGCGATTTGAATTTGCCGTACACGAAAATCAACGGAGTGATGGAACTGGCGGTGCGGAATTTTTATGCGGTGAAATCGCCGGTGTTTCCGTTCAACAAGTTTCGCGGCGTGGATACGATTCTGGGGCCGGAGATGCGGTCGACGGGCGAGGTGATGGGAATTTCGTCGACGTTCGGACTGGCGTTTGCGAAGGCGCAACTGGCGGCGGGGCAGCGGTTGCCGCAGCAGGGGACGGTGTTCTTGAGCGTGAACGATCACGACAAGCGGCATGTGGCGTTTGTGGTGCAGGATTTGCTGGCGGCGGGATTGAAGGTGGTGGCGACGCGCGGGACGGCGGCGGCGCTGGCGAGCGCGGGGATTGAAGTGGAGTCGGTGTACAAGGTGAATGAAGGGCGGCCGAATATTGTGGACCTGATTAAAACCGCGAAGGTGGATCTGGTCATTAATACGCCGCTGGGGCGGGAATCGTTTTACGACGAGAAATCGATCCGGCGCGCGGCGGTGCGTTACAACATTCCGTGCATTACGACGCTGTCGGCGGCGAGTGCGGCGGCGCGCGGGATTCGCGCGATGGCGGGGCATAAGGTGGAAGTGGCGGCGTTGCAGGATTTGCACGCGCGGAAGGCGAATGCGTCGGCGGAGCGGTCGTAGGGGCGCTGACGGAAGGCGCGATGACGGATCGCTTGTGGCGAGGGTTACGAAGGCTTGGGCAGAAAGCGCGCAAGCGGTAGGGCGACGACGGCGTCTTTTTTGGCATGGCTGAAGCCGTGCCCTGACGAAAGATATTCCTCGTTTCGGTTTTCTTCGCGATTGTTTCTGCCGTGACGCTGCTAAAAAGCGGATTCCTCGCTGCGCTTCGGGATGACAATTTTTTAGATATGGCTGGATGTTGCTCGTGGATACGGCGCGGCCCAGGGTGCTGACATGGATTGTGGCGGCGTGGCCGTACGTGCTGCGCGGACGGCTTTGAGGTAAAATGCCGGACGTGAAACTACACGGAATTTTTGCACCGCTTACTACTCCTTTTGCCGCGGATGGAAGTGTCGATCATGCGCGGATTCGCAGCAATGTCGCGTTGTACAACAAGACTGGGTTGGCCGGGTACGCGTCGAATGGGTCTACGGGCGAATCGGTTTTGCTGCTGTGGGAAGAAGTTTACAAAATTTGGGAAACGGTGAAGGCGGCTGCGGCGCCGGAGAAGATTCTGATTGCCGGGACGGGCGCGGAATCGACGGCCGAGACGATTGTGCATACGAACCGCGCGGCGGCACTGGGGTATGCCGCGGCTTTGGTGCGCACGCCGAGTTTTTATAAGCCGGCGGTGAATGACGATCTGCTGGCGGAACATTATTTGCGGGTGGCGGACGCGGCGAAAATTCCGGTGCTGCTGTATGCGGTGCCGATTTATACGCACATCAAGATTGAGGCGACGCTGGTGGCGCGGGTGGCGAAGCATCCGAATATTGTGGGGATGAAGGACAGTTCCGGAGACGTGGACGGCGTGCGGCAGAATGTGGAGGCTGCGCCGGAAACTTTTCAGACGCTGATAGGCTGGCCAACGATTTTGTTTGAGTCGCTGGAAGTGGGCGCGGTGGGCGCGATTCTGGCGGTGGCCAACGCGTTTCCGGAATTGTGCGTCGGGATCTTTCAGGCGGCGCGCGCGGGCCAGCGCGAAAAAGCGCAGGAATTGGCGCAAAACCTGGTGGCGCCGGCGAAAATATTTGGTTCGCAGGCCGGGCTTTCCGGCCTGAAATACGCGATGGACCGGCAGGGGTACTATGGCGGCCCGACGCGCCCTCCGCTGCTGCCGTTGAGTCTCGCCGCGAAACACGAAATCGAGGCGATGCTGGCGAATCTTGCGCAGCAGCCAGCGCATCAGTAGTAGAGAACAACTGGCTGGCGAATTCCTGAAAATTTGAGGCGGGGCGAGACGTTGGGGCTGGGCAAACGTCCAACGGGCAAGTCCTTGGGTGTCACTTGGTAGAGCGAGATCACAAACCGGTGAGTTGTTTGGCGGGCGTGATGAGTGGCGCCGCGGGCTGCGGCTGTTGCTGTTGCAAGGCGTGGGCGTCATGACCCTGGCGATGGAACCGCACTGCATTTCCTTCCGTGAAATTCCGCAGACGACGAAGATCTATTCGGCTTTTCTGGACGATTTCGAGCACGTGGCGAAGTACTACGCGTATCGGCCGGACATCGAGGGCGTGTGTGCGGCTGCGGGCAAAGTGAATTTGGATCCCGCGGTGCGGCAAGGCGTGGTGGAAGTTTTGCGCACGCAGAACCGGCGATTTGCTCCGGGCGGAGTGACGGAGGCGGCGACGGAAAAAAATCTGGAGCGCATGGCGAATGGCGCGGTGGCGATTGTGACCGGGCAGCAGGTCGGATTGTTCGGCGGGCCGGCCTATAGTTTGTTCAAGGCGATCACAGCGGCGAGTTATGCGGCGGAATTGACGCGGCGATGTATCGATGCCGTGCCGGTTTTTTGGCTGGCCACAGAAGATCACGACCTGGCGGAAATCAATCACGCGGCGTGGAACACGCGGGATGGGCTGGCGGAATTTAAATTAGCGGCGACGCACGGCAGCGAAGGGCGACGGGTCGGCGAAATTCTGCTGGGCGACGGGATTAGCGCGCTGGTCGGGGACGCGATCGGGAAATTGGAAGGGCCGGACGCGGAAAAGATGGCGGCGGCGCTGCGGGAATCCTACACGCCGGGCGACACGTACGGGTCGGCGTTTGGAAAATTGATGGCGCGGCTCCTGGCAGGCCGCGGGATTGTGTTCATCGACCCGCTGGATGCGAAGCTGCATCAACTGGCGGCGCCGGTGTACCGGCGGGCGCTGGAGGAGTCGGACGCGCTGCGCGATTTGCTGATGACGCGATCGAAGGAACTGGAGAACGGCGGATTGCACGCGCAGGTGAAGGTCGCCGCGGAATCGACGCTGCTGTTCTACAACGTGGACGGAATTCGCGAACCGTTGCGGGCGCGCGCCGGAAAATTTCAGGCGGGTTCGGCGACGTTCACGGCGGAGGAATTGCGGGCGGCGATTGCGGCGACGCCGGTTGCGTTTACGCCCAGCGTGCTGCTGCGGCCGATCGTGCAGGATACTTTGCTGCCGACGGCGGCGTATGTGGGTGGGCCGGCGGAAGTGGCGTACATGGCCCAGGCCGAAGTGGTGTACCAGAAATTACTGGGACGCATGCCGGCGATTTTGCCGCGGGCCAGTTTTACGGTGATTGAGCCGGGCATGGACCGGATATTGAAGAAATTCGAACTGAGTTTTCGCGATGTGATGCGCGGACGGCAGCACGTGCGCCGGCGAATGGAAGAGAAATTTCTGCCGGCGGCGCTGGCGGAGAAATTCGAGAAAGACGAGATCGCGTTGCAGGAATTGCTGGCGGCGTACCGCGAGCCGATTTCGAAGCTGGACGCGAGCCTGGCGGGTTCGCTGGAATTGGCGGAGCAGAAAATCCTGCATCAATTCACGACGTTGAAAGCCAAGGCCGGGCGAGCGGAAAGCTTGCGCAATGACGTGCTGGATCGCAAAGAGAAAATGATTTTTGATTCGATTTACCCGCATCACGAGTTGCAGGAACGGACGCTGTCGGCGCTGCCCTGGCTGGCGACGTACGGCGCCGAACTTCTGGATGGTTTGTCGCAGATCGGGCCGATCGCGGATGCGCTAGTGGATGAAGCGAATGGCGATTCGGATCTGGCACAGATGGGCGTGCATGAACCGAATCCGGTGCTGGAATTTGTGGCGGCGTGCGCGAACCAGCATCACGTCGTCACTTTGTAATCCCCTTTGTGTTGGGTGTGCAGTTTTCGCCGCTGGAGGCCACGGCGGCGGCGTTTTTCGGCTGGGTCCCATGCTAAAATGCAGCGCGAATTAAGACAGCTCCTATCCTGGGGAGGCATAGATGAAGATTACTCCTGGCAAAAAGAAGGGCATGACGGCGGTGTCGGACGAGCGCGGCGTGATCGCGGCGGCGGCCATGGACCAGCGCGGCTCGCTGAAGAGCGCGATCGCCAAAGAAAAGGGCGTGGATAAGAAAGATGTGCCGGCGGAGATGCTGGAAGAGTTCAAGACCATTGTGACCAAGGTTTTGACGCCGCACGCCAGCGCGATTTTGCTGGATCCGGAATATGGATTGGGCGCGGCCAAGGCGCGGTCGAAGAATGCGGGATTGCTGCTGGCGTACGAGAACAGCGGTTACGACAACACGCGGCCGGGACGTTTGCCAGATTTGCTCGATATCTGGTCGGCGCTGCGGTTGAAGGAAGTGGGCGCGGACTGCGTGAAGATTTTGTTGTACTACACGCCGTTTGATCCGCCCGAGGTGAATAACATCAAGCACGCCTGGGTGGAACGCATTGGCGGCGAGTGCATCGCGGCAGACATTCCGTTCTTTTTGGAATTTGTCGGGTATGTGGAGAACGGCGACGAAAAGGGAATTGAATACGCGAAGCAGAAGCCGGAAATCGTGGCGAAAAGCATGGAAGAATTTTCCAAGCCGCAGTACGCGGTGGACGTGCTGAAGGTCGAAGTGCCGGTGAACATGGCGTTCGTGGCCGGATCGAAGGCCTGCAAGGGCGAATCGGCATACACGCGGGATCAGGCCAAGGAATATTTCCGGAAGGCGGCGCAGTCGGCGAAAAAGCCGTTCATTTATTTGTCGGCGGGCGTGAACAACGACGTGTTTTTGGAGACGCTGGAACTGGCCGCGGATTCGGGCGTGGAATTTTCGGGCGTGTTGTGCGGCCGGGCGACCTGGAAGGAAGGAATTCCGGTGTACGCCAAGCAGGGTGGGAAGGCGCTGGAAGCGTGGTTGAACGACGAAGGCGTGAAGAATATTAACAATGTGAATGCGCGATTGAAGGCGGCGAAGCCGTGGTTCAGTTTTTATGGCGCGGCTTCGGCGGCGGCTTTGGGGGACTGACGCGCGTAGTTTGCGTGTTTTTTTTTGAGGCGGCGAATCGAGAGATTTGCCGCCTTTTTGTTTTGGCGTGGAAGTTTTGGTAGGGGCTGACATCGAAGAGAGATCCCCTCGTCGGCGCGGCAAGTGCGGCCGCGCCTCTGTCGGGATGACAACGTGAACCGAAGCAGCACAAAGCAAAATCCAACGCAAAACGAAGCAAAACAAGTCCCGAAGCAAAAACCCAAAGCAAAATCAGGGTTCCGCGGAAAAAAGGTTGGACTCGGTGTCGCTTTGCGGCGTTTGGATCATTTTTTCGAAGTGAAGCCGAGTTTTTCCAGTTCTTCGGAGTCGCGGTTGTGAGGCTTGGTGGTGGCTACGATGCGCTTCAGGCCTAGCGTGTTTCGGGCGTAGTGCATTACGGCCGCGGCGGATTCGTGGGCGTAGCCCTGGCCATAGAATTCTTGGAGGAGCGCGAAACCGAGGTCGACGTCGTCGAGATATTCGCGTTTGAGCAGGCCGCAAATTCCGATCAGTTTTGCTGGTTCCTTCCGTTCGACTACGTAGAGGCCAAACCCGAATTTTCGGTAGCTCGCGATTGGGCCGTTCGTGATGTAGGCCTCGGCGTCGGCGAGATTTCTTACGCGTCGATCGCCGATGTTTTCCAGGAATGGTTTTTCGTTCAGGAGCTCGAGGATGAAGGCGGCATCCTGGATGGACAAATGCCGGAGTTTCAGGCGCGGCGTGGAGAGGATTTCGGCGGGTACGGTCACTTGCCGGCTAGGGATTCGTATTGTTCGGCGGAGAGCGGGACGACGGAGAGGCGGCCGATGCGCACGAGGGGCGAGCTGGCGAAAAGCTTGCGGGATTTGATTTCGGCGAGAGTGATTGGTTTGGCGATGGGTTTTCCGGCTTTGATTTCGACGGCTGGCTTCTTGGGGTCGGTGGTGGTGACGGAGACGACCGAGGCGGTGCCTACGGCGGCTTTCTCATCGCCGGTGTGGTAGATGATCAGTTTGTCGCCGGGCTTCATTTCGCGGAGATTTTTCACGGCGGTGGGATTGGTGACGCCGTCCCATCGGGTTTGTTTGTCGCGTTGGAGATCGGCGAAGGAATAGGCGGAAGACTCGGTTTTCAGCAGGTAGTAGGACGGCATGGGGTCACCTCGGTTTGATGAGATTCGGTTAGGGGATGATTTTGCCTTGGCGGGGAAGAGTGCGCTAGCGATAAGTGAGCTGGCGGCGTCGTTCGGTGGCGGGGCTGACGAAAAGGGCGAAGGCGGAGGGGTCGTGGTGCGGTTTAGGAAGGCTTGCGCAAAGGGCGCGCAAGCGGAAGGGCGCGGCGCGTTTGCGATCGCGATGAGGATGAGGATCGGCTTCTGGAGGGTAAAGGGCAACGGCATCAGCAACGGCCACGGTCACGGCCACGGGGGCGGTTGGGGATAAAGGCAGTGGCTGTTGCTGGTGACGAGTGGCCAGTGGACGGCGAATGGTTATGAGGCGGTTCCGAGGTGGAGGGCGATTCGCGCGCATGACTCATGAAAAATCCGGCAGCGAGGGTGGGAAAGATATTTTTGCGGCGGTGCGGGCATGGCGGTATAATTGGGGATTCAGATACCGTGCGCGAACCGCATGAGCGGCCCTTCTGTGAAGAAGGGTAGGCTCCGGGACCTTCGAGGGAATGGCAGAACAAACCGATCGAATTGCTTTTACTTTTGACGCCGCAGACGAATATCGCCCGGAAGCACCCCCACCGCCCGAAATACCAGCCTGGAAAGACGGCAGCATCCGCATTGGAATCCATACCAGCATAGCCGGGGACATTTCGGGGTCGCTGGAGATTGCGCACGGACTGGGCGCGAACGCATTGCAGATTTTTTCATGCAGCCCGCGGATGTGGGATCGCGGAGGGATGCGCATTGCGGAAACGGAAGCGACGCGTTTTCGTGCGCGGCGGAAAGAATTGGGTCTGGGACCTCTCGTAATTCACGACAATTATTTGATTAATTTGGCTTCGCCGAATCCGGTGCTGCGCACGCGGTCGGTGCAGGCGTTTCACCAAGAACTGGTGCGGGCGATTGCGCTGGGCGCGGATTATCTGGTGGCGCATCCGGGCAGCGGGCGCGAGAGCACGCCGCAGGCGGCGGTGGCGGCGATTTCGCAGGGGTTGAAGCAGGCCGCGCGCGGGCTGCGACTCGGCGACATGAAAATTTTGCTGGAGAATACGGCGGGACAGGGAACGTCGATCGGGTCGCGATTCGAAGAATTGCGCGCGATTATCGATGCGACGCCGGGATTGCCGCTGGGAATTTGCATTGATACGGCGCATACCTTTGCGGCGGGTTGGGATTTGCGCACGACGGAAGGGTTGGAAGCGACGCTGCAGGCGCTCGACCGGACGGTGGGATTGGATAAAGTTTACGTGATCCACATGAACGATTCGAAGACGCATCATGGATCGCGGGTGGACCGGCACGAACATATTGGCCAGGGAAAAATCGGGCTGGAAGCGTTTGGGCGGATTTTGAATCACCGCTTGCTGGCGGGGCGCGCGTTTATTCTGGAGACGCCGATCGATAAGCCGGGCGACGACAAGCGCAACGTGGCGGCGTTGTGGAAATTGTTGGGCCGCGAAGTGGTGGCCAACGGCGATGGGATGAAGCCGCGGCCGAAGCGGTCGGCGGCTGCTGCGAAAAAAACCAAGAAGGCGCGGCCGGCCAAGAAAGCGGCCGCGAAGTCGAAGAAGAAGAGGAAGAGCAAACCGAAAGTTCGATCGCGAGGAAAGTAAAATTGGCCGATCCCGACCAGCGCATAGCGAATTACGACCCGGCTCAGATTGAAGCGAAATGGCAGAAAGTGTGGGAAGAGCAGGGAGCCTTCAACGCGGTAGATAACGACGCCTCACGCCCCAAATATTATTTCCTCGAAATGCTGCCGTACCCCTCCGGAACTTTGCACATGGGCCACATGCGCAATTACACGATTGGCGACGCGGTGGCGCGTTACAAGCGCATGCGCGGATTCAACGTGCTGCACCCGATGGGCTGGGATGCGTTCGGTTTGCCGGCGGAAAATGCGGCGATCAAAAATAAAATGCCGCCGCGGGAATGGACCGAGAAAAATATCATCGAGTTCCGGCGGGTGTTGCGGCGGTTTGGATTCAGCTACGACTGGCGCCGGGAATTTGCGACCTGCGATCCGGAATATTACCGCTGGAACCAGTGGCTGTTTTTGCGGATGTACGAGAAGGGCCTGGCGTTCCGCAAGAAAAGCAAAGTGAACTGGTGCCCGGCATGTTGTACGGTGCTGGCTAACGAGCAGGTGATCGACGGATTTTGCTGGCGGCATGAAACCACGCTGGTGGAGAGCCGCGAGCTGGAGCAGTGGTTTTTCCGCATCACGCAATATTCGGATCAGTTGCTGGACGACATGAAGCAGCTGGAGGGCGGCTGGCCGGAACGCGTGCTGTCGATGCAGCGAAACTGGATCGGCAAGTCGCGCGGGACGCGGGTGAAATTCGCGGTGGCGCAGATGCAGGGTACGGCGCTGGAAGTTTTCACCACGCGGGTGGATACGATTTACGGTGCGACGGCGATTGCGATTTCCGCGGCGCATCCGATGCTGGACCGATTGCTCGAAGGCGTGCCGGGGCAGAACGCGATGAGTTCGCAGTTGAAGGCGCTGCGGCAGAAGAGCATGCGCGCGGCGGATATTGCGACGGCGGAGAAAGAGGGATTTTTCACCGGGCGGTTTGCGGTGAATCCGTATTCGGGCGCGCAGATTCCGATTTGGGTGGCGAATTTCGTGCTGGCGGAATACGGGACCGGCGCGTTGATGTGCGTGCCGGCCCATGACGAGCGGGATTATGAGTTCGCCGAAAAATATCATCTGGCGCTGAAGATTGTGGTGCAGCCGCTCGGCGGGACGCCGCTGCGGATCGATCGGATGAGCGAAGCGTTTACGTCCCACGGGCGGCTGGTGGATTCCGGGCCGTACACGGGGCTGACGTCGGACGCGGCGATCGAGAAAATGACGGCCGATGCGGCGGCGAAAGGATTTGGCGCGGGCGAGACGACGTACCGGTTGAAGGATTGGGGAGTTTCGCGGCAACGGTATTGGGGCACGCCGATTCCGATTGTGTATTGCGAGAAGGATGGAATCGTGGCGGTGCCGGACGATCAGTTGCCGGTGAAATTGCCGGAAAATGTGAAGCTGACCGGCGAAGGCGAATCGCCGCTGGCGAGTTCGCCGGAGTTCGTGAATACGACCTGCCCGAAATGCGACGGGCCGGCGCGGCGCGAGACGGACACGATGGATACGTTCGTCGATTCGAGCTGGTATTTTTACCGGTATACCGACGCGCACAACGACCAGGCGCTGTTCGATAAGGCCAAGGCGGAATACTGGTTTCCGATCGATCAGTATGTGGGCGGGATCACGCACGCGATTCTGCATTTGTTGTATTCGCGATTTTTCTGCAAGGTGATGCGCGATTTGGGATTGGTGCAGCACGACGAGCCGATTGCGCGGCTGTTTACGCAGGGCATGGTGCAGAAAGGCGGGGTGGCGATGTCGAAATCGCGCGGGAATGTGGTGGGCGCGATCGATATGGCGGAGAAATACGGCGCGGATACGGGGCGGATGTACACGTTGTTCGCGGCGCCGCCGGAAAAGGATTTGGAGTGGAGCGAAGAGGCGATTGAAGGCTCGGCGCGATTTTTGAATAAGGTGTACCGGCTGGTGGCGAGGCACGCGGGGCGGTTGAGCGCGATTCAGACGGATTTGACGCAGCAGACAGACATCACGAACGCGACGGCGAAAGAAAAAGCTTTGATCCGCAAGGCGCACCAGACGTTGAAGCGGATTACGAACGATTACGACGTGCGCTGGCATTTCAATACGTCGGTGGCGTTGCTGATGGAATACGTGAACCTGATTCACGCGAGCGAGCCGCTGGACGCGGAAATCAGCCCGATGATTTTGAAGCGGGTGCTGGACGTGTTGGTGCTGATGCTTTCGCCGATGGCGCCGCACATTTCGGAAGAGTTGTGGCAGATGCTGGGACACACGACGACGCTGACCCAGGAGAAATGGCCGGCGTATCGCGACGAACTGGCGCGGGAAGAGCAGTTCGAAGTAATTATCCAGATTAATGGGCGGCTGCGTGGGAAGATGCTGGTTGACGACGGGCTGGGCGAAAACGAAACGCGCGAGCGGGCGTTGACGGATCCGCGGATTGCGGTGCTGGTGGACGGCAAGGAAATTGTGAAGACCGTGGTGGTGCCGAAGAAATTGGTAAATATCGTGCTGAGGTAGCGAATGATGCCCAACACTGGAACGGCGGAATCGAAAGCGAGCAGCGACGCGGCGGTGAGCACCAAGCATGGAATTGTGGTGCTCGATTTTGGCGGGCAGTATACGCAGCTGATTGCGCGGCGGATCCGCGAGCAGGAAGTTTTCTCGGCGGTTTTGCCGTGCACGGCGAAGGTGGAGGAGGTTCGCGCGTTCGAGCCGGTGGGGATCGTGCTGAGTGGCGGCCCCAGTTCGGTGTATGACGCGGACGCGCCGCATTGCGATCCGAATGTGCTGCAGTTGGGGATTCCGGTTTTGGGGATTTGCTACGGCATGCAGTGGATGACGCACACCTTGGGCGGAAAAGTGGGGCGGGCGGCGCGGCGGGAGTATGGGCCGGCGCACCTGGACATTACCTGCGAGTCGAAGATTTTACGCGGTTTTCCTTCTCGAACCAAAATTTGGAACAGCCACGGCGACCATGTGATCGATTTGCCGGCGGGATTTGCGATTACCGGGAAGACGGATAACGCGGTGGCGTCGGTGGAGCATGCGGAAAAGCGGTTTTATGGCTTGGAATTCCATCCGGAGGTGAATCACACCGACCGCGGCACGGAGATGCTGCAGAATTTTATTTTTTCGGTGTGCGGGGCGAAGAAGAACTGGAGCCATTCGGGATTTATTGCGGCGACGGTGGATGCGATCCGCAAGCAGGCCGAGGGCGCGCGGGCGATTTGCGCGCTGAGCGGCGGGGTGGATTCGGCGGTGGCGGCGGCGCTGGTACATCGGGCGATTGGCGACCGGCTGACCAATGTTTTTGTCGACACCGGGCTGCTGCGCGGTAATGAATTTCACGAAACGCTGGAATTATTGCGCGAGCGGCTGGGATTGAATGTCATCGGAGTCGACGCGTCAGCGCGATTCCTGGGGAAGCTCGCGGGCGTCACCGATCCGGAGCAGAAGCGGAAGATCATCGGCTACGAGTTCATTTCGATTTTCGCGGAAGAGCAGAAGAAGATTCTGGCCGGAGCGGCAGGATTGCCGGTGAAATTTCTGGTGCAGGGGACTTTGTATCCGGACGTGATCGAGTCGGTGTCGGTGAAGGGGCCGTCGCAGGTGATCAAGTCGCACCACAACGTGGGCGGGTTGCCGGCGGATATGCCGTTCGGGCTGATCGAGCCGTTGCGCGATCTGTTCAAGGATGAGGTGCGGCATATGGGGCGCGAGCTGGGATTGCCCGAAGAAATTTTGGTGAAGCATCCGTTTCCGGGGCCGGGGTTGGCGGTGCGGCTGCTGGGGGCGATTACTCCCGAGCGGCTGGAAATTTTGCGTGGAGCGGATGCGGTGGTGGTGGATGAGATTCGGAAGGCCGGGCTGTACGCGAAGGTCTGGCAGGCGTTTGCGGTGTTGCTCCCGGTGCAGAGCGTGGGCGTGATGGGCGACGGGCGGACGTATGGGTATACGGTGGCGGTGCGGGTGGTGGACTCGCAGGACGCGATGACCGCGGATTGGACTCGTTTGCCGATGGAAGTGCTGGAGCGGATTTCGGCGCGGATTGTGAATGAGGTGCCGGGCGTAAATCGGGTGGTGTACGACATCAGTTCGAAACCGCCGAGCACAATCGAGTGGGAGTAACCGCGCATCTGATGTACTGAGTTAGCTTGCGGCTCGAGTGGAGTAAACGCTCCCGCAGTTTGGGCAAGCGGACTTCTGCAGAGCGGAGCGATTCGCTGCGCACGGCAGTGGAAGCAGATCCTTCGCTGCGCTCAGGATGACAAACTCAATTTTTGGATTTCTTGGGTTGTGACCCACAGCTTTGGGCCAACGTACTAAGGTTTTCTGCGATTCGTGATTGGTTCGGGGACGGACTGGTGTTTTTCGGTTTAGGAAAGCCGCGATTGGTCGCCGCACTCCGAAGATTCTTGGGCGGTGGCTAGCTTCACCGCCGTGATGGGTAAAAGCTTTTAGCGGTTAGCCATCTTCTGCGCCATGTAGAGCAGCAGACGACGGTCGCCTTCATCGATCCGGCCGAGCAAACGGCGGAAGCGCCCCAGGACGCGAGCGTCTTTTCCACGAGTGCCCCACGCGATATCGTCGGCGGACTTTCCCTTAGGAAGATCCGGCAATTCGGGTGGTTCTTCGCCGTCGTAGAAAAGTTGATAGAGTGGGACTTCCATGGAGCGCGCCAGTTTTTCGAGCGTTTCGATGGCCGGAACGGTATGGCCATTTTCGACGCGGGAAATATAGCAACGCAGTAATCCAGTGCGCTTTTCAATATCGCCCTGGGACAGTTTTTTTGTCTCACGCAGGAGACGAATACGGTCGCCAATAATCATGGGCGGTATTCTCACATGATGAGGTTACTGCTGCAATAAGAAACTCGGGTCACAAGTAGTGAGAAAGGCCCCGTACGGCCCTGTTCCAATCTGGCACACTTCCGAATAGGGTTGATGTAACCGGAACCGAATGACACGCGTCCCAAAGAATATGGCAGCCAGCGCCTCGGCCCTGCCGCTAGCGCTCAGCCGGCGGGAGAAGGGCGAACAGGAGCGGGAACTGGTGCGGCTCGCGCAGAGCGGCGAAGAGGCCGCTTTTGAGGAGCTGATCCGGCGGCACCAGCAACGTGTGTTCGGGCTGGTCAGCGGGATCTTGCGGCGGCGCGAAGACGTGGAAGACGTGGTGCAGCAGGTGTTTTTGAAGGTGTTTCTTTCGCTAAAGAAGTTCGATCAGCGGTCGGCATTTTCGACCTGGCTGTATAAGATTTCGGTAAATGAGTGCTGGGACTACCTGCGGAAGAAGAAGGTTAGGCCGCTGACGTACGAGGCGGATATGTCGGAGGAGCAGGTTTCGCGGCTGGATGGAGTGGCGTCGGCGGTCAGCCCGCCGGAGAGCCCGAACCGGCGAGCGGAAGTCCGGGATTTACTGGAGCGCATGCTGGAAACGCTTCCGGATCAGGATCGGGCGCTGCTGGTATTAAAAGAGATGGAAGGATTTTCGGTCGAGGAGTTGGCGGTGATTCTCGACTTGAACGTGAACACGGTCAAGGTCAGGCTGTTTCGTTCCCGCGCTAAGTTGATGGACGTGTACCGCCGGCGATTGAAGACCAAACCCGGATTTCCGGGAGCCGGAGAAACGAAAACTTAGGAGACTTATGAACCCAGGGGACCTTAACGCGGAGTATCGGACGCCGGCTTGTAGCCAGTACGAGGCGGCACTGGAAGACTACGTGAATGGCGAGTTCGCGGACCGCGAGACCGCCAAGCTGAAGGAGCATTTGCAGACGTGCAGCGGGTGCACGGACGCTTTGGCGGAGGCTCAGGTGGCGGCGCGGCTATTGCGCGCGGCGGAGCCGACGGTGGATCCGGGCGCGGGTTTTGCGCGGGTAACGATGGCGCGCATTCGCGCCGAGATGGAAACGCTGGAGGAGAAGTCGATCTGGCGGCCGTTCGTTTCGCTGGCCTGGAAGCTTTCGGCCACGGCGGCGCTGGCGCTGGTGTTGCTGGTGACGTTCGATGTGAAGCACCGCGATAACCGACTGGATCAGGACGAATTGGCAATCATGGCGGCGAATGAAGCGCCGGAGCTTTTGTCGGACGAAGGGCGGCAACCATCGAACCGGGACGAAATGTTGATCCTGATGGCGGAAGAAGGACATGCCAAACACTAAGACCCGAAGCGAAGCCGCGGTGCTGGTGATTGTGGTGTTCTTTCTGGGCGCGCTGCTGGGCGTGGTGGGGAATCATTTATGGGGCGAGAGCGTGTGGGGCAAGCAGATTTCCGCGGCGCACCCGACCCGGGACCAGCTGGTGTCGTCGTTGACTCACGATTTGCAGTTGAACGCGGAACAACAGCAGCAACTGGGCGCGATCATTGATGATACCAAGGCGCAGATTCGGGCGGTGTATGCGCCGGCGGATGCGCAGCGGGAAGTGCTGCGGCACCAGGGGCGGGACCGGATTCGGATGATTTTGACGCCGGAGCAGAAGCCGAAGTTTGAGGCGTTTATGCAGCATTTGGATGAGGAAAGGAAGAAGAGCGAGGGGGAACAGCATTAGGAAGGGATTATTTTTTTGTGGGACTTGGGGAGCGGAGTGATTCGCTCCCCTTTTTTATTTTGGGACGGCGGAGTGGACTGGGCGAGGTGTACTGGTTAACAGCGCTTGCTGCGGACGACAGCGAGATTGCACGACTGCGTCCTTCAGCGGCTAAAGCCGCCATGATTTCTTAAGCATTGCGGCACGGCTGAAGCCGTGCCCTGACGAAATTCAGCGGCCGTGGACTAGAAGGGGATGTCTTCGTCGGAGATTTCGGGGCCGGAGCCGCCCATGGGTTCTTCGGGCATGGCGCCGCCTTCGAAGTCGGGGTCGGCGCTGCGTCCGCCGCCGTAGCCGCCGGTGGAGCGGGAGGCGCCGCCGCCGGCGCTGGCGCCTGCTGCTGCACCATCGCTTTTGCCGCCGAGCATGCGGAAATTGGTGGCCACAATTTCGAAGCTGGTGCGCTTCTGGCCTTCTTTATCCTGCCACTCGCGGGATTGAATGCGGCCCTCGATGAAAATCAGCGAGCCCTTCTTCAGGTATTGCTGGGCGATTTCGGCCTGCTTGCCCCAGACGACGATCTTGTGCCATTCGGTGCGCTTCTGGCGCTCGCCGTTTTTGTCTTTATAGGTTTCGTCGGTGGCTACCGAGAAATTCGCGACGGCCTGGCCGCCGCCGGTGAAACGGGTTTCGGGATCGCGTCCCAGACGCCCAACTAGAATCACTTTGTTGACTGACATCGAAGCCCTGCCTGTTTAGATAGATTCAAATCAGTGGAGAAGCTGAGTATAGGCCTTTGTGTCGTTTTGAGCATAGGGGAATCTATGTACAGCTGAATAGTTTGAATTCCGCAAGTGGCGTGTGCTACGGTGATTGCGGGCATTTTTTGTAAATTTTTCCTCTGGGGGAAACAATTTCTGGACTGGCATTGATTCTATTCGACAACCGGCTCGAGACCCTGATTACGCAAACGGGGTGGGTGGCGCGAGTTGTCCTGTGTATCCTTCTCATCCTCTCGATATTTTCCTGGGCCCTCATTTTTCAAAAATCACGAGCGCTCGGGCAAATCGAGGCTCACACTAAAAAATTCCTGCAGATGTTTCGGGCGGGCCGCGGGCTGCCGGATCCCAGCACGTTGAAGATGGGGGCGGGGGATTCTCCGTTGGTGACCGTGTATCAGGCGGGGTATCGCGAGCTGGAAGCGCAGCTTGGAGCAGCGGATCATCGGCCGGTGGCTCCCGGAATGGCTCCGGCGGCTTCGCAAAGTACCGGCCGGGTGAAAAATCCGAGTGCGGTCGGTGTGCAGATGCAGGTGGCGGCCGGCGAGGAAGTACGGCGCCTCGAAACGGGGATGTCCTGGCTGGCGACGACGGGTTCGGTGTCGCCGTTTATCGGATTGTTCGGAACGGTGTGGGGCGTGATGGACGCGTTCGCCGGGCTGGGCGATGCCGGGACGGCCAGTTTGCGCGCGGTGGCGCCGGGAATTGCGGAGGCGTTGATCACTACGGCGATGGGCTTGTTCGCGGCGATTCCGGCGGTTATCGCTTACAACTATTATCTGGGTGGAATTCGCGGCGTGGCGGCGCGGATGGACAGTTTCGCTTCGGAATTTGTGTCGAAGATCGAGACGATTTATACGGTGTAAGGCGGGCGTTCCCAACGCGCCCAAACTGTAACCTGCAACCCGACTCACATTTATTAACGATCAAAAAAAACAGGAATAATTTAGATTATGCCGCAGATTCAACGCGAAACCGGGTCGACGCTATCGGAAATCAACATGGTTCCGTTCATCGACGTCGTTTTGGTGCTGCTGATTATTTTCATGATCACCGCGCCGATTTTGCAGTCGGGGATCGAAGTGGATGTGCCGAAGACCAAGACGGTGAAAGAGCTGACCGAAGTGCGGTTGGTGATTACGATTGACCGCGCGCAGCGGATCTACCTGAACGATAAGCCGATCAACATTCACGATATAGGGCAGCAAGTGGTGGGGCAGATGAAGGACCCGGCGCATCAGGCGGTTTACGTGCGGAGCGATGAGACGGTTCCGTTTGGGAGCTGGGCCACGGTGGTGGACGCGTTGCGCCAGGCGGGGATACAAAATATCAGCGTGGTGACGCAGCCGTTGAGCGAACGATCGCAGATTAAGTGACATGGCTTCGTATGCCGCAATTCGGGAACCGGAAAGCCTGAAGCGGCCATTGTGGTTCTCGCTGGCGTTTCATGGCGCGCTGGTTTTGTTGTTCATCGGCAACGCGATTTATTCGCGTACGGGCAACGATTGGGGCGGGCCGGGCGGGGCGATCACCGTGGGCGTGGTGGGAAGTTTGCCGGCGGTGCCGCTGCCGACGCCGGAGATATCGACGCCGAGCCGGGTGGTGGACGAATCGAAGGGATTGTACAAGGCGGAGCCGCCGGAAGCGCCGCCGATCGTGCCGCCGGATGCGCTGCCGATTCCGAAATTCGACAAGGTCAAGCCGCCGAAGTACGTGACGCGGCCGTCGAAAGTTTTGGAGAATCCGAAACCACCGCCGCCGAACGCGGTGCCGTATGGCGGAGGCGGAACGCCGACCGTGCCGACGACTTCTTTCGCGATGGGGCCGGGAACGGCGGCGCAGGCGGGGATGGGATTCGAAGGGCCGGGCGCGGGAAACTTCGGGGCGAGGTTTTCATGGTACGTCGAAGCGGTGCAGCGCAAGGTCAGCGCGAGCTGGCTGCAATCGACGGTAGATCCGCGGGTGCAATTTGCGCCGCGCATGGTGGCGACGTTCGATATCGCGCGGGACGGGTCGGTTGCAAACATTCAGGTGACCAAGTCGAGCGGCGACGCGTCGGTGGATGCTTCGGCGGTGCGGGCGATAAGGGATGCGAGCCCGATGGACCGGTTGCCGGCGGAGTATCAGGGATCGCGGGTGAGTGTGGAATTTTGGTTTGATTTTAAGAGGTGAGTGAGAGGACGCGGGCGCGGGTTAGGTCCGGGAGTGGTTGGAATCGAAGAGAGATCCCTCGTGGGTGCGGCAAATTCGGCCGCGGCTCTGTCGGGATGACAATTAAAAGCTGAAGTTGTGGAACTGGTAGGCGAGACTCTTATGCGGACTAAAATACAAAACATGATGATGCGAAAACTGGCGATCGTTGCGGCAGTCGGAATTGTATTTATGTTGAGCGCGGGAACGGCTTCGGCGCAGGACTGGTTCAAGACCGGGACGGGACTCGGCGTGACCAAGGCGCGGGTCGCGGTGCCGGAATTTCCGGTCCGCGGAGCGACGCCTCCGGCGTTGGAAAAAACCTTTCACGATGTGTTGTGGGCCGACCTGGATTACTGCGGAATTCTCGAACTGGTCAGCCCCAGTTTCTATCCGCCGCAGATGCCGAGCCAGCCAAGCGAAGTAAATTTTCCGGAGTGGGCGGCGGCGCCGGCGAATACATACATGCTGGTGTACGGAAATTTGTTCCTCGACGGCACCAACCTGGCGCTGGCGGGATATTTATCGGACGTGCACAATCCACAGTCGCCGCCGGCGCTGCAGAAGGTGTATCGCGGGCCGGCCACCGACGATGGCGCGCGCAAACTGGCGCACCAATTTGCGGATGACATTGTGGGGAAATTGAGCGGCGGGGCCGCGGGCATCGCGCAAACGCAGATCGCGTTTGTGAGCACCAAGAGCGGGACCAAAGAAATCTGGGCGATGGACTATGACGGCAGCAACCAGCACCAACTGACGCATTTGAAGTCGATTTCGCTGACGCCGCGCTGGTCGCCGGATGCGACGCGCATCGCATTCACCTGCTACGTGCCGTTCCGGGGGATTACTTCACCGCAGATTTGCATTTACTCGGCGGCGTCGGACCGGCTGATTTCGTTTCCGCGGTATCGCGGGTCGAACAGTTCGCCGGCGTGGTCGCCGGATGGGACGCAACTGGCGTTTATGTCGAGCCAGGGCGGCGATCCGGAAATTTACATCAGCGACACGGCCGGCGGCGCGATGAAGAAAGTGACGTTCGCGGCGGGGGTCAATACTTCGCCGGCGTTCAATCCGAAGACGGGGAAACAAATTGTTTTCGTCAGCGACCGCGCGGGCGATCCGGTTTTGTACCTGGCGAATTCGGACGGGACCGACGTGCAGAAGCTGGACATGCCGGACATGGGCTACGTGGTGGATCCGTCGTGGTCACCGAATGGGCAACTGCTGGCATTTAGTTGGCGACGGCCGAGCGGGAATTTCGATATCTATATCATGGATATCGTGAACCGGCAGCTGGTGGAATTGACGCGGGACGCCGGGCGCAACGAACGTCCGTCGTGGGCGCCAGACGGGCGACATTTGGTTTTTGAATCGACGCGCAACGGCAAACGCGAAATCTGGTCGATGCTGGCGGACGGCAGTTTGCCGCGGCAATTGACTTATGAAGGGCAGAACGAATCGCCGAGCTGGTCGTCGAAATAGTTTCCCAGCCAGACGGACGGTTGGCAGTTTTTAAGTGGAAGAAAATTCGAAGGAGGCAATTCATGCAGGTGCGTAATTCTCGACAGATCACGTTCGCGTTAGGGTTCCTGGCAATACTTGGATTTTTGGGCGGCTGTAAAAAGCAAGTCGCCACTTCGCATCCGGCGCCCGCGCCGGCTCCGACGTCGGCGCAGCCGACGGTGACGCTGAACGCTACGCCGACTTCGGTGAAGAGTGGCGACACGGTGACGCTGAGCTGGACCTCGACCGATGCGACGGATGCCGATATCGAGCCGGGCGTAGGCAAGGTGGCGCTGCAAGGATCGACGCCGGTGAATCCGACGGATTCGACGACGTACACGATTACGGCGACGGGACCCGGGGGCAGCGGCACGGCTACGGCGCGGGTAACGGTGGGAGCGGCGGCGCCAGTGGTGACGCCGACGACCAACAATGCAAGCATGAGCGAATTGTTCGAGCAGAACGTGAAAGATGCGTTCTTCGATTTCAACAAGTCCGACCTGCGGCCCGACGCGCGCGAGGCGCTGACCAAGACGGCGGAATTCCTGCGGTCGTATCCGCCGGTGCGGGTAACGATTGAAGGACATTGCGACGATCGCGGTTCGACCGAATACAACATCGGTTTGGGCGAACGGCGAGCGCAGGCGGCGAAGAATTACCTGATTTCGCTGGGCATCACCGCCGACCGCATGGACACCGTAAGCTGGGGCAAGGAACGTCCGTTCTGCACCGAGCAGACGGAGTCCTGCTGGCAGGAAAATCGCCGCGCGCACTTTGTGGCGGCACACTAAAGCCACGAGTCGAGACAAGGCTTAACCTGTGGAGTGCGGCGTTTGGGCGTCGCACTCCATAATTTTTCATTCGGCACATACTTGGGGAGGTATTTTATGCGCACACGATCCGTCGCGCTGGCGATTATGGGTGTACTGGTGGGGGCCGTGGGAGGCTCGATGTTGAGCCCGCGCCCGACCGGAGCGGTGTCAAAAGAGATGCTGCAGTTGCAGGAGGATGTCTCGCAGCTCTTACAAGGGCAGCAATCGATGCGCAGTGCGATCGACGGGAACAATGCGTCGATGCACACGCTGATCCAGCAGCAACTGGACGCGATTAACTCGATGAACGCGAAGATGAACGACCTGCAGAAGAGCGTGGGCGAAGCGACGGCCAACGACAGCTCGAAGATCGACACCATGACCTCGCAGACCCAGGGAATTTCGGACAATTTGCAGGACGTGCAGGCGCGGGTGGGGAAGCTGGCGGCGCAGATGAATGAGATTCAGGGTTCGCTGCAGAGCATCGATGGCCGGTTGGCAGGCGGAGCGACGCCGTCGATGGCTCCGGCCAGTTCTTCTCCGGTAGGACCGGGACCGGGGGCGAACGCGACTCCGCCGGCGACTGATGCGCCGCCGCTGGTGCCGGCGAGTGCGCCAGCGCGAGCGCCGGGCGGCGGCATGGCCGGGATCGCGTCGGATACGCTGTATCAGAATGCGCTGCGCGATTTCACGACGGGGAAGTATGACTTGTCGCGGCAGGAATTTTCGGACTACGTGAAGAATTACGGCTCGACCGATCTGGCGTCGAATGCGCAGTTTTATCTGGGAGAAATTTCGTATTCCCAGGGCGACTACAAGGATGCAGTGGCGCAGTACAACGTGGTGCTGAACAATTATCCGCAGAGCTACAAGCTGGCGGCGTCGCTGCTGAAGAAAGGCATGGCGGAACTGGAATTGGGGATGAAGGCTACCGGCGCGCGCGATTTGAAAGAAGTGGTGCGGCGTTTTCCAGGAACGGATGAATCGCGGCGCGCCAGTGCGAAGCTGAAGGAGCTGGGCGTGCCGGCAACGGCGAAGTCGGCGCCGCGCTAGCTCAGTTCCGCGGCAGGCCGGCACATACAAAATTGATCGGATTATGCGGCGACGGGAAGTTCTCGTCGCCGGTTTTGTTTTTACGCGCGCAAGTGATCCGGCTGCCAGTTCTGAATCATTCGTTTGATAGCCTGGCGGTCTTCGATTTTGTCGCCGATAACCTTGCGCACCAGGCCGGGAAGTTCGGCGTCGCTGGCGAAGCGCAGCGCGACGAGTTGGTTGACCGTGAGCGCTGGGATGTTCGATTGCAGATCGGCGGGCAGCAGGCGCTGCAGGCGCAGCTGCATTTCCAGGCGGATGACGCGATCCTGCACTTTTAGCGAGAACGAGCGTCCGTACAAGAACATGATGATCAACGCGATCGAGACCAGGAAGGAAACGGCCGAGCCGAAAGTCTGGATGCGAATCAGGACGATGAGGGTCCAAACGAAATTCAGCACAAGAATAGGCCCGGCGACAAAATGGTAGGGCGGGACGACTTTCGCGTGATTTTTGAAATTCTGCGTCGGCTCTTGAGCCATGGATGAAGTCTCCGTCGGTACGGGAAATTGTGAGAATCGAAGTTTAACAAAGGCTGCGGCAAAGCCACAGCGGGAGTCATTCGCCGTGTCTGTGAGTCCGCAATAAAATAAGAACTATTCGGCCGGAGCGAATTTGAACGGCGTGGCCACTTCAAATTTGTTCGAAGCGTTTCCAGCGTAGATCTTGCCTCCGGCCATGGTGAGCTTCTTTACCGGCGCGCCTTTAGTGAAATCCAAGTCCGCCAGCGGAACCCCAAAAGCGTTGGGACTGGTGGCCGAGTCGAAGTAGAAAACTTTATTTTTCTGGTCGTATACAGTGCGCCAGAGGGTGGAAGCGAGGTTGGGCTTGTCCGGGTGGGTGATGCCCAGAGGCGTGCTGACCGAGCGCATCACGCCCAGCACGGCGGCGACGGCCTGATTTTCGTAGGTTTCGCCCGGAACGGCCTTGATGGTGTGCGGGTCGGCCTGTTTGGGAATGGCGTTGATCAGGAATGAAGCGCGCACGAAGCGATCGGCGGCGCTAATCGAGCCAGGCAAGAAGGCCAGTGGGTTTACGCCGCTCCAATAGGTTTCGATGGCCAGCTGCTGATCGAAACTCGGCGAATTGGTCATGACCTGATACTTGCGGTCGTGATGGATCACCAGCTTACCGCCAAGGTATTCGAAGATTGCCGAATCGCCAGTGGGATCAGAAACCGCGAGGTGCAATTGCGCGCCTTTGCCATTGGGCAGCGTGGGCGCGATCACGGTGAACGGCTCAGCGCGTAGCGCTTCGACCGCTTCAGCCACCGTGCCGAAATTGTCGAGCGCATACTGGCCCCAGGCCATGATCGAAATAGTGGACTTGCCAGCGGGCGGAACGCCGTAATCCGATTCCGCGAGATAGAGGACGTTCGCGACCAGACCTTGCTCGTTGATCCCGTCGGCCGTGCCGGCGTCGTAGCCGGAGACGATCAGACTGCCACGGCTTTACGCACAGCTTCAATGGTCATTTTCAGTAGGCTCCCTATCGGTGTTTCGTGGATTTCATCGAAAAAAAACGAGCTGCCAAAGAGTTGGGGCCCGGTCAGGCGCGTGGCGCTTTCGCGGTCGTCTCGACTGCGATTCAGATGCTGTGCTGGTGGGGATGGAATTGCCGGCGGCCAGTGCGCGGTGACGATACCACGATCGAGCCAGCCTGTCGCTTTTCATGCCTACACTTTGTCGCGTGGCACGGCAGCCAGGGGGCCCTTGATAGGGAACGCCGACTCCTTCCATTTCCGCATGATTCCGTTCCGCAAGAAATTTCCAAGCCACTGGAGTAGTTGAATTTCAAGACTGCATGCCCGGCTGACGATTGCTCTCGCGGCGAGCATGCTAAACTATCACCAGAATGAGCAAGACGTTCGACATCGGGATTGAGTCGTTGGCTGGCGGCAAAGCCGTTGGCACAGCTGCGGCGGTGCGTGAGCCGCGCACTGCGCCGTTGCCTTTGCCCTTGCGCGGCGTGAGTGGAGGCGGGGTTGCGGTTGAGGCCGGGGCCGCGGGGAAGTCGTTCTTCATTGAGACGTTTGGCTGCCAAATGAACGATCACGACTCGGAGAAGGTGGCTGGCGTCTTGCAGGGACGCGGCTATTGGCCGGTTCCAACGCCCGGTCAGGCGGATTTGGTTCTATACAACACGTGCAGCATTCGGGAGAAGGCGGCGCAGAAGGTTTTCGCCAGGCTGGGCGACTGGAAAACGCTGTCCGACGGGAAGATTATCGGGGTGTTGGGCTGTGTGGCGCAGCAGGAAGGCGAGGAGATTTTCGAACGCGCGCCGTGGGTCAGTCTGGTATGCGGCTCGGCGAGCTACCGGAAATTGCCGGAGTTGATCGAGCAGCTGGAATCGGGCGGGCGGCGGGTTACGGGTCTGGACCTCGATACGGATGAGACTTTTGAGACGGAGATCACCCGGCGCGACCGGCTGCTGAGCGCCTACATCACCATTATTGAAGGCTGCGATTATGCCTGCGCGTACTGCGTGGTGCCGCGCACGCGCGGGCCGGAACGCAGCCGGACCAGCGAATCGGTGCTGGCGGAGGCCCGACGGCTGGCCGACGCGGGCTATACCGAAATTCAACTGCTGGGACAAACTGTAAACTCGTATCGCGATCCGGGACCGCGCGGCTGGCGCTTTGTGGATTTGCTGCGCGCGGTGGCGGATGTGCCGGGGATCCGGCGGGTGCGTTTTACCACCTCGCACCCAAATGATTTCACGCGGGAGATCGTGGAAGCGATCGAAACGGTTCCGGCGATCTGCAATCATGTGCATCTGCCGGTGCAGTCGGGCTCGGACCGGATTTTGAAGGCGATGCGGCGCACGTACACGCGCGGCGAGTATCTGGAGAAAATCTCGTGGACGCGCGAAGGGAAGCGGAACATCAGCATCACCTCCGACATCATCGTAGGTTTCCCGGGCGAGACCGCGGAAGATTTCGAAGAGTCGATGTCGTTGCTCGACGCGGCGCAGTACGATGCGATTTTCTCGTTCAAGTATTCGCCGCGGCCGAATACTTCGGCAAAGGATCTGCCGGACGCGATTCCGGAAGACGAAAAGAGCCGGCGCCTGGCGATTTTGAACGAACGCCAGCGGCAAATTCAGACCGCCCGCAACGAAACGCTGGTCGGCGAGACCATGCAGGTTCTTACCGATGGACATCACCCGGCGCGCCGCGTATGGGGCGGAAGGACCAGCTGTAATCGGCTGGTAAATTTCACTTCAACGCGCGATGCACTTCTGGGAGAATACGTGCAAGTGAAGATTTTGCGCGCGAGCGCGAATCTGGTGGGCGGCGAGCACGTGGAATAAAAGCGCCGCGGAAGTTTTTTGGCGATGCGGAAGTACGGGAGGCCCCATGGAACTCGAAGTCAAGATTCGAGGGTTGATGATGGATCCCGTGACCAACATGCCGGTGGTAGTCCTCAAGGAAACCTCGGGAAGCGGCGTGCTGCCAATCTGGGTGGGGATTTACGAAGCGAATGCGATCGCGCTGGAAATTGAAAAAGTGCAGACGCCGCGGCCGATGACCCACGACCTGCTGAAAAACGTGCTGACCGGACTCGACGTGCGGGTACAGCGCGTGGTGGTCTCCGACCTAAAGGACGATACCTTTTACGCTTTGATCTGGATGGAGCGCGACGGGCAGACGATCTCGCTCGATTCGCGGCCGAGTGACGCGCTGGCTTTGGCGCTGCGGCTCGATTGCCCCATTTTTGTGGAAGACGAAGTCTTGAAACATTCCAAGACGTCGACCGCGGTTGCCGAGAAAACTTCCAGCGAAGATTTGCGCAAGTGGCTGGAGAATTTGAACGACGAGGATCTCGGCCGCTACAAGATGTAGTGATGCGCAACGGGATTCTGGCCGCGGTGATGTTGGTTTCGTTCTTTTGCGCTGGCGCCGCGGCAGCGCAAGAAGCTGGTAAGCCTTCCGAAGGTGCCGCTCCGGTCGCTGGTCCCCGGCCGCACATCACGTACCTCGATAAATCCAAAATTATTTACATCACCGATTTTTCGGCGGGTGTTGACGCTGCGCCAGCTCCGGCGAACGCTGCGAACGATGGACCCATCGATCCTGGATCGATGGGAAGTCCGCGGCTGAACGGCACGGACAACGTAGCGGCCGGTACGGCCGTGCCGGGCGCTGGAAAGGCGCTGGCCGACAATTTGCTTCACGACCTGAAAAAAGCCGGATACAAAACGAAATTTCTCGGGGCACACGATCCGATTCCCGAGGAAGGAATGCTGCTGGCAGGAGTATTAACCCAAACTGGAAAAGACGCCGAATTGCGGCGCGTGATTCTCGGCGAGCGCCAGGTCAATGGCGACGTGCAAGTTTATGTTACGACGGCCAACCTGCTGCGAACGGCGAAGCCGCTGTACGAACCGGTGAGCAAGGGCTCGTCAGGGAACACCGCCGGCGAACCGATACGGCTGAATCCTGAGGTGGCAACTCTCAAGTTCGTGATGCCCGCCAATCCGGACCCCAAGGCGATAAAGAAAACGGCGGAGCAAATTACGGCGGAACTGGAGCGGCTCACGCTGCAGGCGGAATCGCAGGGACTCGCCGGTGCCGAAGACCCAATCAATAAGTATTCGAAGCCCTGAACGAATCGGGGGGGCTCGCGCCGATTATTCCAAATCTTTCGACATCCGCACAAAGTGGCAGGGCATTTTAATACGTACGTGGGCGGGAAACGGAGCGGTGCCGGACTCGGCATAGCCCATCTTGCTGTAGAGTGGAACCAGTTCCGGGCGGACGTTCACAGTAAGAATGTCCATGATTCCGCACCCGGCTTCTTTGGCGCGTCGTTCGACTTCGTCGACCAGTGCACGCCCCACGCCTTGCCGCTGATGGTCCGGGTCGACGGACAGCAAGCCGAAGTAGGCGCGTTCGCCGCGCAGTTCGAGATACACGCCGGCTGCGAGTTCGCCGGAAACGTCAGCGAGGAGGAATGTGCCGGTTTGAAACATCGCCTCGATCTGCGCTGGGTTGGTCCGGTCGCCCTCGACGAAGAACCCCTCAGCCAGCCCGAAGGCTACATTCACGAGATCCACAATTTGCGGGATGTCGGATCGAGTGGCGACGCGGATTTCCATGGATGGATATGGTAGCCCATTCCGACGCGCGATACCGGAGGTCGGGCCGGGGAAATTCACAGGAATTCGAGCTAACTCCATTTTGCACTTGCAGATGGGCTGCGAGAGTGAGTAGAGTGCCTACGTGTAATGTAGTAGGACTAGCGCCTTGGGCCGCCACATATAGGCCTGTGGTTGCCGGACGGCGAACGAGAGGCACAGCTTGACCTGCGTCATAGCAGTCGCCAATCAAAAAGGTGGAGTAGGAAAGACAACCACTTCGATCAATCTCGCGGCGGCCCTCGCGCTGAAAAAAAAGCGGACGCTGCTGATTGACCTCGATCCGCAATCGAACGCGACCATTGCGTTTTTCGATCCGGCGGACGTTCAAACGTCGATGTACGACGTGTTTGCCGAACATCCTACCGAAATGGCGAAGGTGATTCGCCCGACCAAAGATCCGAATTTATTTGTGGCTCCGGGCAAGCTGGCGCTGGCGCGGCTGGAGCAGCAGCTCGGCGGGCAGTTCGACGCGCCGTACAAATTGAAAGACGCGCTGACGCCGATCGCGAAGGACTACGATTTCATTTTGTTCGATACACCGCCGGCGCTGGGGATTTTGACGGTCAATGCACTGGTGGCGTCGACGCATCTGTTGGTCCCGATCCAGGCCGCTTATTTTGCAATTGAAGGCACCGATGATCTGCTCGAGACCTACGGGCGGATCCGTTCGCGGCCCAATCCGGATTTGAAGCTGCTCGGCGTAGTGATCACGCTGTTCGACAAGCGTACGAATATCTCGCGTGACACTCACGAACAGATCCGCGCGGTATTTGGCGAAACGCTATTCAAGACGCGCATCAGCAAAAACGTGCGCCTGGAAGAAAGTCCGGCTTATAAAGAAACGGTTTTTTCCTTCGCGCCTAAATCTTCCGGCGCCGAAGATTATAAAAAGCTGGCTCAGGAGGTCTTACAACGTGTCCAAGAGGATCGGGTTACCCGTCACACTCAAGATGCGGCATGACGCGCACTACGTTGAAACCCTAACGAGCTACAGCGGCGCCGCAGTGGGACGAATGATTCCGACGGACAAGGTGCGTCCGAACCCGGACCAGCCGCGCAAGACGCTGGGCGATTTGCGGGAGTTGACGGATTCGGTGCGCGAAAAAGGCGTGCTGGAGCCGCTGCTGGTACGTTACGTCCCGCGTGAAGATACTTACTACATTATTTCGGGTGAGCGGCGGTATCACGCGTCGAAGGCTGCGGGGTTGCCGGAAGTTCCGTGCATTATCAAGATTGCGGACGACGCCGAGACTTTGGAAATTGGCTTAATCGAGAATTTGCAGCGCAAGGATTTGACGCCGTTTGAAGAGGCGGATGGGTTGCAGCGTTTGGCTGACCATTTTGATTACACGCACGATGATATAGCGCGCAAGATTGGGCGCGCGCGATCCAGCGTGACCGAGACCATGTCGTTGCATGTGATTCCCAGCGAAATTCGCAAAGAATGCATCGAACGCGGGATTCTGACCAAATCGCTGTTGCTGCAGGTGGCGCGGCAGCCCAGCGAAAAGCGGATGCAGGAGATGGTGCATCGCATCGCGCAGGGCGGTTTGACCCGCGATGAAGCGCGCAAGGCGCGCCAGCAGCAGACTGAATCGGCACCCCGGCCGCAGCCGTTTCTTTTTGATTATCGCGCCGAGGATGAGTCGTTTCACGTGCGCGTCCAATTTCGAAAGAGTCAGGTAAGCCGCGAAGAATTGGCGTCGGTGCTGCGGTCAATTCTGCGCGAGATTGAATCGGGAAATATTTCGTCGTCTGCCGCGTAAATTAGTTTTGCATCATCTCTAGCTTTTCCTCATCGCGACTCGCGCAGGTCTGCCCGGACTTTGCTCCGACACTGCTCCATGTCTACGCGGAAATTGCCTGGTTCGAGTTTCACTCTCGAATCATCAAATTGCATACGGCCGCGAAGTTGAATTTCTCTAGCGGCCATCGCACACTATGAACATGACCGATTCCTACGACATTGTTTGCATCGGCGCCGGGCCTACTGGACTCGCCTGCGCGATTGACGCCAAGATGGCCGGCCTGCAGCCGTTGGTGATCGACAAAGGCTGCCTCTGTAATTCGCTGTTTCACTACCCGACCAACATGAACTTTTTTACCACGCCGGAGCGGATGGAAATTGGCGATTTGCCGATGACGACTGCCGCGGGCAAACCGACCCGCGCTGAAGCCCTGAAATATTACCGGCGCACGGTGGAGCATTTTGGACTTGAAGTTCACCAGTACGAAAAAGTGGATCGCATTGCCGGTAAAGATGAAGATTTTACGGTTCACACCACGGATCATGAAGGACGACATCAGGAATACCGGTGCAGAAAAATTGTTATCGCCACCGGATTTTACGACCGGCCGAATCATTTGAGCGTGCACGGCGAAGAGCTCCCGCACGTTTCGCATTATTTCGGCGAGGCGCATCCCTATTGGAATCGCGAAGTGGTGGTCATCGGGGGAGGGAATTCGGCGGCGGAAGCGGCGCTGGACCTGTTTCGCGCTGGCGCCCACGTGACCATCGTTCACCGCGGCGCGGATATGAATAAGGGACTGAAATATTGGGTGAAGCCAGACGTCGAAAACCGGATCCGCGGCGGCGAGATTCGCGCCATTTTTAATGCGCACGTATTGAGTATTGATCCCAAGCACGTCTGGGTGAAAAACGGCCACAACGAGGAAGCCATTCCGGCCGATCAGATCTTTGCGCTGATTGGCTATCATCCCGACTTCGATTTTCTGGAGCATCAGGGAATTTCGCTCGATCCGGTGACCAAGCGGCCGGCGATCAATCCGGAAACGCTGGAAACAAATGTGCCGGGCATCTATGTGGCAGGAGTAGTGGTGGGCGGCTTGCAAACGTCGCGAATTTTCATCGAAAATGGGCGTTTTCACGGGCGTCAGATTATTGCGGCGATCACTGGCAAGGGAAAATTGTCAGATAGCGAGCCGGTGGCTCCTCCGGGCGAGTAGTGGGCCCCTTCCGGGGCAATCGACTCGGCCAATTTCCTCGCGAAAGCTCGGACGGGCCGTGAACGCAGCGCCGAACGCCCGTTTGCCTGAGCCTGCCAACTCTGTTAAAGTACGGTTCGATGGCCTCGTTGATCCAGGAAGTTGGGGAAACATTTGTAACCCTTTTCAAGGGCTTTAGCGTCACCTTGCGGACGATTTTCCGTCCGACGACGACCGAGAATTTTCCCGAAGTTCCTCCCAGCGTACAGCCTCGTTATCGCGGCATTCATGTATTGCAGCGCGATGAGCACGGTTACGAGAAGTGCGTAGGCTGCTTTTTGTGCGCCGCCGCGTGCCCCGCGAACTGCATTTACATCGAAGCCGCCGAAAATACGGACGCCAATCGCATTTCTGCCGGCGAACGATATGCCAAGGTCTACAACATCGATTATTCTCGCTGCATTTTCTGCGGCTACTGTGTCGAGGCCTGCCCGACCGACGCCATCACCCACGGCCACAGCATCGAACTCGCTCCATACGACATCAACTCGCTGCTTTACCGCAAAGAACAACTCCTTGAACCGTGGCCTCCCCAAGCAGTCAATTCCTCAGCCAAAGCCTAGGGTTCATTTAGGCGCAGGCCATTGATCGGTAGAATCGATTTCCCCTTTCTATTTCTCAGAGATAGTCTCAGTACGACCTCGATCAAGTATTTGTAAGACGATCACTACACTAATTTGTCCCCGCGGAGGAAGTCGCCAGCTCGCGCTCCGCGTTGCGAAACGGATCGGTCTTCCGAACCAACCGGACGCCGCTTGCCAGCGCCTACTCACACAGTGTTGAGGTATGGACGCTTGAAATGGGTTTTGTCGCCCGGTTGAGCTGCGTACGATTTTTCGCGTAACTCCGCGCCCACCTTTTAATTTCAAACAGCCACGCCTAGATCCCGCAAAAGACAATCAATCGGCAGGCGCTGTTTCCTCACCGCGCCGACGCCAAAAGTTTAGACAGGATCGCTGGCGCGTCGCGCTACCAAGCAAACATCCATCAGGGGCTGATCGTTGCCAAGGTCAAAACTCAAGCTCCGGGAATGAATAGATTATGTTTTTGATGGCATCACGTGGCGAGGGTGTTGCGCGGTGGCTGATGGTGGAGACGGGGGGCAAGGGGCAGGCGGAAGGCGGAAGGAGGAAGGCGGAGGGCGGACGGGTTACGGTGGAAAGTGGACGGCGGAGTGAGTGAGTTACGGATGTGCAGTTACTTGGCGGGAATCATTCGTGGACGACGGAAGAATTTGTGCGGCGTGAAGAGGGTAGTCGGAGTCCGCTTCTCCGAGGTTGCTCTTTTGTGTGGTTGCTGTGTTTTGGGTGGTGAGGGTGGGCGTGGAATTTCGATTGTTCGATGCTGATGTGGGACTGATCGGCTGGGCAAGGATTGGTTGGGCAGGGACTGGCTGGGGAAGTGCGTCGACGTGTGGCTAAAAAAACATTGTTACGACTGCTGCGGGCTCGTTGAGGCTCCATCGGAATCTCCGGAGTTTCGACATTGGCTTTGCGGGGAACAGTGCGGTGGGTGGCGGGGCGTCGTGAATCTCGGCGGACTCGAGAGTGGGTGCTCGCGCTTGTGGCGAGGACCCGCAGCGATGATCGAACACCGCAAAACTTGATTTCTGGTGCGACGTCATGGAGTCAGGCCGCGTTAAGGCCCTATTCATGGCGCTTGCTCGCGCGGCGGTTGCTGAGATTCGGGGATTCCGGGCGCTTGGTTTGCGATGTGGCATCGTGGCGCAAAAGTTGGAGCCAATGTTAGCGCCGTCTCGATGCCGCGGATTGGACTTCACAGAATTTCCGCGGAAGGGCTGAAATCTAGCGACCGAAACTAGTCGCCCTGGAAGAGGCGATGAACGGAAGAGGCAGTGTTCGTGGGCTACCGAGTGATTGTGCGGACTCGAGGGGATTTCAGACTGGGATTGGTCGAAACGCGGACGGGCGTATGAGCGATTTATTCGAGGTGGCAATGGTCGCACGGGGGCGGGAAAACTTGATTTTCAACGACGCACGAGTTTGGCGCGGTACGAACCCGAGCATCGTTTTAGAGTTTTTGGATTTTCGGGCATGGCCAGCATCACGCCCGACACAAATACTCGAGCGACGCCTTCGGCCGCTGTGCCTGGAGCGTCCAAAGGCGAAGGAAGACTGGCCGAAGCATCGGTGCGCGCCTGGAATAACAAGAGTTGCGCCAGCGGCCGAATGTGCCCCGCCGCGAACGAGGCATCGCCCGCAGGCTCGCGGCGCAGGAAATAGCCATTTTTCAAGTGAGAATTTCGTTGGCGACTTGCGGGCGAACGGATGCTCTCAGCGCGCTTCGAATCCAGTCGACGGCGAATACGATTCGAACCCTTTTTTTCACAACTGCAGTCCACGTTCGAATGGGATGACTGCGGAGCAGTTTCGGTACGCATCGACAACGAATCGGGCCAATCGGAGTGCGATCGCGGCATCAAGTCTTGCTGGTCGAGCAGATTTTCAGGATCGAACGAAATTGACGCAGGCTGCAATGGAGCTACAGCTTCGGAGCAAGGCCCGAGGGACGGCGAGGAAAAGAGGGAGGCCGCGAACCGCTCGACGGGCGGCGCATCACGGGTCGAATTTGGCGATACCAGCTCCGCTGCTGGCCCATTCAACATCAAGCCAAGCGCGGCACGAGCATCATTTTCAGTTGGGGCGCCGGCGCGTTGACCGTCGAGAAGAAAACGAGCGAGCCGGGCGGCAACTTCGGCTTCGATCCATTGCTCATGAAGGTTACGAATTTCCACGCGAAGGTGCGCCACCTGGTCGAGACGCGCGAGTTCAAAACCTTCCAGAGAACTCTGCGAACAGGCCATCAGATATTCAAGCGGCGGCTCGGAGCGGCGCACGAGTGGCCTCCAATGAGCGATTCTCACGTATTAACTGACGGGTAAGATATCACAAGAGTACCACAAGTGCAGGACAGGACGGCAGGGCGAGTACCTGAGGAAAACCTGTTAAGCGAGGACGACGGGGAAATCGCGGAAGTATATTTCATTTTCGGCGCAAAACATTGTCAATTCGCCGCGGGAGCGAGAGGGCCAGGGGCCGCGTTTCGCGCCAAG
>Ga0209530_1000162_pt1 | contig 59304 bp, 54 predicted proteins | sample BlaSpr_A8_Ref_O1_FD_187987 | JGI IMG/M metagenome (GOLD analysis project Ga0209530, IMG submission 187987) | Forest soil microbial communities from Thunder Bay, Ontario, Canada - Black Spruce, Ontario site 2_A8_Ref_O1 (SPAdes) (version 2) | ecosystem: Environmental > Terrestrial > Soil > Boreal...
CATCTTGCGAGCCTCGTCCTCAACGGTCTGAGCGTGGGTCTCAAACCGGCCAGCCATGGCCCGCATCGAGTGCGGGTCGGTCATAAAACGTGTTGCCATGTTTCCTGTCTCCTTATTTCGTAGTCTTCAGTCTGTTGAAGTCTTTGCAGTCGCGATAGGTGCGGCGGGTAGCCGCACAACGGATACATTACGGCCTAACGGGTTAATTGTCGCTCTCAAATGCGTGACAAGTCCCCCCTTATTTCCCGCATCAGACGACGACCTGTTTGGGCATAACGATTGGCTTGAAGCCGTACCGCGGACCGGAGAAGGCACCAGCGCCCTTCGCGGCCCCCGCCATTCCCGGCATGCCGGGTATTATTCCGCCGTTCCCGGCCGAACCGGCTTCCTCGACACCGGCGGTCCAGCCCGAGCCTTCCAGCGGAGCCGTAGAAGAAGCCAGCGTCGCCGGGGCGGCCGAAGACCAGCTGGCCGGTACGGACAGTCCGCCAACGGCGGATGCCTCGCCCATACCCGCCGTCGCTGCCCCGCCTAAGCCTCCCACCGAGTTGACCAGGGTACCTTCCCCGATGCTCGCACCACCGGCGAGTGGAGTGACAAAGTCGGCGCCGGCAGCTGCCGGCACGGCTTGGAGCGTGTGTATAAGTGACACCGCGGTCGGGATGGTGTTACCGACGAACCATGCCGTGGTCACACCTATCTCCTGGACGCCGTTGAAGATGATCGGTGTGCCGCCCAAGCCGTCAAGCGCACTCAGGAGGGGCCCCAGGGGGGTCGTGTTCACCGCGTTATTAAGACCAGTGAAGATGGCGGTGGGGTTGCTTATGAACGACTCCAGGCCTCCGAGCAAGCCCTGCGCCGGCGAGGAGGCGGCCGCTGCAGGAACCGCGGCGGCCTGGGTGGCCGCCGCAGCCGGGCTGGCGGTCGGCGACGCCGGTGTCAGCGGCTGAAGGGCCGCGGCGGCCGTCGCGGCGGCAGAGTAGGTGTACATCGCGGTGGCGTCCTGGACCCACATCTCGGCGTATTGAGCCTCGGTAGCCGCGATCGCCGGCGTGTTGATACCGAGGAAATTCGTCGCCACCAGCGCCGACAGCAGAGTCCTGTTGGCAGCGACCACCGGCGGGGGCACCGTCGCCGTGAACGCCGCCTCGTAAGCGGCCGCCGATGACGACGCCTGGGCAGACGCGTGCTCGAGCGCTGCTGCCGTTGAGCTCAGCCAGGTCACATAAGGCTTGGCCGCGGCCGCCGCCGCCGCCGATCCCGCACCCGTCCACTGTTCGGTGGTCAGCGTGCTGACTATCGACTCCCATGAGGTCGCTGTGGTGGTCAGCTCCGCGGCGAGATTGCCATAGGCCGTCGCGGCGGCCATCAGCGGTCCTGAACCTGCACCGGTATACATGAGCCCGGAGTTGATCTCAGGGGGTAAAGCTGCAAAATCCAATACCATTTCTATATCCCGTCCCTATTTTGCTTCGACCGAGTTTCGCTTCTTCTTAACTACGCGTGACGGCGTTGGCGCCCGCTGCCTAGACGCCCGCCGGCTTCGGCATGACGATGGGCTTGACGCCGTAGCGCGGCGCACCCAACGCGGAGCCCCTCGCAGCAGCTCCCGCTCCCGGCATGCCGGGCATGGCCGCCATCGGCGCGCCGGCTTGCGGCGCCGCGCCGGTCCAGCCGGCAGTCGTGATCGGCGTCAGGGAAGTGGTGCTTGCAACCGGGGTGACCGTCCCGGCCCAGCTCGGTGGCGCCGACATCGAGCTGACCATGGTCGCCTGGCCGATGCCGGCCATCGGCACGGCACCTACGCCCCCCATGCCCATGCCCATGCCGCCTGCGCCGACCGGGCTGACCGTGTCCACTGCGTCGGCAGCGCCAGCAGCGGCATCAGCACCTGTGTCAGCGGCAGCGGCGGGAAGCAGACCACCACCGGCCATACCGAGGCAGTCGGACATGGCCGAGGCATAGTCACCGGCCTGGAAGCTGACGAAGTTGCCCGCGTTACCGGACAGGCTGAACGGCCCAGCACCCGACGCGAGGCTTGCGTCGGGGCCACCAAAGAGCGTGGAGAGGTTTTGGAGGAAGTTGACGATCCCGGGCTGCGTCAAGCTTGCGGCCGCGTTAGAGGCCTCGGTATCCGTATAGGTACCGGAACTCAACCCCAGGGTGCTCACAAACTGCTGTTGAACAACCTGAGCTTCGGCAGCGATCTGCTGGTAGAGCGTGCCGTACGACGAGAAGACTCCCGCCTGCAGGAGCGATACCTGGTCAGCGGCCGGCGGAGCGACGGAAGTGGTCGGTGCCGCCGCCGCCGCGTTCTGCGCCGTCAGTGAAGTCCCGATCCCTTCCAGCTGTGCCGCCGCTGAAAGCAGCTCTTGCGGGATTGTTGTCAGAAATGACATCTATAGCTCCTCATGTGTGAAACTGCCGATCCCGTGTGGCGATCGACCTGTGTGTTGACGTAACAGCCCCTGTGCGTTGGCGTAACGCTAGCGATCCACGCCTCCACCGTCGCGACTGAAAGGGCCAGGGTGACAGCCGTTTACGGGCTTTTAACGTCGGCGCCTATAGTTTTAACAAGTTCTTGCCGGGTGATACGGCGGTGTCATCTGGATTCGGGCGCCGGCGCAGCAAAAAGGCGTGCGGCGCGCGGATCCTACGCGACACGTGGCCGCAGCGCACGCTCAGGAATAGGCCGAATTCGGGGGGTGGGGGATGCCCCGGATCCGGCTTGGGCGCGCTAGATTCGCCGCCGGGCCCCCATAGCCCAATTGGCAGAGGCAGCGGACTTAAAATCCGTCCAGTGTCGGTTCGAGTCCGACTGGGGGCACGGGTATTTGGCCTGCTAGATGCGGCGGCGCGGTGCGTTCCTAGACTGGTGATCCACTCTCGGCGTCACCGTTTGTCACATCCTGACGGAAATTCGCTGCGGCCTCGCGGAGCGCGTCTTCCTGGGAGTGCGCGTAGACCGCCATCCTGAAGGCCGCGCTAGCGTGTCCCAGCCACGCGCCGCGTCATCGCTCAGCGGCTGGCCGAAATCGACCGGCAACGACAGGCCGAGTACCGGTGGGGCAGCTGGGTAGAGCGTTCAACCGAGCCAGCCGCCGTCGCGCCTCGCAGATGGCGCACCGGGCGAGAGGATCACGGGGCGGTTGGCGAAGGATCTCCGAGGCAGTGGCCGTGGTCTGGTTTGATCGTTCCGCCGGGGGCTTTAGCCAGTGCTGCTGCCTCCGCTTCTTCGCGTGTCGGACCCCAGCCTCCGAAGTATTTGGTGTTCGAAGCGTTCGCAACAAGCGCGATGCACCCGCCCTCCCCGCTGGCCAGAAGACGACAGTCGCTGATGTGCTTGCGACACGAGTCCATCACCGTCTTCTCTGCGTCAGCTTGGCTGCTTCCTCCGTCGGTGGTCTTGATCTGCCCAGTGGAGTCCGACATCGCCATCGCAATCCAGTCGCCGCCGGCATGCGCGATCGGCGTTGCTGCGAATGCCACGCCGATCGCGATCGCTGCTGCTGCTGCTGCTGCTGCTAGTTTCTTCATGGGCTTCCCCTGGCCCTCTTCCTTTTGCGCTGCGCCATTGTGGCGCAGTTGTGGCGCAGGTAAACACTATTACACGGCACCCGGCTCGTGCGCAGTTGTTTGCCGGCGCTGGTGCGATTTGGCCGTATCCCTGAAGGGTATGCTCAGAAAACGTTTGCTGGGCGTGTCGGGTAATTGGTAGGCGCCATGTTTTTTCAAAAACACCACTCCCGAGCAGTTGTCACTCCGGCGCCTTGCCGCCGATATCACGGTGAACCGCCACTCATACACTGACCCCTCGTGGGCATGCTGTTTGGTTTTGCGCCGTGGATCGTCTATTGGGTACTTGTCGGTAACGCCCCGTTCGGCACAGCCGTTTTGGTCGCGCTGGCGATCGCCGTCGCCTCATCTGTGATCGGCCGCGTCACCGGGAAGCCGGGGCGAACGCTCGAAATCGGATCTGTCGCAACGTTTTTGATACTGAGCGTGCTGACGTTTACCCTCAGCGAGTCGTTCATGGAGCGGTGGATCCAGCCGCTCAGCAATGCCGGGATCTTCCTTGTGGCCCTCGTCAGCGTGCTGATCGGCAAGCCGTTCGTACGCGAGTTCGCCGCCGCGGAGCAGCCGCCCGACGTGGTCAAGACCGAGCTGTTCGGCCGGGTCACCACGGTCCTGACTTGGATCTGGGTCGCAGCCTTCGCCGGCATGACGGTGTCGTCGGCCATCCCGCCGATCGTGGAGAGCTTCGGGGGAGGGCACGCCTCAATTCTCGATACGAAGACCCCGCTGTCGTTCGTCTTTTACTGGGTCATACCGTTCTCGCTGCTGGGCACCGCGGCGCTCGCGTCGCGATTCCTGCCCGACCGGATGCTTGTCGGCATTGATGACGTCGCGCGCGGGACCTCTTTCATCGCGTACGACGAAGCCACGATCGACGAGCTGTATTACCTTGCCCAGGAACACGCCAATCGCGAGGTCGGCCCAGGCAAAGAGGCCTACAACGTGAAGGTCGGAGGTATGGGGACCCCGCTGACCGGCGACGAGTCCCGAAAGTCGTGGCCCTCGAGCTACAAAGTGCGCGACCAACGGAAGTAATCAGGTAACTCGAGCCGGCGACCGGACTCATCAGCGCGCGCTCCCCGCCCCCTCATCGAACCGCAGGCGCCGCCCGCGATACGGGCTATCCCGTCGAGACGACACGGGTAGACGGCACTCGTTTGGCGGCGTGGGTTGGTCCGATATCGACTGACCTGCGCCGGGGTCCGCCGCGCCACAGTTCGGATACGTTGGTTGCGGCGGGGCGCACCCCACAAGCACCCGGACGAAGCGCATGCGCTCCGCATCTTTTGCAACTACACAAGCGGCCAACCAAGGAGCATCGCGATGAACGCGTTCAGCCCAGATGCCATTCGTGCAGAAACCATCACCATCACCGGCCACGGTGGCGACGAGATCGAGGCCTACCGCGCGATGCCGCTCGCCGAAGGATCGCGCGGCGGAATCGTCTGGATCCACCACATGCCCGGCTACGACCGGGAGACCAAAGAATTCGCCCGTCGGCTTGCCGTCAGCGGCTATTACGTCGTGGCGCCGAATCTGTACTCACGCGAGGCTCCGGGCGCCGCTCCCGATGACGCCGCCGCGGCGGTGCGGGCCGCCGGCGGGGTGCCCGATGAGCGACTGGTCGGCGACGTCGCCGCCGCGGTTGAGCACCTGCGCTCATTGCCCGGCGCGAACGGAAAATTCGGCGTAATCGGGCATTGTTCAGGCGGGCGGCACGCGTACCTGGCGGCGTGCTCGCTGCCCTTCGACGCCGCGGTGGATTGCTACGGCGCGTTCATCTCCGAGGATCCGCCGGAGGGAAGGCCCAAGGCCATGCAACCGATCCTGCACTTGGCACCCAATCTGAGCTGCCCGCTGCTGGGCCTGTTCGGGGTCGAGGACAAGTTCCCAGCGCCCCCTGCGGTGGCTGCCCTGGACGCCGAGTTGACCAAGCTGGGCAAGGCGCACGAATTCCAGTCATACGACGGCGCGGGCCACGCCTTCTTCTCCGTCGACCGGCCCGCGTACCGCCCCGAGGCCGCGGTGGACGGCTGGCGGCGCATCGACGAGTTCTTCGCTACCCACCTGAAAGGCTAGGTCTCAGCAGCCATGTGCACATATCTGACCGAACATATCGAGATCAACGGCAGCGGCAAGGGCCCAGCGGGATGGTTCGGCGCCAACCGCGCGACGGTGTACGTCGACCATGCGGTGCATGCGCCCTACACCCACACGGTCAACATCGACGTGATCAATCCCCAACTCGGGCCGTCCGCACGGGTAGCCCTTGAACTGACCGAGGAGAGCGCGGTGGCGTTGGCCGACGCCATCCGTCACGCGATAGCTCACGCGCCGGCCGGCCTGGCATCCAAGGACCAGTAGGTGACGATGACCACCGACCGTGACTACCCCGGAATGGCCGTGACGCGCGGCAGGATCGAGCCCGCGCCGCGGCGGGTCCGCGGCTTTCTCGGCCACGAGCTGGTCTTCGACACCATCGCGGCCCGTTACGTGTGGGAAATCCCTTATTACCCGGCGTATTACGTACCCCTCGCGGATGTCCGCACGGAATTCCTGCGCGACGAGAACCACCCGCAGAAAGTGCAGTTCGGCCCGTCGCGGCTGCACTCCCTGGTCGGCGCCGGCCAGACCTGCCAGTCGGCCGCGCGGGTGTTCGACGCCGGCACCGACAGCCCCGTCGCGGGTACCGTGCGATTCGAGTGGGATCCGCTGCGGTGGTTCGAGGAAGACGAGCCCATCTACGGCCACCCGCGCAATCCTTATTCGCGGGTCGACGCGCTGCGCTCGCACCGCCAAGTCCGGGTAGAGCTCGAAGGCGTCCTGCTCGCCGACACCCGGTCTCCGGTGCTGCTCTTCGAAACCGGTTTGCCCACAAGGTATTACATCGATCCGACCGATATTGCATTCAAGCATTTGGAACCATCTCAGACGCAGACGCTGTGCCCGTACAAAGGAGTGACGTCGGGCTATTGGTCGGTGCGGGTGGGCGAGGCTGCGCATCCCGACCTCGCGTGGACGTATCACTATCCGCTGCCCGCCGTTGCCCCGATCGCCGGCTTGGTGGCGTTCTACAACGAGAAGCTCGACATCATTGTCGACGGCGCGCCGCTGGCCCGGCCGCATACTCAGTTCAGCTAAACCAATTGTTCTCAACCCGTTAGCTGATGCAGGGAGCTCGGCGCAGTGCCGGAGTGCTTTCGAGTTCCTCTACTATGCGCCTGGCAACGTCCTTGGACTGCTTGGCGACGAAGCCGATCAACCCGGGTCGCGACTCGAACCCGATGAACCGCAGCCCCGCTTCTGCTGACACCTTGCCGGCAGCCCTGGGTAGTCCGCGCTCGTCGAGTACCGCGAGATGGCCCACCACGCGCTCCAAGCCTCGCCGAAAGCCCGTGGCACAGATAACCGCGTCGGGTTCCAGCCGTTGCCCGTTGACCAGCCGAACGCCGGTGCTGTCGAATCGGTCGACCGTGGGTACCACCTCGAACGCACCGTCGCGGATCGCTTGGATCACTTCCTTGTCGACGATCGTGGGTGCCCGGCCATGTCTGATCCTGCGGGTGAACACGCCCTCGGTGGGTGTCGGCAACCCGAACGCGGAGAGGTCTCCGACGCTCAGCCGGCGTCCGAACGCGGCCAAGGCGTCCGCGAGCCAAACCGGTGCGCGGAAAAGCGGCGTCGCGATCAAATCCGATGGTAGGCCGCCTGGTAATGAGCGCAGCATGATGTTCGGCGCGGTACGAACCGCGAGCCAAGCTTGCTTCGCTCCACCGGCCGTGAGCTCATCGACGATCTCCATCCCCGATGAACCAGCGCCCACAACCAGCACCCGCTTACCTCGGTAAGGCGCAGCGTTGCGGTAGGCCGACGAATGCAGCAATTGGCCGGTGAAGCCATCAAGTCCGGGCCACAGCGGAATGTGGGGCGTGTGTTCGTATCCCGTTGCGACGACCACATGGCGGCAACCGATGTTGCCGGACGTCGTCCGCAGCCACCAGCCGTCGGTGCGTCGGTCGATTCGGCACAGCTCGGTGTTGAGCCGCAATTCAATCCCGTCTTCGCGGGCGTGGTGATCAAGGTGTTCGACGACTTGATCACGCGTTGGAAAGACAGGTGTGCTCTCGGGATATGGCCGGTCGGGTAAATGCGAGAACTGTCTGCAGGAATTGAGCTTCAGCGTGTCGTAGCGACCTCGCCAGGAGGAACCGACCTGATCAGCTCGGTCGATCAACAACGGACGCAAGCCACGGTCGCGCAGGCTGAGCGCCATCGAGACGCCGGCTGGACCCGCGCCGACGACTACGACCTCATACTCCGATATTTCGTTCTTGACGAGCCAAAGCGCACCCCGTCGGCTACCCAGTCGCGAATCCTTTTGCATAGATTTCCAGCCTCAAATCCAACGATGTTGCGGCGCAATCGTTTCAGCGGCGATGTAAGACGGCCGCAGCCGCTACGTCGAGCGCCAATTCCTGGTGGCCCCTTCCGATTGAATGCGGGAGTTGGGTCTGTTAGTGACACGGTGGTCCCGGCGCCCTGGTTCATCCGCTCGCCGCCGCTGCCGCCTGGCTACCGCCATGAGCCGGCCGACATCGCAGGAGTTACCTGGCTCAATTACTCGCTGCTTCGGCGATCAGGGAGCGCGCAGGGCGAAATGATTTCGACATGAAGCTGCCTGATCGAGCGCAATGTGATATTCGCCTCCTTTTGCCGTCCTATGCAAGAGCTTCTTACCTTGGCGAGCGGTTCGCGGCCGCACCTGCTATTAGCGAAAATAGCTGATGCACCTGGTGAATACCATAGCGATCGTTTGCTGTTGAGCTGATGTCGGTATGCTTGATCCTGGTAGCCTGAGCGGAGTCTGAGTCGGCGACGTGACGTAGGTAACAGCATCTAATTTGAATTCTTTTTGATCAGAATTCAGCCCGGTAGAATCGCTATAAAAGAGGCGTAACAGTGCCTTTTCGGTGCTGAAATCCGATTATTCCCGGATGGGCCCGGATAGGCCCGCATGGTCCGGCGCCGCCAACGTCGCACAGAGCAGTTGCGGCGGGGTCGCCCCACGGAGGTTCGACGAAGAGAGCAAAGGCGGTGTCAGCGTGAACCTGAAAAGGTATCTGAACGGCCGGGAGGCCGCCCGCAACGGCCAAGATGGCAAGATCCCCGAACTCGGCGCCGCACCGGGGTTGCCGATCGTCGTCGAGATTCCGGTAAACAACGGGCCGATCAGCGGCATCGCGGCCAGCTCCGACGGCAGCCGGTTGATGGTCACCAACTACGCCCGCAACAGCGTCTCGGTCATCGACACCGACGCTTGCCGGGTGCTGGACACTGTCCCCGGCGTCAGCGAACCCTTCGCGATCGCGGTCGGCAGTGCTGACGCCGGCCGGGCCTATGTCAGCACGGCGTCAACGGCCTATGACTCGATCGAGGTCATCGACGTGTCCACCAACATGGTTGTCGCCTCTTATCCGCTGGCGCTCAGCGTGAGCGACCTAGTGGTCTGCGCCGACGGAAGATATGTCTACGCCAGCCGAAATGGCGTTCGCGGTGTTGATGTCGCGGTCCTGGACACCACGACTGGCCTGGTCGAGGTCATCGACATCGCTGACCCTTTTAAAGCGCCGGGAACCACCACTGAATGCGTGCGCATCGGCTCCGACGGTGATCGCTTGTACGTCGGCGCCAACGGGCCGGCCGGCGGGCAACTCGTTGTGATCGGCACGCCCGCGCAATCCGACCAAGAGGCGGACCGCGGACGCTCGCGCTGGCGCCGGAAGAACTCGAAGAAGTCCACCCGGTCTCGGGAGGCGGCCGCGCACACCGGCTTGAGCGTTGTCGGCACCGTTGCGATCGGCTTGCCTATCCGCGACGTCGCGCTGAGCGCCAACGGCGCCATCGCCTATGTGGCCAGTTGCGGTGCCGACTGCGATGCGGTCATCGATGTTATCGACACCCACACCAACAAGATCGTCAGCACGCGCAAGATCAGCGAGGTCGGCGGCTTGCTCACCGGGTTGACGCTCAGCGGCGACGGCGACCGTGCCTACCTGGTCGGCGGCGACGGCGTCACGGTGTTGTGCACGCTCACTCTCGACGTCGTCGGCACCATACAGGTGGCGAAGCAGCCGTCGTGCGTGGTGGAAAGCCCGGACGGAAACTGCCTGTACATCGCCGACTACTCCGGCGCGGTCACTGTGGCCCCGGTTGGTTCGGCAATCACGTCGGGTGTCGAGGACTCGGTGGACGAGACCGACGCCGCGGCCGAGTGGGCCATGCCTGAGCTGCTGCAGTACGAGCCGGCCCTGGCCTGACCCGGCCGGTTTTGGCTCCGGATAAATCCGGATAAAGAGGCCTTCTCGGGGAACCCGTTTATCACGGTATACGCGTGGCGATAGCATTCGCCGGAGCGAACCATGAGGCGGTGCTGCGCCGAGACCCATAAGGCGGTATATCGATGTACAGCACGATGCAGGACTTTCCGTTGACCATTGCCGCCATAATGCGGCATGGCTGCGGCGTCCACGGGGCACGTACGGCAACCACTGCGACAGCTGCCGGTTATCGGCGCATCAGCTACCGCGAAGTGGGTCAACAGGCCGCTCAGTTGGCAAATGCATTGCGCGGCATCGGCGTGACCGGAGACCAGCGGGTCGCCACGTTCATGTGGAACAACGCCGAACACCTGACGGCTTACCTGGCGGTGCCGGCGATGGGTGCGGTTCTGCACACCCTTAACATCCGGCTCTTCCCCGAGCAGGTCGCCTATGTCGCCAACGAGGCCGAAGACCAGGTCGTCCTGGTCGACATGTCGCTGGCCAATTTGCTGGGGCCGATCCTGCCCAACCTCGAGACCGTGCACACCGTGATTGCGGTCGGGGCGGGAGACCTGGCGCCGCTGCAGGACTCGGGCAAGACCGTGCTGCGCTACACCGAGGTGATCGACCGCGAGTCGACCGAGTTCGACTGGCCGCAAGTCGACGAGAACTCAGCGGCCGCGATGTGTTACACGAGCGGCACCACCGGCAACCCCAAAGGCGTCGTCTACAGCCACCGTTCGAGCTACCTGCACACCATGGCGAACTGCACGGCAAACGGCGCTGGGCTCGGGTCCAGCGACAGCGTGCTGCCGATCGTGCCGATGTTCCACGCCAACGGGTGGGGGTTGCCCTATGCCGCGTTGATGGCAGGTGCGGATCTGGTGTTGCCCGATTGCCGCCTAGACCCGCGCTCGCTGATCGATATGGTCGAAAAGCTGCGCCCCACGGTTGCCGGCGCGGTGCCGACCATCTGGAACGACATCATGCACCAGCTGGAGAAAGACCCGGACCACGATATGTCATCGCTGCGGCTGGGGGTCTGCGGCGGCTCGGCCGTTCCGGTGTCGCTGATGCGCACCTTCGAAGATAAACACGGCGTCCAGATTCGGCAGCTGTGGGGCATGACGGAAACGTCGCCGCTGGCGACCATGGCCTGGCCGCCGCCGGGGACCCCGGAGGACCAGCATTGGGCGTACCGCGGGACCCAGGGCCAACCGGTCTGCGGTGTGGAAGCCCGCATCGTCGACGATGACGGCCAGGTGCTGCCTAACGACGGCAACGCTGTCGGTGAGGTGGAAGTTCGCGGCCCGTGGATCACCGGCTCGTATTACCGGGGACGCGACGCCTCCAAGTTCGCATCCGGTTGGCTGCGCACCGGTGACGTCGGCCGCGTCAATGAGCAGGGCTTCATCACGCTGACCGACCGGGCCAAGGACGTGATCAAGTCCGGCGGGGAATGGATCTCCTCGGTGGAGTTGGAGAATTGCCTGATCGCCCACCCGGACGTGCTCGAGGCCGCGGTCGTCGGCGTTCCCGACGAGCGCTGGCAAGAACGGCCGCTGGCCGTCGTCGTGGTCAACGAAGGCGCGTCGGTCGGCGCAGCCGATCTGCGGAAGTTCCTCGCGGACAAGGTCGTTCGGTGGTGGTTGCCTGAACGGTGGGCTTTTGCCGACGAGATTCCCCGCACCAGCGTGGGCAAGTACGACAAGAAGACCATCAGATCTCGCTACGCTGACGACGCCTACGAGGTCGTCGAAGCGCGCGACTGAGGGCTCCGGCGCGAGCAGACGTAGAATCGCCTAGTTTCGCCGCCAAAAGTGCGATTCTGCGTCTGCTCGCGAGGAAGGTGAGGAGTCCATGAGCCTGCGGGTCGTTCAATGGGCAACCGGATCGGTCGGTATCGCGGCGATCAAAGGGGTGCTGGAACATCCCGAACTCGAACTTGCCGGCTGCTGGGTGTACTCCGAAGCCAAGAACGGCAAAGATGTCGGCGAGATCATCGGCGCACCGCCACTGGGAGTGACTGCGACCAACAGCATCGACGAAGTGCTCGCGCTGGATGCTGACGCGGTGATCTACGCACCGTTGCTGCCCAATGTCGAAGAGGTCGCGGCACTGCTGCGGTCGGGCAAGAACGTCGTGTCCCCGCTCGGCTGGTTCTACCCTGGCGAAAAAGAGGCCGCCCCGCTGGAAATCGCCGCACAGGCCGGCAACGCGACGCTGCACGGCGCAGGAATCGGGCCGGGGGCGGCCACCGAGCTGTTCCCATTGCTGTTGTCGGTGATGTCGACCGGCGTGACTTTCGTTCGCTCCGAAGAGTTTTCCGACCTTCGTACCTACGGCGCACCGGATGTACTGCGCTATGTGATGGGCTTCGGCGGGACGCCCGACAGCGCGTTGACCGGGCCGATGCAAAAGCTGCTCGACGGCGGCTTCATGCAGTCCGTCCGGCTGGTTGTCGACCGGGTGGGTTTTGCCGCTGATCCCGAGATCCGCTCGTCGCAGGAGGTGGCCGTCGCGACAGGGCCGATCGACTCGCCGATCGGGGTGATCGAGCCGGGACAGGTCGCCGGGCGCCGCTTCCACTGGGAGGCACTGGTCGGGGACAGGGTGGTGGTCCGGATCACGGTGAACTGGCTGATGGGCGAGGAAAACCTTGATCCGCCTTGGTCTTTCGGGCCCGCAGGGGAGCGGTACGAGATGGAAGTTCGTGGAAACCCGGACACCTTTGTGACGGTCAAGGGATGGCAGCCGGAGAGCGTGGAAGAGGGGCTGCAGAGTAACCCGGGGGTCGTTGCGACCGCAGCACACTGCGTGAATGCGATCCCCGCGACCTGCGCCGCGCCAGCGGGCATTCAAAGCTTCTTCGATCTGCCGCTCATCACCGGCCGGGCGGCGCCGGGCTTGAGCGCCAAGAACTGAAAGCGATTACGCCCATGCCACAGTCACTCGTCGTCGCGCAATCGCGCTTCATACCGATCTCGCCTGAGATAGCTTTCCATCCCATGCTAGTGATGCCCCTGACAGATGTCTTCAAGCGCTGGTATGGGCCAATCCCGCCGATCAAAGAAGTGCGCGACCAGATCGGAGGGTGGGACGCCGCGGGCCAGACCCGCACCGTGCGGCTGGTCGGTGGTGGCGGCATGCGCGAGGAGCTGACCAGCGTTGACGCGCCGCGATCGTTCGGCTATCGGCTCGCCGAAGTCAAGGGCCCGGTGGCGCTGCTGGTCGACCACGTCGTGGGTGAATGGGTCTTCGCACCGGCGGAGGGCGGAACCGAGCTCACCTGGCGCTGGAATATTTATGCCAAGTCGCCGCTGACCTCGTGGGCGCTTCCAGTGTTCGGCAGGCTTTGGAAGGGCTATGCGCGGCAAACGCTGCAGGAATTGTCGGTGTTGCTGACGGCCTGACGGCCTGACTTCGCTACCGTCTAGCCCATGTGTCGACTTTTTGGCCTGCATGCCGGGTCCGATGTTGTTACCGCGACGTTTTGGCTGCTGGATGCCCCGGACAGTCTGGCCGAGCAAAGCAGGAGAAACCCGGACGGTACGGGCTTGGGAGTCTTCGACGCGCACGGCCGGCCGCAGCTGCACAAAGAGCCGATCGCGGCTTGGCAGGACGCCGACTTCGCCACCGAAGCGCACGACATTTCCGGCACGACGTTCATCGCGCACATCCGCTACGCCACGACCGGGTCGCTCGACGTCCACAACACCCACCCGTTTTTGCAGGACGGCCGGATCTTCGCCCACAATGGCGTCGTCGAGGGGCTGGACGTCCTCGACGCAAGATTGCGTGAGATCGGCACCGCTGACCTGGTCTTGGGCCAGACGGATTCCGAGCGAGTATTCGCCTTGATAACCGGCTCGATCCGCGCTCGCGGGGGCGACGTGACCGCCGGCCTGATCGACGCCATGAAATGGGCCGCGGCGAATGTGCCGATCTATGCGGTCAACATATTGCTGAGCACCGCCACGGATATGTGGGCGCTGCGCTACCCGGAGTCCAACGAGCTCTACCTCCTGAACCGGTCCGACGTCCAAGCAGCGGAGCCTGATTCCGAATTCGACTTGCGCACCAAGCGAATTCGCGCGACATCTGATCATCTGTCCAACCGGCCGTCGGTGGTGTTCGCCACTGAACGGATGGACGACGACCCGCGCTGGCGTCTGCTCGCTCCGGGGGAGCTGGTTCACGTCGACAAGACGCTGCACGTCACTCGCAGTGTGGTGCTACCAGACCCGCCGGCGCATCTGCTGCGTAACTCGGATCTGAGCGCGCACGCCCAGCAAGCGCAACACACCTCGGTGTGAGGACTGCCCGCGTTGGCCTTGGCCGGCACTGGCAGAGTGGGTGGGCGTGGCTGCCAAACGCGCACTAGTGCTAGCCGGTGGGGGATTGGCGGGGATCGCCTGGGAGACAGGTGTTCTGCTGGGCATCGCCGACGAGTCGCCGGCGGCTGCGCGGCAACTGCTCGACTCGGATGTGTTGATCGGGACATCGGCCGGTTCGGCTGTCGCCGCGCAGATCGGCAGCGGCAGCACGCTCGAAGTGCTGTTCGGCCGCCAAATCGCCGAGACGTCGGCTGAGCTCGATCCCGGCGTCGGCATCGAGGGCATCATCGAACTTTTCTTGGCCGCCTTGAGCGATCCGGACACCCCGCAACCCGATGGGCCGCCGGTAACGACGCTGAACAAGACAAGGCGGCAGATGCAGCGGATCGGGGAGGTGGCACTGGCCACCGAAACCGTTCCCGAGGCCGTGCGCCGCGAGGTGATTGCGCAGCGCTTGCCGTCGAACGAGTGGCCGGACCGGGTGCTGCGGATCACGGCGATCGACATCGCCATTGGCGAACTGGTCGTTTTCGATCGGGACTCAGGTGTCGGGCTCGTCGACGCGGTGGCGGCCAGTTGCGCGGTGCCGGGGGCGTGGCCACCGGTGACAATCGCGGGCCGACGCTACATCGACGGCGGGGTTGCCAGCTCGGTCAACCTCGGGGTTGCCCGCGATTGTGACGTGGCGGTGGTCTTGTCGCCCGCCGGCATGGACACGCCGTCGCTCTTCGGCGGTGGGCCGGCTGCCGACCTCGCAGCGTTTGCCGGTGAGGCGTTGGCCGTGTTCGCCGACGACAATTCGGTGGCGGCTTTCGGGTCCAATCCGCTGGATCCGCGTTGCCGCAGCAAGTCGGCGGTGGCCGGACGTGAGCAGGGACGCCGCGAGGCGCAGGCGGTCGCCCGGTTCCTGGGTATCTGACTCGGTCTTGGACCCGTTAGCCCTCTATCGCCTGCGCGGCAGGCTCGTCCACGTTCATTTCGAGGGTGTCCAACGCCTGCGCCGCAAGAGCGCGGCCGGCGGCGATCACCTCCACCGCGCGGTGAAATTCGATGAGCCGGCGATCCCGACGATGTCGTAGCCGCGCTCCCGCAGCGCCTCGATAACCCCGATATGGGCGTAGCCCCGGGCGCCGCCGCTACCGAGTGCCAGTGCCACCCGGACGGGTGATGACCGCGATGTGACTACTCCACCGGGACCGTCAGACATCCCTACATTTTGCGCGGCGCATCGGACTGTCAGCGGCTGCGTCGGTAATTTTGTGCACCCGTGATCCCAACTCGCGCAGGAGTCTTTGGCGGAGCCCGAGCGCTACCCGCATTCGTCCTTTGTCGCCGCACGCGCTGCGACGATCACGGCGGCCTGACGGGCCAGGCTGAGGTCTGCCCATCGGGCGTTCCAGGTGCCCGCAGTACCCGACGGCGACGCCTGAACCATCGCCAAATACCGCTCCAACATCGAATGACCGGCTTTGGGGTGGGCTTCCATCCACACTTTTGCCGCGTGACAGGCCTGGTAATACTGCTCCTCGGTCGAATCCGCCGGGACGTCGACCCTGGTCGTCACCCCGGCGGGGGACAGCCCGATCGCGCCCGGCGGTGCAGGACGGGGGGCGCCGGGAGTGGCCGACCTCGATGCTGAGGAGGATGCCGAGGAGGAGGTTGGAGAGGATGTCGAAGAGGAGGTTGGCGTGCCGTCGTGGGCGGCTTGCGAACAGCCCGTGACACCGAAAAAACCTGCCGCGAAAACAACCGTGCCCCACAGCAGGGGGCCATGAGCACACCAGCGCACGGTCTCAATCTATGCAACACTGGCGCCCGTGATCGAGCGCTTCGGATTTTGCGAGTGTTGTCGGCCCTAAAACGCCGCCGCTTGCCCAATCCGTCCACTCTGGAGTTCGCCCGAATGTCTTTAACCGCTGCCTCGTCTTTACCTGCCACCACTCCTGTCGCACGGCGTCCAGTGACCCTGGCGCCCATCCCAGCACCATCCTCGGGGCCTACCCGGCTGCGGATTCCCGACCTCATGTACGCCACCGACCGAGCCGCCGACGACGTGCTCAGCGGTCGCTGCGACCATCTGCTGCCCGAGGGCGGCGTGCCGGACTCGGAGCGCTGGTTCACCCGCATCCACGGCGACGGTGAACTGGACGTCTGGCTGATCAGCTGGGTTCCCGGTCGCGCCACCGAATTGCACGACCACGGCGGCTCGCTGGGAGCGCTGACCGTGCTGTCCGGGTCGCTCAACGAGTTCCGGTGGGATGGTCGGCGACTGCGGCGACGGCGGCTCGATGCTGGCGATCAGGCCGGGTTCCCCCTGGGCTGGGTGCATGACGTGGTCTGGGCGCCCCGCCCTGTCTCAAGGCCCGCCGAGGCCGCTGGGACGGTACAGCCGACCCTCAGCGTGCATGCCTACTCGCCGCCGCTGACCGCGATGTCGTACTACGAAGTCACTGACCGCAACAGGTTGCGTCGCCAGCGCACCGAATTGACCGATCAACCGGAAGGGCCGTGATGAGCCGAATCGACCGAGTGCTGAACGCTGCCCGGCGCCGGTATCGCCGCCTACGTGCCGACCAGGTACCTGAGGCCCTGCAGCGCGGCGCCGTACTCGTCGACATCCGACCACAGGCCCAGCGCTCCAGCGAGGGCGAGGTGCCGGGGGCGCTGGTGATCGAACGCAACGTGCTGGAATGGCGCTGCGACCCGACCAGTGACGCGCGGCTGCCAGAGGCTGTCCACGACGACGTCGAGTGGGTGATCATGTGCTCGGAGGGTTACACGTCCAGCCTGGCGGCGGCGGCGCTGCTCGACCTGGGCCTGCACCGTGCCACCGACGTGGTGGGTGGCTACCACGCGCTGGTGGCCGACGGTGTGTTGGCCGAATTGGTCAGTAGATCGCTCGACCCGCGGCGCCCGCACCCGGGTTTGCTGGCAGATGCCGGCACGACCGGTCGCCGCTGGATCTAGCTAACCGCTCGAGCCGCCGGCGGAGGCGTTGGCGTGCAGCAGCGGCCGTAGCCGCTCGGTTTTGTCCTGCGTCCATCCCGGCGGGGACAGCACCGCGGCCCAGCCGTCGGCAACGTCGGCGACGTAGTGATGGCCATGCCCGGGTGGCACGTTCACGGCGACGGCCATGTCCGCCGAGACTTGCAGGAACGTCACCACCGGGATCCAGCGGGTCTGGGGCAGCACGTCGTACCCCCGCTTTTCCTTGAGCCAATCCGGTTTGCTGAACAGCAGGTCGGGAGTCCACCAGGCGATCGGGTCGGAGGCGTGCTGCAAATACACCACCCGCGGGTGGTCCCACGTTGGATTCGGGCGCATCAGATCACTTGGTCGAGCGACGAACCGGACGTTTTTCCCGTCGTCGTAGATGGGCAACCACTCCGGCGATCCGGCATCGCGTGTCGCGGTCAGGTCGGTCCAGATGGTGTTGTTGAATGTCGGCCCGCTGAACAAGGCGCCGTCGGTACGGGCCAGCACGTTGTTGACGCTCATAAAGGGCGCCTCGCCGCCGAACGATCCCAGACTCTCGCCGAACACGACCAGCTTGGGGCGTTTGAATTCGGGCATCTGCCGGATCAGTTTGTCGACGGCTTCGAACAATGCCTGACCGGCGTGCCGAGCATTTTCCTTGTCTACCAGGAAGGACAGCCAGCTGGGCAGAAACGAGTACTGCATGCTCACGATCGCGGTGTTGCCGTTGTACATGTACTCCAGCGCGTCGGCTTCGGCCTCGTTGATCCAGCCGGTGCCGGTGGTGGTGCCGACCGCGACGACGGCGCGTTGTAGTCCGCCGGTGCGCTGTAGTTCGCGGGCCGCCAAGTCTGCGGTCGCCGTGATGCCGTCCGCGGAGTTCAGCCCCGCGTAAGCCCGGATCGGCTCGATGGCCCGGGCTCCGTTGAATGCGGTGAGCTGTTCGGCTCTGGGACCACTGTCGACGAAGATTCGGCCCTGGTGCCCCAGCGAGTCCCATGACACCAGCGATTGCGGCCCGCCTGACCGCATCGGGGTCTTCGGCGCCGCGATATCGGGACCCATCTCGTCGTTCACGGAGGCGAAGGTGTTGTTCATGGTGCGCATGGCGAACTTGACCACGACACCGTTGAGCAGGGTGATCGTCAGCACCACGAGCAGGACCACCACGATGGTGGCCGAGACCCGGAACGGAGCGATCCGGTCGAGCTGCCCGACCAGAAAACTGACGAGCTTGCGGATGAGCTGGCCGATCTCGACCAGCGTGAACAGCACCACTAGCGAAAGGACTGCGGCGAACGGGTAGTCATACCACTTCAGGTGTTCGACTCCCATCAGGTCACGCACGTCGTCTTGCCAGACGTGGAACCAGATCGCCATCAGGACCATGCCGACAACGCCGACTGGAATCAGCACCTTCCACGCCCAGCGCGGGGGCGGTGGGCTGTCATCCTTCATGCGCATGTAGTGGAACAGCCAGACGGCGAAGACGCCCAGCCCGTAGCCACTGGCGCCGGAGCATCCGCTGACCAGTCCCTGGAACAACGCGCCGCGTGGCAGCAGCGACGGGGTCATCGAAAACCATATGAAGATCAGGCCAACCGCGGTGCCGGTGAACGTGTAATGGCGTAGCCACCAAGGACTTTTGGTCGCTTTCGCGATTGGGGTCGGGGTGGGCTCGGGTTTGGTTCCCAGTTTGCCGCCACCGTGCGTCTCAGGGCCCGCTGTGAGGCCGACCTGCCCGGCGAAGGCTGCTTGTTTGGCTGGCCCGTCGCCGGCGGCGGTCGTCGCAGAACCTGGTTCGCTCATCGAAAGTGTCCTACCGGTGGGTGAAATTGGCGGGGCGCTTCTCGATGAATGCTGCCATTCCTTCGGACTGATCCTCGGTCGCAAAGGCCGAATGGAACAACCGCCGTTCGTAGAGAAGGCCTTCGGACAGCGTGGATTCGAAAGCCCGGTTGACGGCTTCCTTGGCCATCCGTGCCGCTGAACGCGACATCTGCGAAATGGTGGTCGCGACGGCTTTGGCTTCGGTCAGCAAGTCGTCGGCCGGCACCACTCGCGAAACCAGGCCGCTTCGTTCAGCTTCGGTGGCGTCGATGGTGCGCCCGGTCAGGATGAGGTCCATGGCTTTGGCTTTGCCGATAGCTCGGGTCAGCCGCTGCGAACCGCCCATGCCCGGCAGCACACCGAGTTTGATCTCCGGCTGGCCGAACTTCGCCGTGTCAGCGGCGATCAGCAGGTCACACATCATCGCCAGCTCGCAGCCACCGCCAAGTGCGTGCCCTGCCACGGCGGCGATCGTCGGGGTGCGCACGGCGGCCAGCTTGCTCCAGGTTGCGAAGAAGTCCGAGCCGAAAGCGTCGGCGAACGTCAGGGCGGCCATTTCCTTGATGTCGGCGCCGGCGGCGAACGCCTTGGCCGAACCGGTGATAATGATCGCCCCGATGCCGGGATCGTCATCCAGTTCAGTTGCGGCTCTGGTCAGTTCGTTCATCACCTGGCTGTTGAGGGCATTGAGTGCCTTCGGCCGGTTCAGCGTGATGATCCCGACTCGCTGATCGCGCTCGACCAGAATGGTCTCGTACTCGGTGTTCTCTGCTGCGGATGCCACCAACCCTGCCTTTCTAGAAACTCAAGTCGTCGGCCACCGGCGCGAAATACGCGTCGATATCTGCCGCACTGACTGCGGCCAGGGTCGCCGGCGACCACTTCGGATTGCGATCTTTGTCGACTATCAGCGCGCGGATGCCCTCCACCAGATCGTGTGAGCGTGCCGACGCGGATGACACCCGATAATCCTGGACCAGAACATCTTCCAGCGTTTTCAGCTTGGCTGCGCGGCGCACCGCCTCCAACGCCACGGACACCGCGATGGGAGAGCGACCGGCGATCAGGTTTGCGGCGTCTTGCGCAGGTCCGGAGTCGTGCCCGCGCAGCGCTGCGATGATGTCTTCGAGCGTCTCGCCCGAATAGCACTTGTCAATCCAAGCGCGTTGCGCTACAAGGTCGCTGGGCGGGGGTTCGACGACGTGGGCGGCCAGGGCGCTGTCCAGTCCGTCGTCGACAATCGCTTGGGTGAACGCCTCGAGTTCGCTATGCGGTAGGTAGTGGTCGGCGAATCCCATTGCGATGGCGTCAGAGCCGGAAAACGGCGCTCCGGTCAGCGCGGCGTGCAGACCAAGCGCGCCCGGTGCACGTGACAGCAGAAACGCCCCACCGACGTCGGGAATGAAGCCGATGCCGACCTCGGGCATTGCCACCTTTGAGGTTTCGGTCACCACCCGGTTGCTCGCGTGTGCACTGACCCCGACGCCGCCGCCCATCACGATGCCGTCCATCAACGACACGAATGGCTTGGCGAACCGGCCGATCTGGCCATTGAGCAGATACTCGTCGCGCCAGAATCGCCGCGCCTCGACGCCGTCTTTGCGGGCGCTGTGGTAGACCGCGACCACATCGCCGCCGGCGCACAATCCGCGCTCGCCGGCCCCGGATAGCACCACCGCGCGGACTGTATCGTCGTCTTCCCATCGAGTGAGTACGGCGCTCAGCTCGTCGACCATCTGCTGGTTCAGCGAGTTAATCGCCTTGGGGCGGTTGAGCGTGATCAGTCCGATGCCGCCGTCGACGCGGGTTAGGACCTCGTCAGATTCCCCAGTCACGCCGTTCGTCACGCCCTAGCACCCCAATCGCCGGAATCCATTTACCTCACGCTATCTAAAAATGCTGTACAGAAGGCTGTCTGAGTCTTGACCAGCAATCTAGATTGTTGTTAGCTCAGCGGTGCCCCCGGGTAAGGTTTATTTTTATCCCGACGACAACATCCAGGTTCGGAAAGCCCAGAAAACACCAGCTCCGCTGGGAACCGGGGCGGGCCATCGATCGTTGAGCATGTGTTCGCATAGCTCGAAGCCACAGCCATCAGAGAGGATCCGACGGTGCGGGAGACTAGCAACCCGGTTTTTCGTTCCCTGCCTAAAGGGCGGGGAGGATATGCGCAATTCGGCACTGGCGCGGCCCAGGTCCAGCAGGGGTACTACCAAGCTGACCCCTACGCCGCTCCCTACCAGGAGGCCCGGGGGACCAGGGCCTCCCGTCCGCTGACCATCGACGACGTTGTCACCAAGACCGGCATCACGCTGGCCGTGCTGACCGCCTCGGCGGTCATCTCCTACTTCCTGGTGGCGGGGAATCTCGCACTGGCGATGCCGCTGACCCTGGTCGGCGCGTTCGGCGGCTTGGCACTGGTGCTGGTGGCCACTTTCGCGCGCAAGCAGGACAGCCCGGCGATTGTGCTCAGCTACGCCGTCCTTGAGGGGCTGTTCCTCGGCGCCATCTCGTTCCTGTTCGCAAACTACCGGGTGTCGTCCACCAGTGCCGGTGCGCTGATAGGGGAGGCCGTCCTGGGCACCTTCGGGGTGTTCTTCGGCATGCTCGTCGTGTACAAAACCGGGGCCATCCGAGTCACGCCCAAGTTCACCCGGATGCTGGTCGCCGCGATGTTCGGCGTGCTGGCCCTGATGCTCGGTAATTTCTTGCTGGGAATGTTCGGTGTCGGCGGCGGTACGGGCCTAGGCCTGCGCAGCGGCGGACCTTTGGCGATCATTTTCTCGCTGGTATGCATTGGCATCGCGGCGTTCAGCTTCCTCATCGACTTCGACGCGGCCGACCAGATGATCCGCGCAGGAGCGCCCGAGAAGGCGGCATGGGGCATCGCGCTCGGTCTGACCGTGACGCTGGTGTGGCTGTACCTCGAGATCCTGCGTCTGCTCAGCTACGTGCAGAACCGTTAGTCCCCCGCAAGCGGGAGAAGCCGGCACGCCAACTGGCGTGCCGGCTTTTTCGTGCGCTGTGCGGCGCTGGCGGGGACGTTCGGCGTGTCGCCGCCTGGTGCGCACATTGAATGCCCAGGACGCACGCTCGAACGGCCGAGCAGCCCTAACTCAGCCGCTCGAGGACCATGGCCATACCCTGGCCGCCGCCGACACACATGGTTTCCAGACCAAACGTCTTGTCGTGGGTCTTGAGGTTGTTCAGCAGCGTGGTGGCGATGCGTGCGCCGGTCATCCCGAACGGGTGGCCCAGGGCGATCGCTCCACCCGACACGTTCAGTTTGTCCTCGTCGATGCCCAGCTCGCGGGCTGAACCCAGCACCTGCACCGCGAAGGCCTCGTTGATCTCGAACAGATCGATGTCGCTGACCGACATGCCGGCCCGCTCCAGCGCCTTCTTGGACGCCTCGATCGGGCCCAGGCCCATGATCTCCGGGGACAGGCCGCTTACTCCGGTGGACACAATGCGGGCCAGCGGTGTCAGGCCCAGCTCCTTGGCCTTGGTGTCGCTGGTGATCACCAACGCGGCGGCGCCGTCATTAAGTGGGCAGGCATTACCCGCCGTCACGGTGCCGTTGGGCCGGAACACCGGCTTGAGCTCGCTGACCTTCTCATAACTGGTACCCGGTCGTGGGCCGTCGTCGGTGCTGACCGTGGTGCCGTCCGGGAGGGTGACCGGAATGATCTCGCGCTCGAAGAACCCACTCTTGATCGCCTCCTCGGCACGGTTCTGGCTGCGCACCCCCCAGCGGTCCTGTTCTTCGCGACTGATGCCGGTCATGATGGCGACGTTTTCCGCGGTCTGGCCCATTGCGATGTAAACGTCGGGCAGACTCCCGTCGGCGCGAGGATCGTGCCATTCGTCGGCGCCTGCGGCCGCGGCGCCCGCGCGCTCCTGTGCCTCGCCGAACAGCGGATTCTTGGTGTCTGGCCAAGAGTCGGAGTTGCCTTTGACGAACCGGGACACGGTCTCCACGCCCGCGGAGATGAACGCGTCGCCCTCACCCGCCTTGATCGCGTGAAACGCCATGCGCGTGGTCTGCAGCGACGACGAGCAGTACCGGTTGACGGTGGTGCCGGGCAGAAAGTCGTAGCCGAGTTCGACGGCGACGACACGCGCCATGTTGAAGCCGGACTCACCGCCGGGCAGACCGCAGCCCAAGATGAGGTCGTCGATCTGGTGCGGGTTCAGCGCAGGCACCTTGTCGAGCGCGGCGCGCACCATCTGGACGGCCAGATCGTCGGGTCGCATGGAGACCAGCGACCCTTTCATGGCGCGCCCGATCGGTGAACGGGCTGTTGAGACGATGACGGCTTCGGGCATGACTATTCCCTTTCAATCCCTTCGAACCCTGCCAACCCTGCCAATGGGTGCGGGCTCGCTTGACAAACGGGTGGTACGCCCACCCCGACGGGCTAGCACAAATCTAGTCGCTACCCATCGGTTGGAATGACTTGGTCTGTCGAAGGGGCAGGCGAACCGGGATCCGGGCGCCGCCACGGCCGCGACATGACGCTGAGTCCGCCGTGGCCACCGGCGGGCACTGGCGTGCTGGACGGTGGCGGCAAATCAACTATTGGGCGTTCGATCGTTTCGCCCAGCGCATCGCACAGCGCGAACAGCAGCGCATCGGCCGCCAGCGCATAAGCAGCCGCCGAGGGGTGGTAGCCGTCGGCGGAGAACATCACTTCAGGCGTGGCCCGGAACTGGGGCGCCAGCAGATGCGCCAGCGGGACCGGCAGACCGCCTGCTGACTTCACGGCCGCGGCCTGGGCACGGGCGAGCTGCGAACCTCGCGCGTGTACCAGCGAGCGAAGTGGCTGAGGGATGACGGTGATGAGTCCCAGATCCGGGCAGGTACCAACGACCACCACCGCGCCGCGGGCCCGCAACTTGCGCACTGTCCTGGCCAGCCGCTGGGCAGACTGGGTGATCCCGTTGAGTGCAGTGACATCGTTGGCGCCGATCATCATCACGGCGGCATCCGGCGGCGGTCCTGCTATGAACATCGCATCGACTTGGCCGCAAACGCCTTTCGAGGTGGCCCCGACGATCGCCTTGGTGCTCAACCGGATGCGCTTGCCGGTCTGCTCGGCGACCCCGCGCGCGATCCGCACCCCCGGTACTTCTTCGGCGCTCGTGCAGCCGTACCCGGTGGCGGTCGAGTCCCCGAAGATCATCAGGTGCAGGTCGACCGGAACGCCGCGGTGCCACCGTTCCACCGGGCCGCCGCCGCGCGTGTAGACGCCGTCGGCGCGGGGCGGGATGTCCCAGGACTTAGGGATGATGGTGCGCGCGTGTGTGGCCTGGCCGGCCAGCAGGTTGCGTGCACCCAGATAGGCCGTACCCGTCGAAGCGAGTGCACCCGCGGTGGCCAGAGCGATCGTCGAGAGACGCGGCAGCCGTATGGTCACCGGACCATTTTAGAACGGCTCCGTGGGCGTAGCTGACAAATAACGCGATTACGGAGTGAATCAAATGTGGTATCAATTCAGACTCTTCAAACGTTCCACTCAGAAACGGCTGGCAAGCTAAGTCCAGGAGGATGGCTGGAACGCCTCGCAGAATGGGATGAACCGGACGTTTAGCTGCCTCGTCACATACTACAAAGGCGTAGGAAGTGTTGAGCATGACCGCACCCAGCAATGTACCGGGCTCGCCCCGGAATGCCATTCGGCCACATGACGTCCTTAAGGCGCGTAGTGTTCGGGCACGCAAATTCGCCATCAGTGACGGCGTACCGGTCGAGGTCCTCGAGTCCGGGCCCAGCGTCGCTGCGCGAGTAGCCACACTGGCGTCACGACTGACGATCCGGCCGGTCTTGGCCGTTGGTAGTTACGTGCCCGACCTGCCGTGGCCGTGGAGCCTGATCGATTTGGCATCCCGGGTGCTGCTTCCCGTGTCGGCCACCGTCCGAGAGACCGTGAGCCTGCCGAATGCTTCAGCGCAGTTGGTGCGCGCGCCCGGGGTGCTGCCCGCGGACGGCAGCCGACGGATGATTCTGTACTTTCACGGCGGCGCGTTCCTGACCTGTGGAGCAAACTCGCACGGCAGACTCGTGGAAGCGCTTTCAAAATTTGCTGACTCACCCGTTTTGGTGGTCAATTATCGGCTGCTGCCCAAGCATTCGGTCGGGATGGCTCTCGACGACTGTCACGACGCCTACCAATGGCTACGGCGACGCGGATACGAGCCCGACCAGATCGTGCTGGCCGGCGACTCCGCGGGCGGTTACCTCGCGCTCTCCCTCGCGCAACGCTTGCAGGAGGTGGGCGAGGAGCCGGCGGCCCTGGTGGCTATCTCGCCACTGCTGCAACTGGCAAAGGAATACAAGCAGGCTCATCCCAACATCAAGACTGACGCGATGTTTCCGGCGAGGGCGTTTGACGCGCTGGTGGAGCTGGTTGCTAGCGCAGCCGAGAAGAACACAGCCGACGGCAAGCCTGAAGAGATCTACGAGCCGTTGCAGCACATCAAGCCCGGCCTGCCGCGGACACTGATCCATGTGTCCGGATCCGAGGTGCTGCTGCACGACGCGCAGTTGGCTGCAAGCAGGCTGGCGGCGGTGGGTGTCCCGGCCGAGGTGCGCGTATGGCCCGGTCAGGTCCACGACTTCCAGCTGACCGCGCCGCTCTTGCCGGAGGCGGTCCGTTCGCTGCGTCAGATCGGGGAGTACATCCGCGAAGCCACCGGCTAGGGCTTAAAGATGTATGGGGCCCTGGCTGAGCCCTGGCGGCTTATCCGGTTACCGCCTTAGCCGGGCGAATGGTGCCCAGCGGGTGTGCGCGGCCCGAAACCGCCTGAGACGATGAACGCATGCGGATCGCGCAGCACATCAGTGACCTCATCGGCGGAACGCCTCTGGTTCGGCTGAACTCCGTCATCCCGCTCGGTGCCGGCACGGTCGTGGCAAAGGTCGAATATCTCAACCCGGGTGGCAGCTCGAAAGACCGGATCGCGGTGAACATGATCGACGCCGCCGAGGCCAGCGGCCTGCTGAAGCCGGGCGGCACCATTGTCGAACCCACATCGGGCAATACCGGCGTCGGGCTCGCGCTGGTCGCCCAACACCGCGGCTACAAGTGCGTGTTCGTCTGCCCCGACAAGGTCAGCGAGGACAAGCGCAACGTGCTGCTCGCCTACGGCGCCGAGGTAGTCGTGTGCCCGACGGCGGTGCCACCCGAGGACCCGGACAGCTACTACAGCGTTTCCGACCGCCTGGTCGAAGAGATCGACGGCGCCTGGAAGCCCGACCAGTACACCAACCCGCAAGGTCCGGCCAGCCACTACGAGACCACCGGCCCGGAGATTTGGGCTGACACCGACGGCAAGGTCACCCATTTCGTCGCCGGTATCGGCACTGGCGGGACGATCACCGGCGCGGGCCGTTACCTCAAGGAGGTGTCAGAAGGGCGAGTACGCGTCATCGGGGCCGATCCCGAAGGGTCGGTATATTCCGGCGGCAGCGGCCGGCCCTATCTGGTGGAGGGCGTCGGCGAGGATTTCTGGCCCACGGCGTATGACCCTGCGGTGCCCGACCAGATCATCGCGGTGTCCGACTCCGACTCGTTCAATATGACCAGGCGGCTGGCCCGTGAAGAAGCGATGCTGGTCGGCGGGTCGTGCGGAATGGCGGTCGTGGCCGCGCTGAAGGTGGCCGAGGAAGCCGGGTCCGACGCGCTGGTCGTCGTCCTGCTGCCCGACGGCGGCCGCGGCTACATGTCGAAAATCTTCAACGACGCGTGGATGTCCTCATACGGGTTCTTGCGCACCCGTCTCGACGGCTCGACCGAGCAGCCCACGGTCGGCGATGTGTTGCGCCGGAAATCTGGAGCGCTGCCCGACCTGGTGCACACCCATCCGTCCGAAACGGTGCGCGACGCCATTGGCATTCTGCGTGAGTACGGGGTGTCCCAGATGCCGGTCGTCGGCGCTGAGCCGCCAGTGATGGCCGGCGAGGTTGCCGGCAGCGTCTCCGAGCGCGAACTACTGTCTGCCGTCTTCGAGGGTCGCGCCAAACTGGCCGACGCTGTCTCGGAGCACATGAGCCCGCCGCTGCGGATGATCGGCGCAGGCGAATTGGTAACTGCGGCTGGAAAGGCGCTGCGCGACTGGGACGCGTTGATGGTGGTGGAACAAGGCAAACCGGTTGGGGTCATCACCCGGTATGACTTGTTGGGCTTTCTCTCCGACGCCGCTCCGCGCCGACGTTAGCGGGGCGATCGAGCCGCAAATTAGCTGGCCTAGTTACCAATACGGCTGTTCCGCGGAACGCTCGCCGTGGCTCGGGGTGGTGTGACGAAGGTCTCGCCCGCTACGTTCGCGATCGGAATCCTCAGGTACTGTAGTGCGGCCCAGTCCAGCGCAACCGCAGTGGAAGGTAGCCATGACCGACCAAACGCCGCCTGGCGAGCCTTACCCGCCACCCCCTCCGCCGGCTGGGTCGTCCGGTGCGCATGAGCCGCAATCGCGCGCCTATGAACCCGCGCCCGCTCCTTCGGCGCCCGGCGCTTCCTACCCTCCGCCGCCCCCTCCGCCCGGCGGCGGTTCGTACCCTCCGCCGCCCCCTCCGTCCTCCGGCGGGTACGCACCGCCGCCACCCGGACCGGCGATCCGCGCTCTGCCGACGGAGTCCTACACGCCGTGGTTCACTCGCGTATTGGCGTTTCTCATCGACTACCTGCCGTTCTTAGTCCTGCAGGGCATCGGTTGGGGGATCATGTTGGCCACTCAACAGACGTCGTGCGTCACCGACATCAATCAGTACGACGTCACCGAGTACTGTGCTTCCCAGCCTTCGATGATCGGCCAGCTGGCGCAGTGGTTGTTGTCGCTGGCGGGATTGGCCTACTGGGTCTGGAACTACGGCTACCGCCAGGGCACCACCGGATCGAGCATCGGCAAATCGGTGCTGAAGTTCAAGGTGGTCAGCGAGGCCACGGGGCAGCCGTTGGGCTTCGGTATGTCCGTTGTGCGCCAAATCGCGCACTTCGTCGACGCCCTCATTTGCTTTGTCGGTTACCTGTTCCCGCTCTGGGATGCCAAACGGCAGACTGTGGCGGACAAGATCATGACGACGGTCTGCCTGCCGATCTGACAGAACAGTCGCCCGCCGTATCGCCGGGCGCCTTACGCTGCCTACTGGGCCTCACTCGCGCGGCTATCACTAGGCTGATGGTCGATGAGCGAAGACCGTAAGGCACACCAGGGGATCACCGGACTGGCCACTAAGGCCATTCACGCCGGCTACCGCCCGGATCCGGCGACCGGGGCGGTGAACACCCCGATCTACGCGAGCAGCACGTTCGCCCAAGACGGTGTCGGTGGTCTGCGCGGCGGATTCGATTACGCGCGCACCGGCAACCCGACCAGGGCCGCGCTGGAGGCCTCGCTCGCCGCTGTCGAAGAAGGCACCTTCGGGCGGGCTTTCAGTTCCGGAATGGCCGCCACCGACTGTGCGTTGCGGGCAATGCTGCGGCCCGGGGACCATGTGGTCATCCCCGACGACGCATACGGCGGCACATTCCGGCTGATCGACAAGGTCTTTACCCAGTGGAATGTCGACTACACGCCGGTGGCGCTGTCGGATCTGGACGCGATCCGCGCCGCGATCACTCCGCGGACCCGGCTGGTATGGGTGGAAACACCCACCAATCCGTTGCTGTGCATAGCCGATATCAGTGAGATCGCAGCCATCGCCCAGCAGATCTCCGCAAAGCTCCTGGTGGACAACACCTTTGCGTCGCCGGCGCTGCAACAGCCGTTGACGCTGGGTGCCGATGTCGTGCTGCACTCGACCACCAAATACATCGGTGGCCACTCAGACGTGGTGGGCGGCGCGCTAGTCACCAACGACGAAGAGCTGAACGGCGCTTTCGGTTTCCTGCAAAACGGAGCCGGAGCGGTGCCGGGCCCGTTCGACGCCTATCTGACGATGCGCGGCCTGAAGACTCTGGTGCTGCGGATGCAGCGGCACAGCGAAAATGCTTCCGCTATAGCAGAATTCCTCGGCGGCCATCCGTCAGTGAGCGCTGTGCTATATCCGGGTCTGGCCGCCCATCCCGGCCATGAGATCGCCGCGCGGCAGATGCGCGGTTTCGGCGGCATGGTTTCGTTGCGGATGCGCGGCGGCAGGCGAGCCGCCGAGAAACTGTGCGCCAGCACCACCGTCTTCATCCTGGCGGAGTCGCTGGGCGGGGTGGAATCGCTGATCGAGCACCCCAGCGCCATGACGCACGCGTCGACGGCCGGATCGCAATTGGAAGTACCCGACGACCTGGTGCGGCTTTCGGTCGGAATCGAGGATGTCGCCGATCTGCTCGGCGATCTCGAACAGGCCCTGGGCTAAGTTTCGCGAGCAGACGCAAACTCACCCAAAAACGCGCGGTTTTGGGCGATTTTGCGTCTGCTCGCGCCGAAGTGCAGCGAACCCTTACGAGTGATAGGGCTCCGCGCTGACCAACGTGACCTTGACGGTGTTGCCGCTGGGCACGGTGTAGCTGCGGGTCTCACCCACCTTGGCGTCGATCAGCGCTCCGCCCAGCGGCGAGCTCGGTGAGTAAGCCTCCAGCTTGCCGTCCTTGACGCCCTCCTGGCGGGTGGCGATCAGGAACGTCTCGGTGTCGGACTTGTCTCCGTTGTAGTAGACCTTCACCACCGAACCGGGCAGCGCTACGCCGGACTGCTTGGGCGCCTCACCGACCTTCGCGTTGTTGAGCAGGTCCTGCAGCTGGCGGATGCGAGCCTCCTGCTGACCCTGCTCTTCGCGGGCAGCGTGATATCCGCCGTTTTCGCGTAGGTCGCCCTCCTCGCGCCGGTCGTTGATCTCCGCGGCGATGACCGGACGATTCGCGATCAGCTGGTCGAGCTCGGCCTTGAGTCGGTCATGTGACTCCTGGGTCAACCAGGTCACCTGAGTGTCCGTCATCTCGTCGCGCTCCTTGTTTCGTCGGCGGTGTATCCGCGTAAGCTTCTGCTCCCCCGCTAAGGGGATATGGTGGTTCGACCGGGGTGCTGCCGCTCCATTGCCGCTTACGGCACTTAATGCAGCAATACACGGTCCCGCCGGGAACCGTGCATCGGTCAATGTTACCACTGCGGAAACAACCGGTGACGCCCTGCGCGCAGGGCGCTTTTGTCGTCCAGTCAGGCCGAGCGCAGGTAGCCGGGCACGTCTGGGCCACAGCCGTAGATGTCTGCCATTGCCGGTGGCTTGCTGGATTTCACCGTCGTCGTCAACTGCACTGTTTCCTGGCCGGATGACGGGACCAGCACCTCCCGTCGGCCCGTCTCGCTGCCGTCTTTGGACCGAACCCGCACGATGCAGTCCACCGGTCGCGACGGGTCAGATCGCGTCACGCTGATCGTTACCGACGCCGTCTCGTTGTCGATCACCTGGTAACCGGCCAGCGAACCGGTGACGTCGCTGCTGCCGAGCCGCTGATAGCCGACCACGGCGACGACGGCGCCGGCGGCGACGACCAACACCGCCAGGGCGATGACGACGCGCCGCCGCGACCGGCCGGACAGCCGCGGACGCCCGTAGCGGGCCTCGGGACGCGGAATGGGTACTTGGTTCATGCCTGGGTTCAGGTTGGTCTGGTGTCTGACCCCGACCGCCAGGATGCAACGATCGAGACTGAAATTATAGGTTTAGCGGGGCTAGCAGCGAATGGACAAGGGGGCACGTGAGCGAACTGCGGTTGATGGCGGTGCACGCCCACCCCGATGACGAGTCCAGCAAGGGCGCCGCGACCCTTGCCCGCTACGCCGACGAGGGCCATCGTGTTCTGGTGGTGACGTTGACCGGCGGCGAACGTGGCGACATTCTCAACCCGGCGATGGACCTGCCTGATGTGCAAGAGCACATCACCGAAATCCGCCGTGACGAGATGGCGAAGGCAGCCGAGATCCTCGGCGTGGAACACACCTGGCTCGGCTTCATCGACTCCGGACTACCCAAGGGTGATCCGCCCCCACCACTTCCCGAGGACTGCTTCGCGCTGGTGCCGCTGGAGCTGTCTACGGAGGCGCTGGTGCGTGTGGTCCGCGAATTCCGGCCGCACGTGATGACCACCTACGACGAGAACGGCGGCTACCCGCATCCCGACCACATTCGCTGCCACCAGGTTTCGGTCGCCGCTTACGAGGCGGCGTGCGACTATGCCCGATTCCCGGATGCCGGAGAGCCGTGGACGGTGTCGAAGCTCTACTACGTCCACGGCTTTCTGCGACAGCGGATGCAGTCACTGCAGGACGAGTTCGCCAAGCGCGGTCAAGAAGGCCCGTTCGGCAAGTGGCTCAAGCACTGGGACCCCGAGCACGACCCCTCCGCCGGGCGGGTCACGACGCGCGTCGAGTGCTCGGCCTACTTCAGCCAGCGCGACGATGCGCTGCGGGCGCACGCCACCCAGATCGACCCGAACGCCGAATTCTTCGCCGCTCCTATCTCATGGCAGCAGCGGCTATGGTCCACCGAGGAATTCGAGTTGGCTCGCTCGCATATCCCCACCCAGCTGCCGGAAAACGATCTGTTCGCCGGAATCGAGACCGACGGGTGAGGGGCCTTTTGCTCACCGTGATTGCCGACGCGACACCGCACAACACCGGTCCCGATTTCGGCAAGGCCAGCCCGTTGGGGCTGCTGGTTGTCGTGCTGCTGTTGGTCGCCACGTTGTTCCTGCTGCGATCGATGAACCGGCAGCTGAAAAAAGTGCCCAAGTCGTTCGACCCCCAGCATCCCGAGCCCGATCAGGCCGCCGATGAGGGCACCGATACTGTCGGCCCAGCCCCCGAACAGGTCCCCGAGGAGCGCGATGGGTCGTCATGAAACGTAGGACGCGGCGATGAGCCCGGCTGACTCTTCCGCGACGAACACGCTCGGGTTGGCGGCTAGTCCGTATTTGCGGCAGCACGCTGACAATCCGGTGCACTGGCAGGAGTGGACGCCGCTGGCACTGGCGGAAGCGGCCGCGCGCGACGTGCCGATCCTGCTGTCCATCGGTTACGCAGCGTGCCATTGGTGTCACGTCATGGCCCACGAATCGTTCGAGGACGACGAGGTGGCCGCTGTGATGAACGCGGGATTCGTCTGCATCAAAGTCGACCGCGAAGAACGGCCGGATATCGACGCGGTCTATATGAACGCCACCATCGCGTTCAGCGGCCAGGGTGGTTGGCCGATGACGTGTTTCCTGATGCCTGACGGCCGGCCCTTTTTCTGCGGCACGTACTACTCGAAAGCAGATTTCCTGCGAGTTCTTTCGGCTATCTCCACCACCTGGCGGGACCGTCGCGGTGACGTCGAGCAGGCGTCTGATCACATCGCCGGCGAGTTGCGCTCGATGGCGTCGGAACGGCCCAGCGGCGGCCTGAACGTGGTGCCGACGCTGTGCGATCACGCCGTTGAAGCGGTGCTGGGTCAGCAGGACACCGTGCTCGGCGGCTTCGGCGGAGCACCCAAGTTCCCGCCGTCGGCGTTGCTCGAAGCGTTGCTGCGCAACTACGAGCGCACCGGGTCAACCGCAGCGCTGGAGGCGGTGTCGCGTACCGGCAACGCGATGGCCCGTGGCGGAATCCACGACCAACTCGCCGGCGGCTTCGCCCGGTACAGCGTCGATAACGCCTGGGTGGTACCGCATTTCGAGAAGATGCTGTACGACAACGCGCTGCTGCTGCGCGCCTACGCACACTGGGCCCGGCGTACCGGAGATCGGCTGGCCCACCGTGTCGCCGCGCAGACCGCGCGGTTTCTGCTCGACGAGCTGGCCGACGCCGGCATGTTCACGTCGTCGCTGGACGCTGATGCCGACGGGCGCGAGGGTTCGACCTACGTCTGGACGCCGGCACAACTCATCGAGGTGCTCGGCGCCGACGACGGCGATTGGGCAGCATACGTTTTCGCGGTCACCCCGGCCGGCACGTTCGAACACGGCGCGTCGGTGCTGCAGCTGCACGCCGATCCCGACGATCCGCAAAGACTGGACCGGATCCGGACCACGCTGCTGGCCGCCCGGCTGACCCGGCCACAGCCTGCACGTGACGACAAGGTTGTCACGGCCTGGAACGGGCTGGCGATCACAGCGTTGGCCGAGGCCAGTGTGGCCTTGGCGGATCCCGAGTTGGCCGTGGCCGCGCGGCGCTGCGCCAACGCGCTACTGGACTTGCACGTCGTCGACGGCCGGCTGCGGCGGGCCAGTCTCGGCGGGGTGGTCGGCGACAGCGTCGCCATCCTGGAAGACCATGCGATGCTGGCCACCGGATTGCTCGCGCTTTACCAGTTGACCCCCGACGAGGTTTGGCTGACTAGCGCAACCGACCTACTGGACATCGCGTTGCAGCACTTCGCCGACCCGGAGCGTCCCGGCCTCTGGTTCGACACCGCCGACGACGCCGAGCAGCTGTTGCTGCGGCCCGCCGACCCGCTGGACGGGGCGACGCCGTCGGGTGCGTCGTCGATCACCGAAGCGCTGCTGACCGCCGCGCACGTGGTCGACGGCCAGCGCGCCGAGCGGTATATGCAGGCCGCGAGGGACGCGCTGAGCGCACATTCGGTGCTGCTGGCGCGCGGGCCGCGCTGGCTCGGACATTGGCTGGCGGTCGCCGAATCCGCGGTGCGCGGACCGCTGCAGATCGCGGTCGCCTGCGAGCCCGCGCAGTCCGCTCTGCTGGCCGACGCGCGCCGGCTGGCGCCCGGCGGGGCGATAGTCGTCGGCGGAGAGATCGATTCGTCGGCGCTGCTGGCCGGCCGGGACCGGGTGGGCGGCGCCGACGCGGCCTACGTGTGCCGCGGACCAGTCTGCGACCTACCGGTCACCGGCTCGCCCGAACTGGCGGCCGCTCTGGGTGTGCCCGGGTCGTAGCGTTGCATCCGATGCCGAATGCCCCTGATAGAGCCCAAGCGATCGCCGGCGCCGTCAACCGCTGCCTCGCGCGACGCCACGCTAGAGGAACCGGTCGGCGGCGAGGTGCGCATCGGCAGTTGCGCTCGTTGCGCTTCCGTGCGCGGCTAGAAGACCACGAACCACATGGCGATGTAGTGGCACGTCGCCGCGATCGCTGTGCAGGCGTGGAAGAACTCGTGGTAGCCGAATGTCTCCGGCCAGGGGTCGGGCCAGCGCAGCGCGTAAAGAATGCCGCCAACGCTGTACAAGGCGCCCCCGACGAACAGCAGCACCATCGCGGCCACTCCGGCGTTGTGCAGGATCGTCACGGTGTACCAGACCGCCACCCAGCCCAAAAGCAGATACAGCGGCACGCCCACCCAGCGCGGCGCCGACGGCCACCACATCTTCAGCAGGATCCCGGCCACCGCGCCACCCCACACGATGTACAACACCATTCGTCCGTCGTCCGGAGGCATAGCCAGTAGCGCGAACGGTGTGTAGCTGCCTGCGATGAACACGAAGATCATCGAATGGTCCAGCCGCCTCATCCATTTCTGGGCGGTCGCGGATTTCCAGTACACACGGTGGTAGGCGGCACTGACGGTGAACATCACAATGGTGGCCGCGGTATAGGCCAGCGTCGCAAGGCCAGCGCGGGTGGAGTTGACAGCCCACGACACCGCGACCAGTGACGCGCCCGCGAAGACGGCGGCCCCGGCGGAGTAGACGTGGATCCAGCCTCGGAAACGTGGCTTGAAACGCGGCTTGGTCAATACCCGGGCGACGCCGTCGACAAGGTGCTGCGCGTCGTTGGCAGTCGGCCCCTGTGGTTCGGGCTCCGCATTGGTGGTGGCCGTGTTGCTCATTTCCCTTTTTGTTCTGCTTGAGTCCCTTTTTGTTCTGCTTGAGATCGCCTCGAGATCGCCAAGCCTGCCGTCAGCCACAGTATCCCGCAATGCCCGTCACCCGGTGCCAGGCCTGAGGTGAATTCGCCGGGAACACCGGCCGGAATTTGTCGCAAGTCAAAGTAGTGTGGACGTTCGTGGAGATTATCCCGCCGCGGCTCAAAGAGCCCTTGTATCGCATCTACGAGCTGCGGCTGAGGCAGGGTCTGGTCGCCTCGAAATCCGAACTGCCCCGGCACATCGCAGTGCTCTGCGACGGGAACCGGCGCTGGGCGCGTGACGCGGGCTATGACGACGTCAGCGTTGGCTACCGAATGGGTGCGGTCAAGATTGCCGAAATGCTGCGGTGGTGCCAGGAAGCCGGCATTGAAATGACGACCGTCTACTTGCTGTCCACCGAGAACCTGCAACGCGATCCCGACGAGCTGGCCGCACTCATCGAGATCATCACCGGTGTCGTCGAGGAGATCTGCGCACCGGCCAATCGCTGGAGCGTGCGGACCGTCGGAGACCTCGAGCTACTCGGCGAGGAACCGGCCCGCCGGCTGCGGGGCGCGGTGGAGTCCACGCCAGGCGTGGCGTCTTTCCATGTCAACGTCGCGGTCGGCTATGGCGGCCGCCGGGAGATCGTCGACGCGGTACGCGCGTTGTTGGGCAAGCGAATCGCCAACGGCGCGACCGCCGAGGAACTCGTCGACGCGGTGACTGTCGAGGCCATCTCTGAAAACCTCTACACCTCTGGGCAACCCGATCCCGACCTGGTGATCCGCACGTCAGGTGAGCAACGCCTGTCCGGCTTTCTGCTCTGGCAAAGCGCGTATTCGGAGATGTGGTTCGCCGAAGCGCATTGGCCCGCGTTCCGCCGGGTCGATTTTCTGCGCGCGCTGCGTGACTACAGCGTGCGCCATCGCAGGTACGGCAAATAGCAAACACCTGGCGGCAGATCCCGCGCGTGCCACACTAGATGCATGGCTGCGCTGTCGGCGGTGGTGTTCACGCTGAGCGGGTGGCTGGGGTGGTACCTGCTGGCCCGCGATCCGCGTAAGCCCGTGCTCGCGTTGGCCGCGGTTGGACTGTGTGGTTTCACCTTGGTGGTGGCGCTGGACGCGGTGCGCACAGCCAACGTCACGCACACCCGCCTGCTCAGCCAGGTCGAGATCTATCTGGTTGCGATCCCCGGCGTGGCGTGGTTCGCCGTGCTCGTGGAGCTGTCCCGGCCGTGCGATCACTGGCGGGCGCGCACCCGTGAGTTCCTGGTCATCGGCGCCGTTGGCGGGCTCACTCTGCTTGGCGCGATGATGGCCGGCAGCGTCGACGGCCCGCTGCGTCCGGGGCACATGCTGATGTTCGCGGTGATCTCGCTGTCCACGCTCGGCGCGATGATCGTTGCGCTGGCGCGGCCCGCCCAGCCGGTGCCGGTTGGCCGGCGTGGTCTAGGACTCGTCATTGTCGCGACGCTGTTCTTCGCGTTGGGAAATGCCATTCTGATCATTCCGCTGGGCCTGCTGCCCAGCTGGCTGGCCCTAGCGTCAACGGGTGTCGACGTGCTGTTGCTCGGGGTGGCGGTAGCGCTGTCGGACGCCTTCGACGAGGGCCAGGCGCTGCGCGCCGACATGCTGCGCTCATTCGCCGGCTCGATGGTGGTGGCGGTGCTGTTCGGTGGCCAGGTGCTGATCGGGTTGGCGCTAACCCGCAACGAGCCCACCGCGCAGACGGCACTGACGGTGCTGCTGTTCACCATTCTGGAGATCGCGATCACGGTGCAGGTGCTCGCCGATCCACTGGCCGGCGTGCTGGACCGGCTGACGTTCTGGAAATCGCCTACCCTGCGAGCCGACCGGGCCGCGCTACGGCACACCGGCGCGGCGCTGCCGCTGCGGTCGGTCGATCCGCTCCGAGATATTCAAGAAGTCGACGACGAGACCTTCGTCAGGCTCACTCGCCGGGCGCTGGGTCACTACGCCGACCTGGCCAAACTGGTCGCGAGCCCGCTTACCGCACTGCCCGTCATCGATGAGCGACTGGCCGGCCGCGGCGCACCCGATCACCCGCTGGAGCGGGCCAACGAACTCAAGGCCGTTCTCGCCGACGGCATCGGACGCCTCAAGCCGCGGGACGCCGGCGATTTCGGAACCACAGAGGAGTGGCGCTACTACAACGCGCTGTATTTCCCGTATGTCGTCGGCGTGCGTGCGTACGCGCAGAACGCCACCGCCTCGGGTTTGGATCCGACCGCCCGGCAAGCCTGGCAGTGGTTTGTCACTGAGGTCCCACAGCGTTCGCTGCACAACTGGCAGAACTCCGCGGCCCGGCTCATCGCCGCCCACTTGCGCGCGCGTGTCCCAGTCTCCAGTGACTAACCGCGCGGGCCGGACGTGGGGAAGCACATGCTGCCGCCCGTGCGCGCACCGCCGCCGAATACGGTCGATTGCTGAGCCGTGCCGGCTTTCGCGTGACGCAGGTGGTCGAAACCGCATCACCGTTCAGCGTTGTCGAGGCGACCGGGGTTTAGTCCCTCGACACGGATTCACCCCGGCAGATGGGAATAGCCGGGTGAACTACCTCGTCTTTCTACTTGTGGCAGTAGTTGGCAGTGCCATGAGTCGATCTGGCAGCGCGTAATCGGCACGCTCAAAGCTGTTCGACCCCAAACAGCAATTTCGAGGAGTAATGACATGACCGCTGTATCTGGCCTGACAACCAGACCCCTCTATGACTCGACCGACTCGCTGCTACGTTTCGCCATGCGTGCTGACGCCACGTTGACGGGGCTGATGGGTTTGGTCGCCGCATTCTTCGCTGACCCGCTCTCGTCGGTGACCGGCCTGAGCTCCGGCCAGGAATACAGCATGGGCGCTTTCCTCGTGCTCTACGGCCTGGCCGTGTTCAGCCTCGCGGCGCTGCCGAATCCGCGCCGCGTCGGAATCGGCGTTGTCGTGGCCAACATTGTGTACACCCTTGCGGCGGTCGTGGCGGCTGAAGCCGTGCCCATGACCACGACAGGGGTCGCCGCGACGCTGGCCAGTGGTGTGTGCACCGCAGTCTTCGCGGGGCTGCAGTACCTGGGGGTTCGCCGGATCCCGGCGTAACTCCCGCACTCCCTTCCCTCCCGAGAAACCAGCCGGGCGGGGCGTCACTGCCGCTGATCGCGGTGTGCCGCCCCGCCCGGCTGGTACGTAGGCGTTATGTGACGGTTGAAGTGCTACAGCTTGCGCAGGCGTAGCCGGTTGATGGAGTGGTCGGCGTCCTTGCGCAGCACCAGGGTGGCGCGGGGACGGGTCGGCAGAATGTTCTCGACCAGATTGGGCCGGTTGATCGACCGCCAGATCTCGCGTGCCGCGGCGACGGCCTTCGGGTCGTTGAGGGCCGAGTAGTGGTGGAAGTGTGATTCCGGGTCGGCGAACGCCGTGCTGCGCATGGCCAAGAACCGCGACACGTACCACTGCTCGATGTCTTCGATCCGGGCGTCCACATACAGCGAGAAGTCGAACAAGTCCGACACCATCAGGGTCTCGCCGGTCTGCAATACGTTGAGGCCCTCGAGGATCAGAATGTCGGGATGGCGGACCACGTGTTTGGCCCCGGGGATGATGTCGTAGTGCAGATGTGAATACAGCGGCGCGCAGACGTATTCGGAACCGGATTTCACCGAAGTCACGAACCGCATCAGTGCCCTGCGGTTATAACTCTCCGGAAACCCCTTGCGGTGCATGAGGCTTCGTTGCTCCAGCTCGGCATTGGGGTATAGAAAGCCGTCGGTGGTCACCAGGTCCACCCGGGGGTGATGATCCCACCGAGCCAACAGCGCCTGCAGTACACGGGCGGTGGTCGACTTGCCGACCGCCACGCTGCCCGCCACACCGATGATGAACGGCACTGGCCGATCGGGGTTCTGTCGAGGCTCGCCGAGGAATTCCGACGTAGCGGCGAACAACCGCTGCCGGGCGGCGACCTGAAGATGAATGAGCCGGGACAGCGGCAGGTAGACCTCCTCAACTTCGAGCAGGTCGATCTGCTCCCCGAGACCGCGGAGGCCGATCAGTTCCTCTTCGGTGAGAGCCAGCGGCGTCGACATGCGGAGCGCACGCCACTGCTTTCGGTCGAACTCCACATAGGGGCTCGGCTCGCTAAGCCGCGGCATACTGCCAGTGTCGCAGGGACGATTGCAGGCCCGGCGGCTGGGCTGGCTAAAACCACCGCTGGATAGACTGTCGCTCGTGACTGCCGTTCGTATTGGTACCTCTCGCAACGCATCCATCATGTCCGCCCCGCTCGCCGAAGTCGACCCGGATATCGCCGAGCTGCTGGGGAAGGAGCTCGGCCGGCAACGCGACACCCTGGAGATGATCGCCTCGGAGAACTTCGTGCCGCGCTCTGTGCTGCAAGCTCAAGGCAGCGTGCTGACCAACAAGTACGCCGAGGGGCTGCCCGGCCGGCGTTACTACGGCGGTTGCGAGTACGTCGACGTCGTGGAGAACATCGCCCGCGACCGGGCCAAGGCGCTGTTCGGAGCCGACTTCGCCAACGTCCAGCCACATTCGGGTGCGCAGGCCAACGCCGCGGTGCTGCACGCGCTGATGTCGCCGGGGGAGCATCTGCTGGGTCTGGACCTCGCCAACGGTGGCCACCTGACGCACGGCATGCGGCTGAACTTCTCCGGAAAGCTCTATACCACCGGCTTCTATGGCGTCGACCCGACGACGCATCTAGTTGACATGGACGCAGTGCGGGCCAAGGCGCTCGAATTCCGGCCCAAGGTGATCATCGCCGGCTGGTCGGCTTACCCGCGGATTCTCGACTTCGCGGCGTTCCGGTCGATCGCCGACGAGGTCGGCGCAAAGTTGTGGGTCGACATGGCGCATTTCGCGGGCCTGGTCGCCGTCGGATTGCACCCGTCTCCGGTGCCGCACGCGGATGTGGTATCCACCACCGTGCACAAGACGCTCGGCGGGGGTCGCTCGGGCATCGTCCTGGGCAAGCAGGAGTACGCCAAGGCCATCAACTCCGCGGTATTCCCCGGCCAGCAGGGCGGACCGCTCATGCACGTCATCGCGGGCAAGGCGGTCGCGCTGAAGATCGCCGGCACCCCCGAATTCGCCGACCGGCAGCAGCGCACGCTGTCCGGCGCCCGGATCCTCGCGGATCGACTCATGTCTGCCGACGTCGCAAAGGCAGGCGTCTCGGTGGTCAGCGGCGGCACCGACGTCCATCTGGTGCTAGTCGACCTGCGTAACTCCCCGCTCGACGGCCAGGCTGCCGAGGACCTGCTGCATGAGGCCGGCATCACCGTCAACCGCAATGCTGTCCCCAATGACCCGCGGCCGCCGATGGTGACCTCCGGCCTGCGGATAGGCACCCCTGCGCTGGCCACCCGCGGCTTCGGTGATGCCGAGTTCACCGAGGTTGCCGACATCGTTGCTACCGCACTGGCGACCGGCACGTCCGCTGATGTTTCGGGGCTGCGGCAGCGGGTGACCCGGCTGGCCAGGGAGTTTCCGCTGTACGAGGGCCTCGAGGACTGGAGCCTGGTCGGTCGCTAGACCGGGCTGCGGGTAATCGGGCTCACACAACGCGACGCGAGGCATCTGATTTTCAAGGAACCTGTTACGCGAGTTACAGTCACCGCATGGCACAGAAACCTGTAGCTAACGCGCTGGTCCTCGAGCTCGAGCCGGTCGTGGAAGCGAACTGGGCTCGTCACCTGGACACCGAGGACATCTGGTTCGCCCACGATTACGTTCCGTTCGACCGGGGCGAGAACTTCGCCTTCCTCGGCGGACGCGATTGGGATCCGTCCCAGGCGACGCTGCCCAAGGCCATCACGGACGCGTGCGAGATCCTGCTGTTGCTCAAGGACAACCTCGCGGGCCATCACCGCGAGCTTGTCGACCACTTCATTCTCGAGGACTGGTGGGGTCGCTGGCTGGGCCGGTGGACCGCAGAGGAGCACTTGCACGCCATCACGTTGCGCGAATACCTGGTGGTGACCCGGGAGGTCGACCCGACCGCCAACGAGGAGGCTCGCGTCCAGTACGTGATGAAGGGCTACCGCGGCGACACGTACTCACAGGTCGAAACACTGGTGTACATGGCGTTCACCGAGCGCACTCACGCCATTTTCTGCGGAAATCTGGCTGCGCAGGCCGAAGAGCCCATCTTGGCTGGACTCGCCGACCGGATCGCCAGGGACGAACGGCGCCACGAGGAGTTCTTCGCCAACCTGGTGGCGCACTGCCTCGATTACAGCCGCAACGAGACGATCGCGGCGATTGCCGCCCGCGCGGCGGACCTCCAGGTCGTCGGCGCCGACATCGACGCCTACGGGGACAAGGTGCAGAATGTCGCCGACGCCGGCATTTTCGGCCCGACACAGCTGCGCAGGGCGGTCTCGGACCGCATCACCGCATGGGGTGTTGCCGACGAGCCCCAACTGAAGCAATTTGTCATCGGCTAAGGAATCATCGCGCACCGGCGCATGGCGTGGTTCCGTCATTGATGGTCTCGTTGTGGGCGGCCTGCCGGTCTCGGCGCGCCTGCCCGGCGGCCGAGCGGCCACGAGAGTAGCGTCAATCGCGATGGCCAGCGACAAACTCTGCTGCCAGGGCGGCACCTCCCGTCACTACAACGGCAGGACCGGCCCCGGTCCTGGTGCTGCGGCCCCCGCCGACGTGCCTGTGTGGGTCCCCGCGGGCAATCCAATGCAGTTCGACGATGATGCCGCCACTGAAATGGGGTGGCTGATGAGTCGGGCCATTAGCTCGAGGAGCGCTTAGTGACCGATATCCGGACCTATGTGATCGACACCTCCGTGCTGCTGTCCGATCCGTGGGCGTGCAGCCGGTTTGCCGAGCACGAGGTGGTAGTTCCGTTGGTAGTGATCAGCGAACTGGAGGCCAAACGCCACCATCACGAGCTGGGGTGGTTCGCCCGTCAAGCGTTGCGTCTGTTCGATGACCTTCGGCTGGAGCACCATCGGCTGGATCAGCCTATTCCGGTTGGAACACAAGGCGGTACGCTACACGTCGAGCTCAACCATACCGACCCGGCGGTGCTGCCCGCCGGCTTTCGGACCGACAGCAACGATTCCCGGATCTTGAGCTGTGCTGCCAACCTCGCCGCTGAAGGCAGGCGAGTTACGTTGGTCAGCAAGGATATTCCGCTTCGAGTCAAGGCCGCTGCGGTTGGCCTGGCCGCCGACGAGTACCACGCTCAGGACGTCGTGGTCTCCGGGTGGTCGGGCATGCACGAGATCGAGACCGCTGCTGAGGATATCGACGCGTTGTTCACCGAGGGCGAGATCGATCTGGCCGAAGCTCGGGACCTGGCCTGTCACACCGGGATTCGGTTGCTGGGCGGCAGTTCGCACGCGCTCGGCCGGGTGACCCCGCAAAAACGCGTCCAGCTGGTTCGTGGTGACCGCGAGGTGTTCGGGCTGCGAGGCCGTTCTGCCGAGCAGCGGGTGGCGCTGGATCTACTGCTCGACGAGTCGGTGGGCATTGTGTCGTTGGGCGGCAAAGCCGGCACCGGCAAGTCGGCGCTGGCGTTGTGTGCGGGTCTCGAGGCGGTGCTGGAGCGCAGGACTCAACGCAAGGTGGTGGTTTTCCGCCCGCTGTACGCCGTTGGCGGCCAAGAGTTGGGCTACTTGCCCGGCAGCGAGAGCGAAAAGATGGGCCCGTGGGCGCAGGCGGTCTTCGACACCCTCGAGGGCTTGGCCAGCCCGGCGGTACTGGAGGAGGTGCTGTCCCGGGGCATGCTCGAAGTGCTGCCGCTGACCCACATCCGGGGTCGCTCGCTACACGACTCGTTCGTCATCGTCGACGAAGCGCAGTCGCTCGAGCGCAACGTCTTGTTGACCGTGTTGTCTCGGTTGGGCACGGGATCGCGGGTGGTGCTGACCCACGATATTGCCCAGCGGGACAACTTGCGGGTCGGCCGGCACGACGGGGTTGCGGCCGTGATCGAGAAGCTCAAAGGCCATCCGCTGTTTGCGCACATCACCCTGCTGCGCAGCGAGCGATCCCCGATTGCCGCGCTGGTCACCGAGATGCTCGAGGAGATCGCCGGACCGCACTGACGTCGCGTCTCGCGCGGCTGCCATTCGGCAGTCTGCCTTTCGGTAGGCTTCCAACGTGCCGAAACGACCCGACAGCCAGGCCTGGCGCTATTGGCGGACCGTCTTCGGTGTTGTCGCGGCCGGGGCGGTTCTGGTGATCGGCGGTCTCACCGGTCACGTGACGCGGGCCGACAACATGAGCTGCTCGGTGGTCAAGTGCGTCGCGCTGACGTTCGACGACGGGCCGGGGCCGTACACCGACCATTTGCTGCAAATTCTGAAGGACAATGACGCCAAGGCCACTTTCTTCCTGATCGGCAACAAGGTCGCAGTTGATCCGGCGGGAGCCAAGCGCATCGCCGACGCCGGTATGGAGATCGGCAACCACACCTGGGAGCACCCCAATATGGCGACTATCCCTACCGACGACATCGCCGGCCAGTTTTCCAGGGCCAACGACGCGATTGCCGCCGCAACCGGCCGGACACCGACGCTCTACCGTCCCGCCGGCGGGTTGTCCACTGACGCGGTGCGCCAGACTGCCGGCCGGTTTGGGCTAGCTGAAATCCTTTGGGACGTCATCCCTTTCGATTGGGCGAACGATTCGAACACGGCCGCGACGCGCTACCTGCTGATGACGCAGATCAAACCGGGCTCGGTGGTGTTGTTCCATGACACGTACTCGAGCACCGTCGACCTGGTGTACCAGTTCATCCCGGTGCTCAAGGCCAACGGCTACCGCATGGTGACGGTCAGCGAACTGCTTGGGCCCCGAGCGCCCGGCAGCAGTTACGGCAGCCGGGAAAACGGTCCACCCGTCAACGAACTTCACGACATCCCGGCCGGCGAGATCCCAACGTTGCCCAACAGTGTCTCGCCCAAGCCGATGCCCAACTTCCCGATCACCGACATTCCAGGTCAGAACTCCGGCGGGCCGAATAATGGCGCCTAGAACAAGTCTGAGCATGCGCGCGGCTACCTTTATAAGGTGATCCAGGCAGCGGCCACAGCCGGGGCAGGGCAGGGCACGTCAGCCCGCAGGCTGTCGATTCGCTACGGGGTCGATCTCGCTCTGTCCTACATCATTGCCGTCGTCGATGCGGCTGCCATTCTGATTCCGCTCAGGGGCCACACGTTCGCCAAGGCGAACGTCGAGTTCACCGGGAAGAACACGACGACTGTTTTGGTACTCGTCGTGCTCGGGATCGTGAGCGTCGTGGTGGCCGGCGTGCTGAGCCTTGCTCCCACATTGCGGTGGTATGTCGCCGGGCAAAAGCCGAATACGGCTCAACGGGAAGCCGCAATGAAACTTCCGGGGCGCCAATCGGCAATCCTGTTGACCGTCTGGGGCGCGTCGGCCGCAATCCTGATTTTGGTCAATCGTGACAAGGGCGCCGCGTTGCTACTGCCGATACTGCTCGGTGTGCTGCTCGGCGGACCGGCCGCCGCGGGCACCGGAATGCTGCTTGCCCAACGGACTCTGCGGCCCATCATGCGTGCCGCCACGTTGGGTGGCGAGCCGCGGCTGGCAGTTCCGAGTGTGTTTGCGCGACTGGTTATCCTCTGGTTCCTCTGCAGCGCACTTCCCATCGCGGTGATTGCGGTTCTGGTCGTTCTTCGCTCCTACGGCTGGCTGATTCAGAAGACCGCCACGTTGGACGTGCCCGTTTTGGTGGTGTCGCTGGCAGCGCTGCTGCTCGGGTTGCCCACGATGTTACTGACGTCGCGATCCATTTCCGATCCGATAGGCGAGGTCGTCGACGCGATGGCCGAGGTCGAACACGGCCACATCGGAACCTACGTCGGAGCGTACGAACGTTCCCAAATCGGGCGTCTGCAAACCGGATTCAATCGGATGGTTGCCGGGCTCGCCGAGCGCGACCGGTTGCGCGACCTGTTCGGGCGCCACGTCGGAGCCGACGTCGCGCATCGCGCCATCGAAGAGGGCGCATCGCTGTCCGGGGATGTGGTGGAGGCGGCAGTGCTTTTCATCGATCTGGTCGGCTCGACCATGCTCGCGGAAAGCCGCCCCCCACAAGAGGTTGCTGAGGTGCTCAACGACTTTTTCCGGATCGTGGTCGACGCCGTCGACCAACACCAGGGGCTGATCAACAAGTTCGCGGGCGACGCAGCGTTGGCCGTCTTCGGGGCGCCGTTGCAAACGAACGAACCGGCGTCGGCGGCGCTGGCGACAGCACGCAGTCTGGGCATCCAGCTGCGCCGGCTACCGGTGGTCGATTTCGGCATCGGCGTTTCGGCGGGCCGCGTCTTCGCCGGCAACATCGGTGCCGAAAACCGTTATGAATACACGGTGATCGGTGACGCCGTCAACGAGGCCGCGCGGCTGGCCGACCTCGCGAAAACCTCGGAACGGCGGATCCTGTGTTCGGCGGCGGCAATCGACAGAGCCGATGAGGCCGAGCGGGCGCACTGGGCCGAATGCTATTCCACTGTGCTGCGCGGGCGCTCCGAAGCCACCCACGTCTCGTCGCCCGCGGGTTCCGGCTAGCCTGCGCGACGGGGGCCAGCCGGGGTCCACCTCAGGACTTGGTGACCCTCAGCGCCGCAATGACCTGGCTGATCGCGGCCGCCGAGCCCGCATCGCCGATGGGTGATGCACCCAAGAAGATGGTTACCGGTTTGGTGTCGACCGCAATGATGGTGAGCGAGTCGCCCTTTACGTTGCGTGTGGTGTCAGCGATCGTGATGTCGGCGTCTACCCGCGCCGCCTTGACCCCGTCGACCGTGATCGATGACGTCTTCGTCGGGCCCAGGGTGGGCGATGCGTTTGAGTAGCCGGGGCCGTTGGCCACACAGCCCATCAACTTCGATGCTTGCGCGCTGACGTCCATGCTGGTGACGAAGTTTGTGACGCCGACCTCGGCCTGCATCACCCACTGGCTGGCGCCGGGTACCTCCTGGGCGACACCGAGAGCGCCGATGAGGTTCGGGGTCTGGTCGTCAGAGATTATCGACCATCCGGGTGCCGCGGTGGCCAGGAACGACAGCTTGCCCGCTTCGATCGTGGTGCCGGGGGGCTTCTCACCGCCGGACACATTGGGGGTGCAGTCGGTCGCAGTCTGTTCGGAATTGTTCGGCTGCGACGTAGGAGCGCTGATCGTCGCAGAGGGCCCAGCGGGGCTTGCCTTGGTCGACTTGTTTTCCTTGGTGAGGTTGAGAACCAGGATTGCCACCAGAGCGATGACGCCCAGTACCGCGACGCCGCCGCCGATCAACCATGGCGTCTTCGAGCGTGGTCTATTCGGTGGTGGTCCTGGCGGGTAAGGCCCGCCAGGCCAGCTGGGGGGATACTGCTGGCCTGGCTGAGGGTACTGCTGGGGTGGGTAGGCGCCCGGAGCGGAGGGATCCACACCAGCCTGAGGGTTGCCGTAAGGATTGGGGTAGGCGCCACCCGGCGGGTACGGGTACTGGCCGCCAGGGTACGGGTAAGGACCGCCCTGCGGCTGGCCGCCCCAATATCCGCCCTGCTCATAGGGATTCGTTCCGGAGGGATCCTGACCATAGGGACCGCCGGGAGGAACCGTCATTGGTGAATCACCCTTACTCTCATCGATCATGTCCTCGGAGGCAGCCGCGCAACCGAGTCACCGCAATTATGTGCGCGAAACCGACAAATCGTCATGTTCGGCGCGTTTATTCACGAGGTTTAGTCGTTCGGTTTGACATTGGCCATCGCCAGCACGTCGAGGCGCCGGTCCAGCTCCTCGATCGACAGCTTGTCGCCGATCAGGCCACGGTCGATGACCGTCTGGCGAATGGTCTTGCGTTCCTTGAGCGCTTGTTTGGCCACCGCGGCGGCCTCCTCGTAGCCGATGGCCCCGTTCAACGGCGTCACGATTGCCGGCGACGACTCGGCCAACTCGCGCAGATGCTCGACGTGGGCAGACAGCCCGGTAATGCAGCGCTCCGCGAACAACTTTGACACGTTGGTCAGCAGCTTGAATGACTCGAGAATGTTGCGGGCCATCATCGGGATGTAGACGTTGAGCTCGAAGGCGCCGTTCGCGCCGCCCCAGGCGACCGCGGCATCATTGCCGATCACCTGTGCGGCGACCTGCGTAACTGCCTCCGGCAGAACAGGATTTACCTTGCCCGGCATGATCGAACTGCCTGGCTGCAGGTCCGGCAGCTGGATTTCGGCCAGGCCGGTCAGTGGGCCGGATCCCATCCAGCGGATGTCGTTGGCGATCTTGGTCAGCGAAACCGCGATGGTGCGCAGCGCGCCGGATGCCTCCACCAACCCGTCACGGGCGGCTTGTGCCTCGAAAGAGTTTTTTGCCGTGCGCAATTCGCTCAGACCGGTTTCGGTGACCAGCGTCTCGACCACCTTGGCGCCGAAGCCCTCGGGAGCGTTGAGGCCGGTGCCCACCGCAGTGCCGCCGATCGCCAGTTCACCCAGCCGCGGCAGCGTGGCGCGGACGCGCTCGATCCCGGCCTCGATTTGGCGGGCATATCCGCTGAATTCCTGGCCCAGCGTCACCGGAACGGCGTCCATCAGGTGCGTGCGGCCCGACTTGACCACCGTGTGCCACTCGCCGGCCTTGGTTGCCAATGCGCCGCGCAGCACCTCGAGCGCCGGGATGAGATGACGCACCGCGGCCTCGGTGGCGGCGATGTGGGTGGCGGTCGGGAAGGTGTCGTTGGACGACTGCGACATGTTGACGTCGTCGTTGGGATGCACTTTAACGGGAGGGGTCGCCGTGGCCGCGATGCTGGCGATCACCTCGTTGGTGTTCATATTGGAGCTGGTGCCCGAGCCGGTTTGGAAGACGTCGATGGGGAACTGGTCGTCGTGCCGCCCGTCGGCGATCTCAGCCGCCGCGGCGATGATCGCGTCTGCCTTTTCCGGTGCCAGCAACCCGAGGTCCTTGTTCACCTGCGCGCAGGCGCCTTTCAGCAGACCCAGTGCGCGGATCTGGGTGCGCTCCAGACCGCGGCCGGAGATTGGGAAGTTCTCCACCGCACGCTGGGTTTGGGCGCGCCACAACGCTTTTGCCGGCACCCGGACCTCGCCCATGGTGTCGTGCTCGATGCGATATTCAGTGTCGTTCGCTGCCTTGTCAGAGCCGCTGTCGGCCATAAGTGTTTGTTCCTTGCTTGTTGTGATTTTTGGTATGGCTGTTTAGGGCAGGGGATAGGCGGCGGTGCTATCGCCGGTGAAGTCGATGGCGGAGTACTCGTTGAGCTTCGAGAGCCGGTGGTAAGCCTCGATCATCCGGACGGTGCCCGACTTCGAACGCATCACGATCGACTGGGTGGTGCAGCCACCGGGGTAGTACCGCACTCCCTTGAGCAGGTCGCCGTCGGTGACCCCGGTGGCGCAGAAGAACACGTTGTTACCGGACACCAGATCTTCGGTGGTCAAGATACGGTCCAGGTCGTAGCCGGCGTCGAGCGCTTTCCGGCGTTCTGCTTCATCACGTGGCGCCAGTTGTGCCTGGATGGCCCCGCCCATGCACCGGATCGCCGCGGCGGCGATGATGCCCTCCGGGGTGCCGCCGATCCCGGCCAGCATGTCGGTGCCCGACTGGGGTCGGCACGCCGAGATCGCGCCGGCGACGTCGCCGTCGGTGATCAGCCGGATCCGGGCTCCGGTTGCCCGGACTGCCTCGATTAGCTGAGCGTGCCGTGGTCGGTCCAGGATGCACACGGTCATGTCCCGTACCGACAAGTCCTTGACCCTGGCGACCGCCCGGATGTTGTCGGCGATCGGCGCGGTGATGTCGAGCACGTGTGCGGCCTCGGGCCCGACGGCGATCTTGTTCATGTAGAACACCGCCGACGGGTCGAACATCGCGCCGCGGTCGGCCACCGCCAGCACCGAAATGGCGTTGGGCATGCCCTTGCTCATCAGCGTGGTGCCATCCACGGGGTCGACCGCGAAGTCGCAGTCCGGGCCGTCACCGTTGCCGACCTCTTCGCCGTTGTACAGCATCGGCGCTTGGTCTTTCTCGCCCTCGCCGATGACCACCACCCCGCGCATCGAGACTGAGTTCACCAGTTCGCGTATCGCATCGACCGCCGCGCTGTCGCCGCCCTCTTTGTCGCCACGGCCCACCCAGCGGCCGGCGGCCATGGCGCCGGCCTCGGTGACCCGTACCAGCTCCAGGGCCAGGTTGCGGTCTGGGGCTTCCCCGCGCGACCGTACCTGCGACGGGTCGCGGCCGGTAATGGTGGTCGGCGACGAACCGGATCCCGACGAGCGGCCACCCTCAGCTGTCATGGTTGCTAATTCTCCCAGAAGCAGATCGGTCCGTCGGAGCTGGGCTGTAGCTGGTGATGGCCGGCTGGAATACTCGAGTGGTGACCGAGGAGCCGCAGCCCACTGCCCCGGATGCTTTTGCAGCCGGCGAGCCGGCTCCGGCACCCGGGCCTGCACTCGGGCCGGTTGCGAAGCCGGCCAAACCGCGGGTGCTGCAGGACGGCCGCGACATGTTCTGGTCGCTCGCGCCGCTGGTGCTCGGGTGCATCTTGCTGGCCGGCCTGGTCGGGATGTGTTCATTCCAGCCGGGTGCGACGAACAAAGGAACGATCCCGTCCTACGACGTGGCGACCGCCTTGAAGGCAGACGCTGCGACGCTGGGATTCCCCATTCGAATGCCGGTGTTACCGGCGGGCTGGCAGCCCAACTCCGGCGGTCGGGGCGGTATCGCGAATGGCCGAATCAACCCGTCGACCGGTCAGCGAATGAACGCGGCTACCTCGATCGTGGGATACATCGGCCCGACGGGCATGTATCTGAGCCTGACCCAGAGCAACGCTGACGAAGACAAGCTGGTCGGTTCGATCCATCCATCTGCGTTTCCGGCCGGAACGGCCGACATCGCCGGCACCACCTGGGTGGTCTATCAAGGCGGCGGCCAAAGCGGGGCGGACGCCGAGCCGGTCTGGACCACCAGGCTCGCCAGCCCGGTCGGCCCGACCCAGATAGCGATCACGGGTGCCGGAAGCGCCGATCAGTTCCGTACGCTGGCCGGGGCGACGCAATCGCGGCCGCCATTGGCAAGCCGCTAGTCGAGACACCGATAGAAGGGATTCGCGTGACTGCACCCGAAGCAGACCTGTCCGGATGGTCGGTGGCTCCGTTCACCGGTGGCGGCTACACCCATGACGTCTACCGCAAGGGCGCGGGCCCCGGGGTGGTGCTGATACCCGAGATACCCGGGATCCATCCCGGTGTGCTGGGCCTGGGAAATCACTTGGTGGACAACGGCTTCACCGTCGCCATGCCGTCGCTGTTCGGTGAGGCGGGTAAGCCGAAAACGGTCGGATACATTGCCGCCACCATCGCGAAGGCTTGCGTGGCAAAGGAATTCGCGGCATTTGCAACCAACAAACAGCGCCCGGTGTCGTTATTCCTGCGCGCGCTTGCCCGCGACCTCAACGCGTCGACGCCGGGCAAGGGCGTAGGCGTGATCGGCCAATGCTTCACCGGCGGCTTCGCCTTGGCGGCCGCAGTCGACGACAGCGTGCTGGCGCCGGTGCTCAGTCAGCCGTCGGTACCGTTGCCGCTGGGCCGTGCGCGACTCCGCGATCCCGGGCTGAGTGAAGCGGAACTGACAACCGTCGCCGATCGCTGTGCGAACGAGGGCTTGTGTGCGATGGGTTTGCGATTCAGTGAAGACAAAACGTCGCCGGCAGAACGGTTCACGGCGCTCAAAGAGCGACTCGGGGATGCGTTCGAGGTGATCGAGATCGACTCGCGCCCGGGCAATGAACACGGCTTCGGCAAAATGGCGCACTCGGTGCTGACCGACGAGGTGCGTGAAGTCGAGGGCCAGCCGGCTTACGAGGCCCGCAAAAGGGTGGTCGAGTTCCTCACTCGGCGTCTGACTTAGCGTCTGGCTCCGGGACTGACCCAACCGCCTTAGCGTCCCGCACTTTCTTGCGCGGGAGCCATTTGCGGCGGCCGGCTTGCTCATCTGGTTTGGTCAGCTCGACGCCTTGGTAAACCGCGAGGTAGACGTCGATGGTGGTGACAATGAGGATCATCAGCACCGGACCGATCACGATTCCCCAAGGGCCGAACATGCCGATACCCGCGAACACCGAGAGCAGCATGAGCGCCGAATTCAACCGTGCATCGCGCGGAACGAGGATCGGGCGCAAGAAGTTGTCGATATTGGTGACCACCAGCAGATGCCAAAGGACCACGAACGCGCCGCCGACGATATTGCCGTAGAAGATCATCCCGATGCCAAACGGAATGGTGACGATACCGCCGCCCAGCGGAATGATCGACAAAACCGTCAGCAGGATCGCGAATATGAAGAAGCCATGGTGAAACCCGCCGACGAAGATGGACGTGGCGCCGGCGACACCTTGGCAGAGCGCGATCACGAACTGGCCGTTGACGGTGCCGCGCACCATGGCACCCGTCTTCCTCAGGTACAAATCGGTGACTTCGTCGCCCAGCGGGTTCAGCTGGCCGATCAGCGTTCGCATCTTCTCGCGGTTCACCAGCAGTGCGAGGAACACATACAGAAAGATGATCGCGGCCGCGACGGCACCGGCGATACCTCCGGCAGCGCCCTGCAGAAAGTTCAGCAGCCACTGGCCAAGGTTCTGCGCGGCGGTAACCATCGCTTTTCGGAGCATCTCCGCGGTTATTGTTATGTGCAAGAACGGCATTCGAGCCAGCAACTCATTGACGAGGTGTAGGACTTTGTTCCCGAGCTCGCCAGGATCGGTCGCTTTGACCCACGCGGCGACGCTGCCGACCATGCGAGAAATCTGAACGAACGCCAACACCACCAACAGGCCGATCGGCACGATGACGATGGCCAGCGCGGACAACAAAGTACAGGTGGCCGACAAGCCGGTGCCGAGACGTCTGTTGAACCAATTGAAGAGTGGCGCGAATAAATACGCCCCGACCGCGGCAACCACGATGAGGACAAAATAGCTGCGTAAGAAATACGCACCGAACAGCAGAGCGATCAGCGTCAAGACCGCGAGAGCGCGTTTCTGAGTGAGCGTGAATTCGGTGTTCATACGAACCGGGCCGCCCTCCGCGTCGCTGTTGAGCGCAACACTAACGCCAGGCGACGTTCTGCACGGCGAAGTCCGTGCTATAGCGACCCGCTGACCGTTTGCTCGGCCGGGACGGCTTTGGCTCCCCGGCCCTGGCTTTTCATCTGCTGGAACAGATCAACGTAGTACGGCAGGCATTCGGCCAACGCCTGCTCGGTGTTGAACCGGGGCTGATAACCGAGGTCGCGGGACGCCTTGGCGATCGAGAAGTAGTTGTCCAGATACAGTCGCTCGACCGCCAGCGGCTCGAGTAGCGGCTCCGGCAGCCCGAACCGGAAGTGCAGCCGCTGCCAGCCCGTCATGACCGCACGGACCGCGGGACCGTTGACCCGCATCCGCGGCCAGGGTTGCCCGCAAGCCTGCACGACCGGCCCGGCGAACTCGAACATGTTGATCGGCTCGGCGTCGTTGATGAAGTACGCCTGACCGGGCGCGGTGCCATCGGGCACCAGATGTTCGGCGGCCAGGATGAAACCGTGAATCAGGTTGTGCACGTACGAATTGTCCAGCCGCGCCGACTTGCGGCCGACCAGCACCCTGACGTGGCCGGCGATCACACTTTCGAACAGCTTGCGGAACATGGTCTGATCGCCAGTGCCCCAGATGCCGCTGGGCCGGATCGCGCATGTCAACATGTCGCTAACACCGTTCTGCGACAACACAAATCGTTCGGCGGCCACTTTGGTCTCGGTATAGAGGTCATCGAACCGGTTGGTGTAGGGCAACGTTTCGTCGCCGCCGGCGATGCTCTGGCCGCCCATCACCACGCTGTTGGATGAGGTGTAGACGAACCGCTGTACCCCGGCCGCCTGCCCAGCGTGCACCAGGTTCTCGGTGCCGCCGACGTTGACTGAGAAGCTGCGTTGGCGGTACTCGTCCGTCACCGACGCGCCGCCCATCAACTCGATGATCGCCGCGGTATGGAACACGGTGTTGATGCCGTCCACCGCTGCGGCGCAGACGGCAGCGTCGCAGATGTCACCCTGCAGTACCTCCAATTGCGGATGCTGCGGTAATGGTGACGGGGCGCGGTCGAAGGAACGTACCTGATACCCGCGGTCGAGCAAGGTGGTCACCAGGTTCGCGCCGACAAACCCCGAGCCGCCGGTGACCAGGATGCGGCCGAGCTCGGTTGTCAGCGATGCATCACCCATGGTTCGCGCAGCATAGTCGAGAATAACTGAAACGTGTTCCAGTTTTGGGGGAGGAGTCTGAATTTTGGTTCGCTGGTTCGCGGCGGTCAAGATTCCTCAGTCTGGCCGGTCGCGAGCGCATCCGCTACTCGTTTGCGAGCGCCAGCTAAGTGCTGTTCACACCTTTTTGCCAGCTCTTCGCCTCTTTCCCACAGCTTCAGCGACGCATCGAGGTCCAGCCCGCCTTGCTCGAGAAGCCGCACGACTTCGATCAACTCGTCTCGGCAAGCTTCATAGCCAAGCTGACTAATAGGCGTAATTGGCTCAGCGTCTGCCCTGTCTGGATCGTTGTCTTGCTTAGGGACCATCGGTCGATCCTTCACTTACTGCCGCTACGGCGCCGTCGGAGACGCGCACCCGCAGCCTGGTGCCAGCCGGTGCATCCTGGACCGAACGCAGCACCCGGGGTTTCGCGGTCGAGTCAGCGGCCGGAACAGTCTGCACGACGGCTTGCGCCACGGTCTGCACAATTGCATAGCCGCGGGCCAACGTGGCCGCCGGGCCCAACGTGGCCAGCCGCGCGGCCAGATGACCAACCCGCTCGGTCTCGGCGGCGACCAGCCGGGTGATGTCGCGGCGAACCGCTGACCGGGCGCGGTGGATCTCTTCAGCACGCGTCGTCAGGGCGGTCAGCGGCTCGGCCAGCACTGGGCGGCTGCGCAACTGGGCGAGCGCGCGTTGTTCGCGGGACACCCAATTGCGCAGTGCTTGGGCGCTGCGCCGGCGCAGGTCATCGAGCAGCCGCTGCTCAGCGGCGGTATCAGGGACCACTTTCTTGGCTGCGTCGGTGGGGGTCGCGGCACGCAGGTCGGCGACCAGATCGCACAGCGGATTGTCGGGTTCGTGACCGACCGCGCTGATCACCGGCGTGGTACAGGCCGCGATCGCGCGACACAGGGTTTCGTCGGAAAACGGCAGCAGGTCTTCGACGCTGCCGCCGCCACGGGCCATCACGATCACATCGACATCGGGGTTGCGATCGAGTTCGCGTAACGCCTCAACGATCTGCGGGACCGCATTGGTCCCCTGAACGGCGGTGTTACGCACAGCGAAATGTACCGCAGGCCAGCGTGCGCTGGCCACTGTCGTCACATCGCGTTCCGCGGCACTCGCCCGGCCGGTGATCAGTCCGATCATGTTGGGCAGGAAGGGGATTGGCCGCTTAAGTCGGGCGTCAAAGAGCCCCTCGGCATCCAGTAGCCGACGCAGCCGATCGATGCGGGCCAGTAGCTCACCGACACCAACGGCCCGAATCTCGCTGAGGCGCAACGAGAATGTGCCGCGCCCGGTGTAGAACGAGGGCTTGCCGCAAACTACCACCTGAGTGCCCTCGGCCAATTTCACCGGCGCGCTAAGCACCAAGTCGCGCGAACACGTAACGGTCAGCGACATATCGGCCGCCGGGTCACGCAGCACCATGAACACGGTCTTGGAGTCGGCCCGCATGTTGATCTGGGCCAACTGCCCCTCGACCCAGACCGTGCCCAGCTTGTCGATCCAGCCTGCGACCCGGATCGCCACCGCGCGAACCGGGAACGGGTTCTCGGCCGAGTTCGCCTCCGTATTCGCTGCTCGGGTCACTTCGCGGTCGCGCGGGTGATCCTGTTGGCGAGCAGCGTCTGGAACGGAGCACGGGCCTTGGTGGCCTGCTCGTAGGCGAGCAAGGCTTCCAGTTCGTCGACGCCCAGCGATTGCAGCCTGGCCCGCAGTTGGGCCAGCGTCAGGGTCGGATAGTTGAGTTCGGCCGCCACCGCCGGCTCCGGGACCGCCGAATTCTTCGATTTCCTGGCGGGCTTGGTCGGGGCGGACTCATTGACCGGGACGGAGTCGGGTGCGTCGGATACCGAGTACAACGCGAACCGTCCCTCGGCCCGACGATCGCCGTCGACGCCATCTGACAACCCGTCGGGAGTATCTGCCGTGTTGTGCGTGATGTCCGGCAAGTCTTCGTCGAACGTCGCCCACTCGGCCTGCTCGTCCTTGGGCGGAAAAATGGTCTCCAACGTACTGTCGCCCTTGATCACCAGCTCAGCCAGGTTCTGTTGAAGGCGCATCACAATGTGCGCCGCCTGACTGGCTATCGTCATCGGGTACATCAGGATCGTCTTCGGCAGCTTCATCGTCTCCTCGACGGCGACTGTTACCGCGCCGACAAATAGTCGAACCCCATACGGTGCAGTAGCCATGGATCCAAGATTGCCTCAAGCGGCGGCTAACGCCAAGCTGGTTTGCGAGATGTGAGCGAGCTGGCGGGACTATGTGCCCTCCAGGTCGGCAGAAAGTACGCTGAATGTCATGCCGCCGACTATCGACATGGGGATTCCCGGTGCTGTGGGACCGGGGAGGTCGGTCGCCGACGGCCCAACCCGCAAACGAGTTCTGCTGGCGGAGCCGCGCGGCTACTGCGCGGGTGTGGATCGGGCCGTCGAGACGGTCGAACGCGCGCTGGAGAAGCATGGTGCCCCCGTCTACGTTCGCCACGAGATCGTGCATAACCGGCACGTGGTTGACACCTTGGTCGAGGCGGGCGCGGTTTTCGTCCAGGAGACCGACGAGGTTCCCGAGGGGGCCATCGTGGTGTTCTCGGCTCACGGGGTCGCGCCAACCGTGTACGCCGCAGCCGCCGAACGTAACTTGAAGACCATCGACGCCACCTGCCCGTTGGTGACCAAGGTGCACAACGAGGCCAGGCGATTTGCCCGTGACGACTACGACATCCTGCTGATCGGTCATGAGGGCCACGAGGAGGTAATCGGAACCGCCGGGGAGGCGCCCGAGCACGTGCAACTGGTCGACGGGCTCGCCGCGGTGGACACGGTGACGGTCCGTGACGAGAACAAGGTGGTCTGGCTCTCGCAGACCACGCTGTCGGTCGACGAGACCATGGAGATCGTCGAGCTGCTGCGACAGCGCTTCCCGAAGCTACAAAACCCGCCGAGCGACGACATCTGCTACGCGACCCAGAACCGCCAGGTCGCGGTCAAGGCGATGGCGCCTGAATGCGAGCTGGTCCTCGTCGTCGGGTCGCGAAATTCGTCGAATTCGGTGCGGCTGGTCGAGGTGGCTTTGGGCGGCGGCGCCCAGGCCGCTCACCTGGTCGACTGGGCAGACGATATCGATCCGGCGTGGTTGGACGGTGTCACTACAGTAGGTGTCACCTCTGGTGCATCTGTCCCCGAAGTTCTGGTGCGGGGCGTGCTGGAACGGCTGTCCGACTGCGGGTATGACGTGGTCCAACCGGTGACGACTGCTCACGAGACGCTGGTGTTCGCACTGCCCCGGGAAATCAGGTCACTTCTCCGATCGAGTCAAAACTCGAGTTAGAGGTCCTACTCCCAGTCCCGGGATTCAGCCTGGGGTCGCCCCTGGGACCGGCCGGACGCCCGTGATCGGCTGCGGCGCTCTGCGTGCGGCTCGTCGCGCAGGTCGGCCCGAGGCTCGTCTGGGGGCGCTGACCCGCGGTAGCGGACCCGCGAGATCGGGTGGTGCGTCGGATTTGCCCCATTCGGCCCGTTCGACGCGGCGCGACGGCGCGGCTGCTCATAGGACTCATAGGGCTCATGGGAATCGAAAGGCCTGAAAAGCTCAGGTGCTCCGGGCGGCTGATGCCTGTCATAAGGGTCGAAGCGGCTGCTGCGAGTCGGTCGTTCGTAGGGGTTGCGCCGCGCGCGGGGGTCTCGACGGGTCTCCCGTGGCGCCTCGGCGCCGAAGTCCGGATCGCCCTCAGGCCTGGGGCGGCGCCGCGAGCGACGGGGCGCGTCGGCAGGGTCGAAGTCATGGGCAGGTGGCTGACTTCGGCGACTCGGCCGCCGCGGACGCTCGGACGTGGGTTCGTGCTGATCTTCCAGCGGCGGCCGAACGTGCCGGGAGCGGGATCGGGTGGAACGCGCGGCAGAACGACTGCTACGCGCCGCGGATTTCAGCGGGGGGCCGGCCGCGTGCACCCGCGCCGGGTCGATGGAGGGAGCCTCGTCGGCCCGCTCGTCGTGGTCGCCCGGGTCGAGGCCCAGAATCGAGTTCAGTTTCCCCGCGATGCCGCCGAAGAAGGACCTCTGCAAGGACTGCGCATCGGTGGTGGTCGCGGTGGCCGGGTCGTCCGCGGTGTTCGCCGCTACGTTCGTTCGGTGCGACATACCGAAATACCACCTGATCAGTCCGATCAGCAGCACGCCGCCGGCGGTGCCCAGCATCATCGGGAAGCGCTCGATGAGCGGATAGCCGCAGTTGATCAGGAGGTCTTTGATACTGCCGATATTGGCTCCGTGGAACAGCCAGTAGGCGCCCGGTACAGCGCAGAAAAGTATCAGCGGCGGCTGGATCACCGCGGTGAACACTCCGGTCTGCCGCACAACCAGCACCGCTACCACGCAGCCGGCGATATAAAGGGCGGCGAATACGTGTGTCAGCTCCTTGTGACCCGATCCGGCGTCGATCGCATATCCGATGGCGGTCGCGGCTGTGGCGATAAGCACAGCTGCCCACCACGGCACACCTGGGATATTGGGGTGGATCGAGCGATGGGTAGCTGCTACCGTCGACCTTCCCCGCTGTGTTGACACAAGTTGACCGTACCGGTTACGGGCCGAAACGCCCGTAAATACCGTGTAGCGATGCCAGGCGTGCCATGCCGGTGCGATCCCGAAATGATCCCGAAATGATCCACAGCGGCTGACCTCGCGGCTGAGTCTTAGACTTGGTTCCCCGTGAGCTTGAGCCTAGGAATCGTGGGTCTGCCCAATGTCGGCAAGTCGACACTGTTCAACGCGCTGACCCAAAACAACGTGGTGGCGGCCAACTATCCGTTCGCGACGATCGAACCGAATGAGGGTGTCGTTTCGCTGCCCGATCCGCGACTGGCCAAGCTGGCGGAGCTATTCGACTCCGAGCGCATCGTGGCGGCGCCGGTGACCTTCGTCGACATCGCCGGCCTGGTCAAGGGTGCGTCCGAGGGCGCCGGGCTGGGCAACAAGTTTCTGGCCCATATCCGCGAATGTGACGCCATCTGCCAGGTGGTCCGGGTGTTCTCCGACGACGACGTGACACACGTCACTGGGCAGGTGGATCCCAAATCCGATATCGAGGTCGTCGAGACCGAGTTGATCCTGGCCGACCTGCAAACCCTCGAGCGCGCACTGCCGAGGCTGGAGAAAGAAGCCCGCAACAACAAGGAGCGCAAGCCGGTCTACGACGCGGCGTTGAGCGCTCAGCAGGTGCTGGACGGCGGGACGACCCTGTTCGGCGCGGGTGGGGATGCCTCCGTCCTGCGTGAGCTGAACCTGTTGACTACAAAGCCGTTCCTGTATGTGTTCAATGCCGACGAGGGGGTGCTTACCGACGCCGCAAGGATCGCCGAGCTGCGCCAGCTCATTGCGCCCGCGGATGCGGTGTTCTTGGACGCCGCAATCGAGTCCGAATTGGCTGAGCTTGATGACGAATCGGCCGCCGAGCTGCTCGAATCGATCGGCCAGACCGAACGGGGGCTGGACGCGCTGGCACGAGCGGGTTTCCACACGCTGGCGCTGCAAACCTTCCTGACGGCGGGCCCGAAGGAGGCGCGGGCGTGGACTATCCATCAAGGCGATACCGCGCCGAAGGCCGCCGGGGTGATTCACACCGACTTCGAGAAGGGCTTCATCAAAGCCGAGATCGTCTCCTATGACGACCTGATCGCCGCCGGGTCCATGGCTGCCGCCAAAGCCGCCGGCAAGGTCCGGATAGAAGGCAAGGACTACGTCATGGCCGACGGCGACGTGGTCGAATTCCGGTTCGGATCAGCCTCTACGTCAAAGAGATGAGTACGTCCAAGGAATGCGGATCACGGGTAGCCAATAACTCCGGAGTACACGTAACGGCAGTTCAAAGGGGCTGACCGGAATCTTGGGGCGCAAGCCCTGACTGGGCCTTCCGCAGGGCTCGATTTACTGCGATCGCTATCTGGCGGGGTTGAGTTGGGGTAGCCGGGCCATGATGGCTTGTAGCGCATCACCGAACTTGTCATCGACGGATTGGCGGCGCCGTGATCAGGCACGTATCCGCCCGCGCTGTGGATCAGTCCGGCGGTCGTGCCAGTCGGGTGCCGTGCTGCGCGAATGGGAGTCGGCTAGCGACTTGCCGCTCTCGGTCTTGGCGGGCCGGTCAGCGCGCGGTCTGGATGGCGCGGGTGACTTGG
>Ga0209530_1000164_pt1 | contig 58610 bp, 59 predicted proteins | sample BlaSpr_A8_Ref_O1_FD_187987 | JGI IMG/M metagenome (GOLD analysis project Ga0209530, IMG submission 187987) | Forest soil microbial communities from Thunder Bay, Ontario, Canada - Black Spruce, Ontario site 2_A8_Ref_O1 (SPAdes) (version 2) | ecosystem: Environmental > Terrestrial > Soil > Boreal...
CCTCGGGAAACCCTGATCTCGAACTCTATTTCAGTTTACCTTCTGGCTTATGTGTGTCAATGCGTTTTAATATCGGGCGTTTCCGGGACATTCTGGCGTTTAGGCAGGCAGGCACCACGATGACGCAGGAGGTAACACACAGACGTTTTGAAAAGTCTTCGGTCAGGACTGACGGCGGGGTGCTGGCGGCGCGGACGGATTTGCTGCCGGCCGCGGGTGGCCTCGCGCTGCTGCCACTGGTCCATTACGTGACGCAGAGCCTAGCTGACGCGGGCAAGAAGTTCGGCGACCTCCTCGAAGCGGGCACCGGCGGGAGCGACAGGACCGAGGAGCCGTTCCGCCGCCATCGACGCGATTGCCACGCAGGCGGACCAGCCCAGCGCCCCACCACCGCCGCCGGCCAGTAACCTCGCTAGGGTTGGCTCAACAAGCGATGAGCGAGGCCGGGGGCCTGATCCTGCCTGCCCATCCAGGGAACGGGGAACAGCAATGACCGCGACTGCCAGCAGGACCGCGCTGATCATCGGCGCCTCACGTGGGCTGGGCTATGCGCTGGCCGCCGAGTATCTGTCCCGGGGCTGGCAAGTGACCGCGACGGTCCGGGGTGCCCGGCGAACTGAACTGCACGACCTTGCCGATTCCTCCGCTGGCCGCCTGGTTGTGGAGACCGTCGACATCACGGTTCCCGAAGAGACAACGGCCCTGTACGACCGCCTGAGCCAGACGAGGTTTGACCTGCTGTTCATCAACGCCGGGGTGACGAACGGCCCCGAGGAGACCATCGCGGATGTGTCCACGGACACCTTCATCCGGCTCATGGTGACCAATGCGCTTAGCCCGATGCGGGTCATCGAGGCGCTGCAGGCCCTCGTCGTCGCGGACGGCACCATCGCGGTGATGTCCTCCGGTCAGGGAAGCGTCACTAACAACACGAGGGGAGGCTTCGAGATCTACCGGGCGAGCAAATCCGCGCTGAACCAGCTGATGCGCAGCTTCGCCGCCCGCCACGCCGACGACCCCCGCACGCTGCTGCTCATGGCGCCCGGCTGGGTACAAACCGGCCTCGGCGGCCCCCGCGCGCCCCTGACGGTCGATCAGAGCATTCCCGGCGTGGTCAACACGATAGAGGCCCAGGCCGGCAAGGGCGGCCTGCAGTACCTGGACTACCAGGGTCGGACCGTCAGCTGGTAAGGCCCGCGCAGAATGCGTATGTGGGTCCGGCCGACGTGTGCCGACGCACCTATTGGAATTACCGGTGTCTGGTGGAGACCTTGTTGACCCGGTCGCGCAAGATCACGATTGCGAATACCGCGAGAGTGGTCAGAATGCCCCCGCTAGTGGCCTCCTGAGATACGACGCCGAACGCTCCAAGCAACCCGAACACCAGTGCCAGGAGCAGCGCAATGACAGCGTCGGCGTATTCTGCTATGCCCTCCCAGACTTTCCTTAACAAGACCACAGCTCCTCTCGCGGATCCTGGAGGCCGCTTCCAGAGCTCTATCTTGCAGGACATTCCAGGCGCCTGGCAAGCAGGCTCTTCGCCATGAGAAAGGCGGTGCGGTTGTTATGAAGGTGGTGGTTGCACCAAGACGTACAGATGTAGCCTGGATGGCTTAGCTGCGAAATTTGGAAAACGCGCGAGGAGGTCGCGGCAGACGCTGCACAGGATTTCTTGTCCGTCATTGCCGCTCGGCGAGTCTGTATCGTCAATAATCGATGAATCTTTATTATAGAAGGAAAGCGCGCCTGTTCCTGGGCTCAGGGAACACTCCTGTGCCGCCTGAACGCTCGGCCACGTGGCTGATCCGCGCCATAACCGGAACACGGTAACTGCCGACTGGACGCGCCCCGCTAAGCCGCCCGCCGCACCAGCCAGCACGGTCCTGCTAGGGCTCTGGTGTTCCTGACTCCTGGGCTCGGGCTATCAGAGGACCGTACATCTCCGGGTAGTTCTCGTAGTTGAAGGGGGCCTCGGGGTTCGCGCGCACCTGCTCGTCGAGCATCTCGGCCTCCTCGCCAACGAGGATCCGCCAGGCTCCGGACCGTACCCCATCCAGGATGATGGTCGCCGCCTGTGCCGGGAGGAATCCCTGGCCCTGGAAAGCCTCCTTCATTCGCGGGATTGCCTGGCGTAGGTCATCGGCGGAGAAGCCCTCGGCCAGCAGGCCCATCCCGATGAGGACCACCCGCGCCTGCTCAGGGATCATCGCCATCAACTCGGCATCGCTCAGCTGCTCGTACCCTGGCAGGCCGAGGGCACGGCGGGAGTTCGTGGCGATGTCGGTGTTCACGACACCCGGCATGACCAGGACTACCCGGACCTGGGGTGCGTTGGAGCGCAGGTCCTCGACGAGCGCCTCGGAGAAACCCTTGATGGCGAACTCCGATGTGGTGTACGCGCTATTCGGCATGCCCTGGCCTGCCGTGGGCCAGAAACTGGCTACGCTGCCGACATTGACCAGAACGCCATCGCCGCTGGCGATCAGCAGCGGCAGGAACGTCCGCGCGCAGAAGTAAACACCCTGCCAGTTGATAGCGAAGGTGCGCTCCCACTCCTCGCGAGAGCCCTCGACGAAGCTGGCCCCGCCGGCCACGCCGGCGTTGCTGAAGACAAGGTCGACGTGCTCGGTGGCGTGCTCGGCGAGCAGCTCGTCACGGAACCGCTGCATCTGTGCCTCATCGGACACGTCGCAGACATGCCCGGTGACCGTGACACCGGGCGGAGCAGCTGCCCACGTCGTGGCCGCAGTCACCGCGATCGAGTCCGGATTCACATCGCATGTCGCGACCGAGCAGCCCGCCGCGGCAAGCTGGCGGACGAGCTCGCGTCCTATCCCAGAGCCACCCCCGGTCACCACCGCGAGCTTGCCAGCGAACGACTCCACGTCCATGATCCTCACCTGCTCTTTCACTGCTCGTCAACGCCAATAGCCATAGGCTCGCCGGCCTCGGCAGCTCTGCGGCAGGGGTCATTCCACCCCTCTGCGTTAGACAGTCTCTTAGACCAGGCCCGCGCTGAGGGCCAGGCGGGTGAGGTCTGCGCGGCGACGGCAGCCGGTCTTATCGCGGATGCGGTCCAGGTGGGAGCTGACGGTGCGCACGCTGATGTGCAGCAGGCCGGCGATCTGCGCATCGGTGTGCCCCCTGGCAACTAGGGTGACCAGCTCCCGTTCCCTGGGACTGAGCGTTTCCCGAGCCGGTGCCGGGACCGGTGGCTGCGGGTCCGCGGCGGTGAGCATGAGAACGTACTCGGCCGCGGTGGCCATGCTCATTGCCTTGCCGCGTTCCTCGGCCGCCTGTATCTGAGCCGCTCCGAGCGCCTGCCGGGCTTCGTGCAGTGCCCCTTGCCGCTGGGGCCAGCCCTCGGGCAGATCCGGATGCAACGGGGCCGAGAACCCCTCGCGCTCGAGCGCGGCCACCGCGGCCCATACCGTAACGGCCTCGGCGGGGCGCCCGGTCCAGGCACACAAGTATCCGCAGCAGTCGAGGTCCTCGAGCAGCTTTCTACGTACACCAGCCCGCAGGGCGGTCTGAAGGGCCTCTCGCAAGTGCGAGGTGGCATCCGCGTAACGGCCCGAGGACAGGTCGAGTACCACCATCTTCTCCAGCAGGTTCCCCAGACTCCATACGTCACCCGCCTCCCGGGCGCCGGCCAGCCCAGCGGCGCACGTCCGCTCAGCAGCGGCCAGCTCGCCGACCTCTATCAGGACGGTCGTAAGGATGTGGCCGCACACCCGGGCCGCCGGACCACCCAGCCCAGCCGAGATGCGCTCCGCCTGCCCGGCCAGCTGCACGGCGCCCACACGGTCCCCGCCGACACAGGCGACCAGGCTGAGGACCGCCAGCGCCAGCGCCTCGGCAACCGGGTGATCACCGTCCCTGGCCAGGGTCAGGGACCGGCGGGCATCACCGGCCGCCTCGGCGATCCTTCCCATACCAAGCAATGTCGCTGACCGGCCGCTCAGGCACCTGGCCAGCAGCAGCGGGAACGTCCCGCGGTCCGCAATGGCGTCACGGACCGCGGTGAAGTAACGCAGCGCCCCGGCCGGATCGGCCGAATCCAGCGCCGCCTGACCGAGCCAGACGTGACCGGCACACCACGCCTCGCTGCCCACGGCGGCGCGGTCAGCAGCCGCGCGCAGCAGCGGCACCTGACTCGTAAGCCGTCCGCGGACATGCCACCACCACGCCAGCGCCGCGGCCAGCCTCGGCGCTACGCCGGCGTCATGCCCTAGGACCGCATCATGCTCCAGGACCGCATCGTGTTCCAGAGCCCAGTCCAGCGCCCAGCGCATGGTGGCGTCCTCGGCATCCAGCCGCCGGGCAGTGGCAGCCTCGCCGGTGCCGGCCATCGGCCCCGCCATGGCATCCTCGGCCACCCGCAACGCGTACCCGGCCAGCACGCCGGCAGCGATCTCTCCCTCACCGGCCTCGGCGAGCAGCCCCGCCCCGTAAGCGCGCAGCGTCTCCAGCATCACATACCGGGACCGGCCATCCGGGCCGGATCGCGGCGGGACCAGCAGGGAGCAGTCCACAAGATGCAGCACAGCCGACCCGGAGCCAGCTCCCGCGACCGCCTCGGCCCCCTCCAGAGTGAACGGCCCCGGGAACACCGACACCGCACGGAACACCCGCTGCTCTCGTTCCTCCAGCAGCCGGTAGCTCCACTCCACGGCGGCCGCCAGGGACCGCTGCCGGGCCGCTGCGAGCCGGTCCCCTGTCTCCAGCAACGTGAACCGGTCATCTATCCGGTCCAGAAGCTGCGCCACGCCCAGCGCCTCGACCCGTGCCGCCGCCAGCTCAATCGCTAGCGGCATCCCGTCCAGCCGCGCGACCAGCCGCGCGACCACCGGTGCGATCTCCTCATCCAGGGTGAAGCTCGCGTCCGCCTGGCGGGCCCGGTCGGCGAACAACGCGACCGCCTCCGACCCGTCAGGATCAGCCGGGCTATCTGGATCGGGCAGCGTCAGCGGCGCTAGCCGGTACCGCGCCTCCCCGGCAATCTGCAGCGGCTCCCGGCTCGTGGCCAGCACCCGCACATCGTCGGCGCCAAGCAGCAGCCTGCCGCACAGCTCGGCCGCCGCGCCGATCACGTGCTCGCAGTTATCCAGCACCAGCAGCAGCTGCCGCCGGGCCAGCGCGTGCGCCAGCGCATCGGCCACCGCGACCGAGGGCAGCTCCCGGATGCCCAGCGCCGCGGCCACCACGGCCGTCACCTGCGCGGGGTCCTGCACGGCTCCCAGCTCAGCAAGCCACACGCCGTCAGCAAACCGGCGCGCCACCTGCCTGGCTACCTCGCCGGCCAGCCGGGTCTTGCCTGCGCCCCCAGGCCCGGTCACCGTCACCAAGCGGTACTGATCCAGATGGGAGGCAATCTCGTCCACCGCTCCGGCGCGGCCCACGAAGCTAGTAAGGACGGCCGGAAAGCCGTGCATGCCGCCAGCGGCGTCGACCAACGCAGACCGCTCCACAGCGGCTACCATAACCGCACCCGCCACGGCCGTACAGCTGACAGCCCTGCTCATGACCTTTCATGTACATCTCCTACGCTAGCGATGGAGCGGCCAGTTGCTGGAGCAGCAGATCGCGACTCATCAATACTTTGCAGTAACTGACGGTGGCTGTGGTCTCACGAGGAGCTGCTCGCGGCCGTACTCCAGCAGTGCCATGGCCAGGGTGACCGTCTCGTGCACGAAGTGCTCGTCGCCGCCGGATACCGCATTCGCCCGGATCCGGACCAGGCCGAACCAGGAATCTGTGGCTGCCTTCGCAGCCTTCACGTCGTGCCACTCAAGGCGGACTGCGGCCTGATGGACGGCTCTGGTGCGGTGCCAGTGCCAGCGGGCCTGGAACAGCGCGGCGGACTCCATCCGGGACATGATCACCACGGCACCGGCCGCAAGCACGAGAATAAACGCGGCGAACACCACGGGCCGACGCGCGAAGTCGTGCGGGGCAGCCAGCAGCACGTCAAGCAGGACAGCCACGGCAATCGCCGTACAGACCGGCCGGCCGCGGTGCTCCCTGGTCCCTAGCGCGGTGAGCCAGGCCCCGGTCAGCCACACCGCGGTCGCGGGGAGCCCTGGCCTCAGCCCGCCGAGTTCGATCGCGTTCGACAGCGCCAGCCCCGCACCGAGCAGCGCGAGGAAAGCTAGTCCGGCACCGAAATTGAGCGTGCGCTGAAGGCGCGGGTCGAGCCGGTGCCGTAGTTCTTCGTAGCCGAGCCGTGCCGCCTGCGCCACGGCGAACGCACGGCTGGCGCTGGTTGCGGATCCGTCCGCCAGCGCCAGGCGATGACGCGCCTCGGACTGCAGACTGGCCGCCTCTGGATGACCGGTCAGCAGCTCGCCCATGATCTGCGACGGAGTTCGGGTCTGGCTGGGCAGCACCGTCGATCCTCCTCTTCTCTGAGCTCACTGGTTATGAGTCGCCGGGGCCAGTCACCTGACAGTGTCAGCTTCGCCACGGATCTGGCTCTTCCTTCCGAGAGCAGGTGTCCCGCGCTCGGTCGCGAGACCTGAAGGAGGACAGTGATGGGAAAGATCATCCAGTGGGGCGGCGTGGCCGGATTGGCCCTCGTCCTGGCCGGCTGTGACCTGTCAGGGATGGGCGGGCCAGCGAAAGCACCAGCGAGCGGTTCTCGGGTCACGATCACCGAAGCAGCGGCGCCCTCGGTTCTGCTCGCGGTGCTACCTGGACCGGACACCGGTCCGGCTCTTGCCGGTCTGGTAGGAGCGACGGCACGGCCACGCGAGAACCTCGCCGTCCTGGACGGGGCCACGACCGTCCTCACATCGGCCGCGCCGTCCCCGGCCACGGTGGTGGTCGCGGGCAGACCGGCCGCTCCCGGTGGGGGCGAAACGTCATACCAGGAGGCGCAGTATGCCAGCCGGCTCACGCGCTGGCACGACGACCTCGCGTCCGGTCGACGCGCAGAGGCGGCCCAGACCCGGGATGCCGTTTCTGCGTGGGTCCGCGGCCTCTCGCTCCAGGCCAAGTCAGCTCAGCTCACCGATCCCGCCGGGCGGGCAAGCAGCCTTGCGGCCGAGTGCGCGGACGCGGCCAGTGCCCTGGCCGGTCTCGCGGAAGCCGACGGCAACGTCTTCGGCGCACGCCGCGTCATCGTGCTCTACAGCGACGACCTGTCGGGCTGGCCTCCAGTGGGCTCGCTCACGGGGGACACGGTCGTCGTGATCACGCCGTTCACGCCGACCGGAGCGCAGGCCAGTGCCGCCCAAGCCGATCTGCTGGCCGCCGGCGCGGCCCAGGCGGCTGTCGCCGGGCCCGAGGTAACCAGCGGTCAGATCGCGGCGCTTGTCTCGGCCGGGCTTAGCGAGAGCGGGGAGCACGATTCGGTCTCCGCACCGGTCCTGTTCAGCAACGACAGCGCGGTGCTAAGTGGTCATGCCGTTGCCGAGCTCACCGCGCTACTCCCTCGGCTACGCGGCACGAGGGCGGCAGCGGTGATCAACGGCTTCGCGTCCACGACGGGGAGCGCGGCGGCTAACTACACGCTCTCGTATGCACGGGCCGCCGCCGTGGCCACCTTCTTCGAAACCCACGGTGTTGCGGCGTCCTCGCTGATCATCGTGGGTCACGGAGCGAGCGACCCGGTGGCACCTGGCTCCTCAGGTGACAACCGCCGGGTGACCGTCGTGATCCAGGCGCCTTGACGGATTCAGTACCTGCCGCCCAGTTCCTCGGCCAGGACATCAGGGCCGGGCTGTGCGGTCACCCGGTCACGGGAACCGCCGACCGCTTCCCAATCCTGGCGGCATCGCTCCCACGCGATGGCCGCCAGAGCCGCCCAGTCACTCTTGCGTGAGTGAGGCGCGAGCCCGGCTGGGGCACGTTCGGCCCGCAGCGCGGCGTCCGCCCATCGCAACGCGCGCCTTGTCCGGTGCGTCTTGGCGCCGAGGACCGGGCAATGCGGCCCGTTGACCACGTCGATCCACACCTCGTCGAGCTCATCCAGCGGGTACTCGGAGCGCAGGTCCGCGTGGGCCCATTGGCCTGCGGTACGGAAAGGTGCCTGAGCGAGTACGCGGCGCACGGCGGGATCGACCAGCCGGGCCTGGTACCGATCGACGGCAGCTGTGTCGGCTCCAGGCATCAGGAATGCGTCAATCGCCACCGCGCCGGTAGCACTGTCGTGACGGACCAGCAGGTCGGATCGCGGCGACAGGCCGGGCCGAAAGAGCCCGGTGGGTTCTAGCACCCAGTGCAGGGTGGCCGCCTCGGCGGCTTCCAGGTCGGCCACCTCGGCAGCGACGTCCAGCCCGGGATTACAGGGTCGGCGTGTCTCGGCGGCGACCATCCCTTCCAGTAGCCACGCTGCTTCCGGCTCCCGTTGGGCGGCGATGCTCGCGACCGCGCGCGCCGTGTGTAGGGCGAACGCCGGGACCGCTAGCGGTCGCTCGGCAAGGACGCGGACTGACTGGGTGGCCTCGGCGAGTGCCCGGGTATGCAGGCCCGCTTGCTCGGCCAGGACGGCGGCCTCGGCAGGCCACCACGGTGATGATCGCGGCACCGGGCTCGTGACCCGGGCCGCGTCGAGCAGGGCCAGCTGGGATAGGGCCGTGCAAAGTGCAGGTTCGGGTGAGAGTTCTCGCGGCGCCGTCGTCGAGCCTGCGGCTATGTCACGGAAGATGAGCACGGCGTTCGGACCGAACAAGCGGGTGAGCGTCTCCTCCTCCGCCGCACCGTCGCCGACATCCGCGATCACTCGGACCAGATGCCCGTCTATCCGGTCGAATGACAGCTCCAGGCCTGCTTCCGGGATGAGCGCAGCCTCACCAGCTGGACCGGCCGGGTGGCCATCGAGGATTACCTGGCCGGTCTCGGGCTCATAGGTCGCGGTGAGGTTGTTCATGACTGCAACTCCACACCGGCCGCGCGCACCTCGCCAGCTTATTAAGGCCTGGCCAGCGTGTGCCGGCGATTGGCCGGCGTGTGCCGACATCGGGGACGCTGGCTCGGTAGGCATACCGAACGCCGCCGCCGGTCACGACACGGGGAACAGCCGGCGGATGGCCCGCTCGACGGCGGCGGCCCACTGTGCGTGGCCGACGCTGGCCCCTACACCCGAGCCGGGCGCCTGCGGCAGCAGCATTCCGCGGAGCGCACCGAGATGCCGGCTCAGCTGCTCGGCGGCGCGGGCCACAGCGGCGCGGGCCTCGGCCTCGACCTGCCGGGCGCGGCGCGCGGCGGCACTTGACTGATACAGGCTCAGCGGGCGGGTCCTGGCCAGGACCGCGGACCCGCACAGGACCAGTCCAGCCGAGATGGCGGTCAGCATCGCGGCCTGGAGCAACGTAACGAGGAACGGCTCCCCACCGACCGTGGCCAGGTAATTCATGCGCAACGCGAGCAGCGCGAGATATCCGACGGCTACGGCCGCGACGAGCAGGTTACGCTGTCGCGGATGGTCGCGGGTGAGCTCAAAGCCGAGCATCGCGCCGACCGACGCGACCACCAGGATAAACGTGACCAGCCAGGTCCCGCCAGCCGCTAGGCCGAACGCTTGTGCGGCCCAGTTCAGCGGGATGGCATCGAGGACGACGAGCAGCACGACTACGATCGCGCCGAGCACGAAGCTAAGGATCCGCCGACCGCCGGGGTCGCGTTTTGTCAGCAACGCGGCCTCTCGCTGATCCGCGGCCATCCGGGCTTGCTCGGCCGTGCGGGCGCGCTGCTCCATTTCCTGCAGGTAGACCTGAGCGCGAGCGGTCTCGTTGATCTCTGCCGCGACCACCGGGTGGTGGAACCAGGACTCGAGCGCGACGTCGGCCTGCGGGTTGAGGATGATGGCCTCGTGGTCTTCCGTGCCTGAACCTGGTTCGGTGTGATCGATGAACGGGTCGATGCTCATGGCTTCCTCCTCGGATGTCTGCCTGACTAGAAGGAGGTGGGCCGACCGCGAACCTGACAGTGTTTGGATTTAGAGGTCATCACGGTTGACGATCGTCTGCAAGAGAGCGCGGATATCGAAGCGGGCTCGGCACGTGCGCTGGTGGTAGGTGTCCTCGGCGCAGCCGGGTTCGGCGAACCACTCGGGGTAAGTGGCGCGGAGGTTCTCGCTGCAATCAGCGTCGCTGACGGCGTAGGTGAGGCTGGCGCGGAGCACCCATTCGGCGGTCGCGACGATCACACTACGGTATCGATTCGGGTCACGTGAGCGCCCGGGCACTTTGACGGCCAGGTCCCGCTTCTGGGCGGCCAGCGCTTTAACGTATCCATGGACGAGCAGGTTCGAGCCGATCTCCTCGTCGAATGGCCGCGATACGGGCGCGCCGGCACTTGCCCTGTCTGGGTGCGCATCGACCAGGCGCGGGAAGTCTTCAACCAGCAAGGCATCCAGCTGACCACCAAGGCGGTGCACCTCGCGGATCAGTACCCTGCAGAAATATGCCCGCAGATTTACGATGGCCGTGGGGTCTGCCAGCCGGGCAATGGCGCAATATGCCCCCTGCATGGCGTCCTGTGCTAGCTCTGGATCCTGGGCCCGCAGCCGGGCGAGCTTCCAGATCCCGGGATCTTCAAGGATCGTCAGCAGCTCTCGCTGAAAATCTGGCTGTCCGTCGGAGGCGATGGCGTGCAAGTCGCACCCCCAATGCACTAACGTTGCACCATGTTGTGCTTGGTGACCCTACTAGTGTCTACCGAAATATGGTAGACTTTTGTAGAGTCTATTTAAGTTCTGTAACTGATCGTAAACCTACCTAAGGCTTAGCGGGAAGACCCAATTCCGCTCGACCACCGTTCACCCTCGCCGGGAGGTGACCTTCTTCATGCAACCCGTCCCTCCTGCGGCCCTGCAGCTAGCCCAGCGACTCCGGCAACTCCGGCAAGGCTGGCACCGGCTGACCCAAGAGAGGCTAGCGGCAGCCCTCAGCACGGAAGAGCCACTGTCGGCCGTCACCGTGTCTTCATGGGAGAGCCTCAAGACACCCAAACTGCCCCCTTCGCGTCGGCTAGATGCCTATGCACGTTTCTTTGCAACCCGGCGGTCCTTCGACGAAGAGCAGGACCCGAAGCTGTTCACGCTTGATGGGCTCACACCGGATGAGAAACGCGCGTACGAGACGCTCAATGCCGAACTCGTCCGGCTCAGAGGCGCGGCTACCGGTGAGTCGACCGAGGAAGAGATAACTTTTAGCCGATCCTGGCATTTCCCGGATGCCGGCCGGATAACGTTCATATGCGCCGAACTGCCAGCTAAGGAAATCGGACCGTTCGGGCAAACAGACAATCCGAACTACACGGAACTCCAAAGATACGCCGATATCGATGCTCTGATGGAATTGCATGGACATATACGGGCGGAGAACCCGACCGCGATCGTGCATTTCAGGACTCCGCCCGAGGTGGTAGCGGATGACCTCACGGGGCACGTTATTCTCCTCGGCGGCGTGGTCTGGAATGATGTTGCAGGGAGGCTGGCCGAGATGGCCGAGCTGCCAGTGCGGCAGATCACGGATGCCGGGCTTATAACCGGTGATATCTTCGTCGCCCGGATACAGAACGCGGAGCATGAATTCTGGCCGCGATGGGCCGACGATGACAAGACTGTGCTCGCGGAGGACGTCGGAATGTTTGCCCGGGTACCGAACCCACTGAACGCCGGTCGTACCCTGACCATCTGCAACGGCATCCACAGCCGGGGAGTCTACGGCGCGGTGCGCACCCTGACGGACGCTGAGCTGCGCGACGGCAACGAGCGCTACATCTCGACGCATTTCGCAGACGCCGAATCCTTCACGATTCTCATGGGGGTCAAGGTAATCAAGAACAAGGCGATAACCCCCGACTTCAACAGCCCGAACGTGGTGCTCTACGAGTGGACGCCAAGCGCCCCGTAGCCAGCACCACCCCGATCTTTTCAGCCAGAAGGCAAGGATGCTGATGGGTTCGTCTGCAGACGGCGTCAAGCAGCACGGTACGCATAACGTTCTCACCGCGCGTACCCAGCCGCAGGACGCACCGTTTCTCCGGCAAGACCTCGACGCGATCATTGTTCCTGCGTCACGCCCGGCGGAGCACCTCGATCACGCCGTCATGCTGGCCCGCGCCGCTGACTGCTGGCTGGTAGTCCTGTGCAGCAAGCATCTCCGTAGCGACGATGCGAGGAAGTTCCTCGCCGCCCGCTCTTTCCGCAAAGCCATTGTGGTCGACATGCCTCCTGGGTATAGGCACGAACTGCTCGAATTCCGCGGACTTCTCTCCCTCAAGGAGGAACTTCCGGAAGCGTGCACCTCCTATGTCACTGACCTAAGCATGAAGCGCAACGTAGGCTTGGTGCTGGCACGCAGGCTGCGATGGCATCGCATTTTCTTTCTGGATGACGATATAAGGGATATCTCCTACGTCGACCTGCAGACAACAGTCAACATGCTCGGGCCCTTCTCCGCAGCCGGAATGCGGGTGACCGATTTTCCTGACAACTCAATCGTCTGCCATGCCAACCGGATGACCGGTGGATCCCAGGACGTTTTCGTTAGCGGTGCGGCTCTTGCCGTGAACTGCGACGAAGACATCGGCTTCTTCCCCGATATCTACAACGAAGACTGGCTCTTCTTCTTCGATGACGCGTCGAAGAGGAGTCTGGCCAATTCATGTTTGAAGGCCACTCAGCTCTGCTATTATCCCTTCGCGAAACCGCAACGGGCAGCGTGGCAGGAGTTCGGCGACGTCATCGCGGAGGGCCTCTACACCCTGCTTCACCTCGGCCGGAAGGTGGAGGAGGCGACCCAGGAGTACTGGAACTGCTTCCTTGAGGCGCGGCGGGCCTTCCTTAAGGACATCAGGAGACGCTCCCGGCAAGCCCATCCGGATCTGCGCAAGGAGATGTCGGCGTCGGTGCAGTACGCGCTGAACAGCTTGCGCATGATCGAGCCCGACATGTGCACACGCTACGTCCAACTCTGGCGCCAGGACCTGGCGGAGTGGAAGTGGCGCATCGCCGACATGCCCGAGATGTCCGTCGACGAGGCGCTCCATGAGCTACGACTAGCGCCACCAACGCCTGCGAACGATACTAGGAAGTCTCTGCTCAGCCGTCCAACGAGAGTATCGAGCATCGCAGCCGGGCCGGTCGTGATCCCACGTTTCGATATGCTCAGCAGCTTGCCTCAGTACGCGGGCGCCCTGGATCTCAGCTCTGCCAGCGCCGAAGCGGACGAACATGATCCGGCAATGTTCGCGGCTATGACTGAGGAGTACTCCCAGGCGATGCTTGCGGCCCGGCTGAACAGCCTCTACAGCTTGTGGTCGGCCGATGAGGCTGAAGGACGGCAACGCAGGGCGCGATTCAGCACCGTCATGTTGCGACTGAAGCCGAATGTGCGGCCACGACGCAGTCTCCCGGCTCAGTCCTCAGCGTTGCCGGAACAGGAGCCGAATACGGCGACCAATTTGCCCGCTGCGCCAGAACCGGCCGGGGTCACTTAGCCTTTCCATCCTGTTTGGCCTCGCGGGCCTGCAATACGTGAATGGTTTTGGCGAGTTGACCCGTGTACCAGGGGCAGCAGCGGAACTTGCGGAAGACGTACCAGGACTTAAGCTGGACGTTCGCTCTTTCCCCGGGTGAGCGCGGCGGCCTCCAGATCGGCCAGCACACCCCAGATCCACTCGGCTTTCTTGTCGTGCACCGATCCGAGCGGCGCGCCGGAGACCCACAGGATGTCACCCTACGCGATCAGACCGTGATGAACCATCAAGACCAGGAGAAAAATTGCCATCGAAATACTAGACATTATGCCGCTCTATGCCGGGCCCTCCCCACCCAGTACGCGGTAAGTTACACCGTGCCGGAGTTCATCCCGCCGAAGAGCGTCCTCAGTCACTGCCCGGCACACATCTGCGCAAACCTCATCGCTGAAGTCCAGCCGATACTTAATCTCGGTCCTGACACCCTCGTTCCGCTCTGGCGTTTCCGTGAATCTCAGGTTTCTATACAGTTTGATCGCGGGCAAGTTAGTGTCGAAGACCCAGAGTTGGAATTGATTGATCCGCGGGTATCTCCGATACTCCGAGTAAAGCAGGTATTTGATCAATCGCTCGGCTAGGTGATGCCCGCGAAGGTCGGGCGCGATCCAGACCGATTCGATGTATCGGCTGGTCTCGGGGCTCTCTCGATCCTCCGCGTTCGGGCGCTTAGCTCCCACAACACCCACGACATTCCCATCACGTTGTGCTATGACCCAGGTCGACGAGCGCACCTCGGAGACCCAACGCAGCGTATCTGCGTTGGTAATTTCCCTGATTGTGGTAAGAAAGGAGTCCGGGGAGCTACTGATGGCCTTAAGCAACGCATCCTGTAGAAGCCTCGCGTCCCAATTAAGCACAGAGTTACTGCTGTCATCAGTAGGTTGGCGGATCCAATTACTCAAGCCAGCTTCCTTACCGTTTACTCCTAGAGCCAACCAGGGTTCGAACTGAAGCGGTCCGGAGAGCCGCCGTGCTGTACGGACCAGGCGAACCCGGGCAGGCTCGCGTCGTGGTCGGCGCCCCGGTCAAAGAGCTCGGGGTATGTAGCGCCCCAGCTGAAGCCGTATAGGGACATATCAATCTATTACCCGCCTTTCGTGCATCGCTCGCCACACATGCCTGCCAAATGCAGCTAAATACGCATCAGTAGTGAGCAGAGTCAACAACTTCGGGTCAAGCTTTGCCGATCCGGCTTCAGCGGCACCACCGTCCGTCCGCGCGGGGGCATCGGAACCTCGAACGCGAGTCAGCCAGCACGATCCGCCGCAATGCGGTCAAGGGTGGGCCGGGCACGTCTCCGCGGCCGTACGGTGGCTCCCGTCTGGATGGGCGACCGTCGCGGTGACCGCCGCCGGGCACTCGGACTGGCCGCTGGTGGTCGCGGCGCTGGGCGGGCTGGTCTTGCTGTGCACCGTGCTGCTGGAGGCTTGGGCCCGCCTGCTCGGCCGCCACCTGGTCCGCGGCGCGGTGCTGGGCAAGGAACTGCGGCTGTGGGTGCGCGACCCGCGGCGTGCCCGGTTCATCAGGATCGCGCTGTGGATCGGCGTGTTCACCGGGCTGCTTCCGGTTCTCAGCGGCTCGCATGTGCTGCTGCCGTGGAGCGGGCGCGCTATGGCTCACCATGGTCGCCCCGGGGATGGAACGCACCGACGTCCGCGCCCGCCAGGCCGCGTGGCTCACGCTGGTGCTGCCGGCCGCGATCGTGCTCACGGCGGCGATGGCCTTCGTCAAGATCCCGGCCCACACGTGGCCGTGGGTGCTCGCGGTACTGCCCGCGACCATCGGCGCCGCGGCCGGGCTGATTCCGCTGATCTCCCTGCTAGGCCCGGCGCCGTTCCCCGGCCGGCCTGGCGGCAACCCGCTGGACGGCTTCAGCGACGAGAGCGGTGACCAGGTCCGGCACAGCACGGCGGTGCAATGGCTGGGTCTGCCGACCGGTCTGATAACCGGCCTGTTCTGTGCGTGGCTCGGCATCTTGTCGCTGTTCCCCCAGGGCATTGTCGCGCTCGTGCTCGGCAGCGTGCATGCGAAGGTACACGGCTGGTTTCTCGCTCTGCACTTCTCGGCACCGGACCGAGTGCTGATCTCGACCGGGTTCATCCTGGCCGGCCTGACGATGCTCGCTAGCGCGGCGGCGATGGTCTGGACGACCAGGCGCAGGCAACGCAACCGCTGCGGCCTGCCGGGCGTCCTATGAGTGGGGTTCCACAATCTAGGAGGGCCGGATGCGCTCGTTCCTCGCCGCAATGGCGTTGGCGGTGCTGCTGACCGGGTGCGGCACGGCGCTGGCGCAGCCCGGGGCAGGCCATTCCGGCAGCCAGCCGCGCGCCGCGGCGATCGTGACCGGTACGCGCGCTCTGGCCCAGGCCTACGTACGGCACGCGATGGCCGAGCTCAGCCTGCCAGCGGGTACCAAGACCGCGCATCTGAAAGTGCTGCCGCAGATCATGCGGGATCAGGCGCCCGCCGCGACGGGCTGGGCCGGGGCAAGCCGGATCCTCATCGTGCCCGGGCAGCCGGAGGCCGTGCTGCAACGGATCAGCGGGCACGCCCCGTTCAACGAGCCTGGGGGCTATACGGCCACCCCGGTGGTGAGCAGCACGATGCTGGCAGCCCCCGAGCCCGGCATCGACGCGGCCGTCCTTGTCCTCGCGGTCCAGGCTTACTCGCGCACCACGACGCTGGTGGGCGCCTACGCGTACGCCGCCTGGCTGCCGTACCGCACCGCCACCGAGCACCTGGACCCGGCGAGCTTCCGCTCGGTCACGATCGTCGAGGATCAGATCATCCGTGGCAAGCAGCGCACTGTGTCACGTACCTTCACGTCTGCGGCGGTGATCGCCCGCTTCGCGACGTTCCTCAATGCCCGCGTGCCCGCACCGGAGTCGGCGATGGGCGAGATGTCCTGTCCGCCTCCAGTCAACACCTATGCGCTCCGGTTCACGGCGCGGGCAAAGCACGGCCCGGCAGTGACCGCCTCGGCATTCTGCGGGACCGTCGCGATCAGCGTCAGCGGGAAGCCGCAGCCCTCGCTGTGGGACACCAACGGCGGCCTCGAGACGATCGCCAGCGCAGTACTCAGAAGCTAGAGGCGGGCCGGGTGGAGACCGGCCATCAGCTCGGTGAGATCGTCGGGCCTGATGAAGGATGGCGGGGTGGGCGGTCCCCAGGCCGCGTAGGCGGCACGGCCTTCCCATACCTGCGGCTGCCACAGCTGGTCCTCGAGGATGACGTCGAGGTCGCTGTAGTACTCGGAGAAGTTCCCCGCCGGGTCGCGCAGGTACCAGAAGTAGTTGGAGCCGACCAGATGCCGGCCCATGCCCCAGACATGCCGCGCCGGGTCGCCGTCGAGCATCGCGGTGGCGCCGCGGCCGATCTCATCCACGTCGCGCACCTGCCAGGACGTGTGATGCAGGAACGGGACCGGGGCGCTCTGAACCATCACGTTGTGATGGTCGGTGGAGCAGCGCAGGAAGGCGGCCCTGCCTTCCATCTCGTCGCTCACCGCGAAGCCGACCCCGTCGATGAAGAACCGGCGGATGGTCTCGATGTCGGTGGAGCCGATCACCACGTGGCCGAGCCGGGACGGGCGCACGGCCTCGTCCCGGAGCACGGCCGGGGCCCGCTCCCCCGTCCGGTCGGCCCGCCCGGGGCCGTTGGACTGCTCGGCCGCCTCGGCGCGCTGCCGCAGCCGCGGCGCCTGGGCAAGGATCACGCTCGCGCCCGTGGTGGGCTCGGTCGCCACTACCTGGGCTCCCTCGGCGGTATACGCGAACCCTTGCCGGCTCAGCCGGTCTGCGGCCGCGGCCAGGTCGTCCGGGTCGTCCGCGCCGATGCCGAGCTCGACCAGGCGGCGGCGAGGGGCATGCACGATGCGGAGCTGCTCGCCCCCGTCGGCGCTGGCGAACCGGCCGTCGCCCAGCGGGGTGAGGCCGAAGTCCGTGTAATAACGCGAGGTCTCCGCCACGTTCGGGACTCCGATGGTCACGTGGGTCAGTCGATGCAGGGGCATGCGGTTGATTGTACGAAAGCCGATGTGATGTACGCAATACAACAGTCATGTATGCAAGACTCTTGTCTAGTATCCGATGCGAGGATACGGTGCACATGTGAATGCAGCTATTGCCACCGGCCCGCTCTCCGGGCTCACGGTCATCGAGGTCGGCCGGTACATCGCCGCGCCGTTCGCGGGGCGGCAGCTGGCCGCGATGGGTGCCGATGTGGTCAAGGTCGAGGAGCCCGGCACCGGCGACCCGATGCGGCACTGGGAGGGCGCCAGTAATGCACAGAGCCGCCCGTACAGCCCGCAGTTCGCCGCCTATAACCTCGGCAAGCGCAGCACCGAGCTTGACCTGCGCACGGCCGAAGGCAAGGCGGCGCTGCGCGACCTGGCCGGCACCGCCGACGTCCTGATCGAGAACTTCCGGCCAGGCGTGATGGACCGCCTGGGCCTGGGCCGCGACGCGCTCATGTCCGCGAACCCCCGGCTGATCTACTGCTCGATCACCGGGTTCGGCCCGTCCGGGCCACTGGCCAGCCAGCCCAGCTACGACACGGTGATCTCCGCGCTCAGCGGCATGTACAGCCTGCTGATGCCGCTCGCCGACCCTGCCCCGGTCGGCCCTGCCATCTCGGACCTGCTCGCCGGGCTGTACGCGGTCCAGGGCATCCTCGCCGCGCTGCATTACAGGGACACACTGCACCACCGGGATCGTGGAGGGCGGGAACTGGCGGGAGCAGGCCAGGCCGTCGACGTCACCATGCTCGGCGCCGTGCTGAGCTTCCTCGGCGAGGCGATCACCAGCACCGCGGAGACGGGGCGGCCACCGGAGCCGGACACCAGGCAGCGCCGCGCTCAGGCCTACGGCGCCACCGGCGCGGACGGGCTGGCGTTCGTCGTGCACCTCTCTGTTCCCGACAAGTTCTGGCATGCGCTGTGCTCAGCGATGGAGGCGCCCGGCTGGCGGGAGGATCCCCGGTTCGCCACCAGGCAGGGCCGCTACGACCATTACGCCGGCCTGGACGCGCTGATCAAGGCCCAGGCCCGCACCCGGCCGCGGGCCGAGTGGTTCGCCGCGTTCGCCGCGCACGACCTGCCGCACGCGCCGCTGAACACGCTCGCCGACGTCGCACACGATCCGCAGGTCCAGGCGATGGGGCTGGTCGAGCACATCCCGGTGCCCGGCGGCGAGCCGATGGCGGTGACCGCCTCCCCCATCCGGTTCTCCGCCACCCCGGCCGGCCCGCCCAGCGCCGCCCCCCGTCTGGGGGCCAGCCGGTGAGCATCCCCGCGCACATCACCGCGATCGACGTGCACGTCCACCCGCAGGCACCGGAGTTCCTCGCCGCGATGGGTGCCAGGCGCGCTCAGATGGGCTCGCATTTCGGCAGGCAGCGCGAGCCGGTATCGTTCGCCGAGCTGGCCGGCCGGTACCGCGAGCAGTCCATGATGGCCGTACTGGTGAACTCCGACGACGAGACCCAGTCCGGTGTGCCCGGCGCGCCGAACCGGCTGCTCGGGGAGGCCGTGGCCGCATACCCGGACGTGTTTCTCGCCATGTGCGGCGTGGATCCGTGGAAGGGGCGCGCGGCGCTTGAGGAGGTCCGCCGCTGCCACGGCGAGTACGGCGTGCTCGGCGTCGGTGAGCTGAACCCGTCCCGCCAGCGGTTCCGGCCGGATGACCCCAGGTTCTTCCCGCTGTGGGAGCTGTGCGCCGGACTCGGGCTCGTTGTCATGTTCCACTGCGGCTTTCCCGGCGCCGGCGCGGGCACGCCCGGCGGCATGGGCTACGAGCTGGACTACGCGCGCCCGGTGCCGTACCTCGACGCGGTTGCCGCGCGCTACCCCACGCTGCGGATCATCGCCGCGCACCCGGGCTGGCCATGGCACCTGGAGAACCTGGCTTGCTGCTGGCACAAGTCGAACTACTACATCGACCTGTCCGGCTGGGCGCCCAGGTACCTGCCGCCCGAGGTGGTGCGTTACGCGGACAGCCTGATCAGCGACCGGGTGCTGTTCGGCTCCGACTGGCCGGTGCTCAGCCCGGACCGGTGGCTGGCCGAGTTCGCCGACCTGCCGTTCAAGCCGGAGTCCAGGGAGAAGATCCTGCTGCGCAACGCGCTCACCCTGTTCGGGCTCAGCCAGTGAGCGAGCTGGTAGCTGTTGTCGGCGTGCAGCACAACCCGCTGCTGTGGCGGACACTGGCCGACCCACGCGAGCCTGACCTCGTCGCGCTGCGGGACGAGTTCGCCGCCGCGTCGGCCCGCCTGCTGGCCACCCGTCCCGACACGCTCGTCGTGATCGGCACCGACCACCTCACCCAGTGGTTCTACGAGAACATGCCGTCGTTCCTGATCGGGAAGGCACCGGTCATCCCGGCGACGTTCGCCAGCGAGCAACGCGAGTTCGGCATCACGCCGCACGTCCTCGCCGGCGACGTGCCGCTGGCCACGTGGCTGCTCGGCGACGGGCTCACCCGCGACATCGACTTCTCCTGCTCGGATGAGTTCCGCGCCGACCACAGCATCCTGGTCCCGCTGCGCTTCCTCACCCCCGGGCTGGACATCCCCATCGTGCCGGTGTTCACCAACTGCATGGCGCCGCCGCTGCCAAGAGCAGAACGCTTCTATGCGCTCGGCCAGGTCATCAGGGCCAGCCTTGACGCCTGCCAGCTGCCTAGGCGCGTCGCGGTTATCGCCAGCGGGCACCTGGCCACCGAGGTGGGCGGTCCACGGCACTTCCGCGGCTCCCCCGACCCGGCGTTCGACGACGCGGCGGTCGCCACGGTCGCCGCCGGGTACACCGGTGACCTGGTGAAGCTCGCCTCGTTCGAGCGGCTGGCGGCGGCGGGCAACGTCAGCCACCAGTTCCTGAACTTCGTGGCGGCGATGGGAGTGGCCGGCGGCCGCCCCGCCACCCGCGCGGCCGGGCTCAGGTCCCGGTTCGCGACCAGCCCGTTCTTCGAGTGGTACGGAGCCGACCTGGGATGAGCAGGTACACCGTGAACAAGCTGATGCGCCAGGTGCTCCTCGACGACGACACCCTGGCCGCCTATCGCGATGACCCGGAAAGGTACGTCCGTGCGCAGCCCGAGCTGACCGCGGCGGAGGCTGCCGCGCTCAGCACCACCGACTACGGCGCCCTCTATGCGCTCGGCGCGCACCCCTACCTGCTGTGGAGCTTCGCCGAGGCCGTGCTCGTCCCGCCGATGAGCAGGCCCGACCTGGTCGAGGCGTTCCGGGTCGCCGCGGCCCTGGCCGCCGGCCCGGACGGGCACGCCCCTGACTTCGCAACGACACGCCTGGAGGTAACCACGTGAAAACCGAACTGGTCTCGTTCTTCAGCGAGGGAGATCCGGTCAGCGCCCTGTGGCGCACTCCCGACCAGCCAGCCGGGCCCGAGCCGGCCAGCCCGCTGCGGGCCATCGTGCAGGGCCCCGGCTGGCTCGGCCTGAAGGACGCGAAGCTCTACGAGCGGTACCACCAGGCATTCACCGATGCCGGGTTCGGCGTGCTTGTCATCGACTACAGGGGCTTCGGTGACTCGGGCGGGCCAGCGAACACGCTGTCGCCGTCCGGGCAGCTCACTGACCTGCTGAACGCGGTGACGTACCTGAGCACCAGGGACGACGTTGACGCCGACTCGATCGGCGCGTTCGGCACCGGCGGCACCGGCGGCGGCAACGCCGTGCTGCTGGCCGCCGCCGAGCCGAGGATCACCGCGGTAGTCAGCCAGGTCCCGGTCGCCGACGGCGCCGACTGGCTGCACCGGATGCGCAGCGAGCACGAGTGGCTGTCCTTCCTCGGCGCGCTCGAGCAGGACCGCAGGCAGCGGGTGCTGACCGGCGCCGGGCGTTCGGTCCATCCGCGCGAGGAGATCATGGTGCCGACGCCGGAACGGCGCGCGACCACGATCAAGGCCGACGTGGACGACCGGATCCCGAGCAGCGTCAGCCTGCGCGGCGCCGACGAGATCCTCGCCTACCGCCCGGTCGACGCGGCCGCCACTCTGACCACCCCCCTGCTGGTGATCGGCGTCGAGGACGACGCGACCACCCCCACCGACCACGCGGTCAGGCTCTACGACGCCGCAAAAGGCCCGAAGAGGCTGATCATGCAGCGCAACACCAGCCACTACGCGGCCTACGACAAGTACTGGGAGCAGGTGACGCCGCGCATGGTGGAGTGGTTCGTTACGCACGTGCAGGCCCGGGACGTGGTGTACCGGTGAGCGTCGACGTCCGGATCGCCGGCGGGACCGTCGTCACCCCGCACGGGAACGTCACCGCCGACCTGCTGATCAGCGGAGAGTCCATCGCCGGCATCGTGGCGCCTGACGTGCCCAGCGAGGGCCGGGTCATTGACGCCCGAGGCAAGCTGGTGCTGCCCGGCATGATCGACGTGCACGTGCACACCAGGGAACCCGGCTTCACGCACAAGGAAGACATCCTCAGCACCAGCCGCCAGGCGGCGGCGGGCGGCGTGACGACGATCTTCGGCATGCCGAACCTGAACCCGCCTACTGCCGATGTGGCGACGCTGACCGATGTATTCGCCAGGTACGCAGCGACCTCGATCGTCGACTGGAACCACAACCCCGCGGCCACCCAGCAGGATCAGATCGCGCCGATGGCCGCGATGGGCATCAACGCGTACAAGATCTACATGGTGGTGGACACCGGGCGGACCTACCCGCACCCGGCCGGGACCGGCATGCACGCGCATGGCGACCTGCTGGCGATGATGGACACCATCGCGAAGACCGGCAAGCGGTTCATCGTTCACCCGCACGACCAGTCGCTGATGGACTACATCGAAGGTTCGATCCTGGCGTCTGGCGACAACACCCCGGCCGGCTACGCCCGGGCCTACGCGGCGCGGGACGGCGTCATCTGGGATACCGCGATCGAGGTCGTGCTGCGGCTCGCCGAGGCGTCCGGCTGCCCGGTCCACCTGGCGCACATGCAGACCAGGCGCTCGGTCGAGGCGGTGCGGCGGGCCAGGGCACACGGCGTGGACGTGACCTGCGAGGTCAACCACTGGCTGCCGTTCCTGTCCACCTGGGCGGACGTCGAGCGGCTCGGCCCGTACGCGTTGTCGTACTGGGTGCCTGACGACGCCAGGGCGGCGGTCTGGGAGGCGCTGCGCGACGGCACCATCGACATCTTCGCCTCCGACCATGCTCCGCACACCCGCGAGGAGAAGGAGGTCGGCTGGACCCAGATGTGGAGCTCGCACACCGGGACGCCTGGCATCCAGTACTTCTACCCGCTGGGGCTGGACGCCGTGGTCCGCGGCGACCTCACCCTCGGCCGGCTCGTCGACCTCGTCGCGACGAACCCCGCGAAGCACTTCGGCCTGGCCGGGCGCAAGGGCGCGCTGCTGCCCGGCTACGACGCGGACGTCGTGATCGCCGACATGAACGCGCCATGGACGATCACCAACGAGGGCGTGCTGTCCAAGATCGGCTGGACCTGCTACGACGGCCGCTCACTGTCGGCCCGGATCGACCGGACGTTCGTCCGCGGCACTGAGGTCTACGCCGACGGCACGGTCACCGGCGTGCCTGGTCACGGCAAGCTCGCTACTTCTCAGGAGAGTGACTCATGAAATTCGGCCTGCTGCTCCCCCACTTCGGCAAGCACGCCTCGCGGAAGAACCTGCTCGACGGTGCCAGGCACGCCGAGGCATTCGGCTTCGATTCGGTCTGGGTACGCGATCACCTGGTGTTCGAGCCGCATGGCGAGATGGAGGATCCGAACCGGTCCTTCTACGACGCGCTGACGACGCTGACCGCGATCGGCGCGGTCACCGAGCGGATCACGCTGGGCACCGGCTCGCTGATCCCGTTCCGGCACCCGCTGGTCACCGCGCTTATGGCCGGCACGCTCACCCAGCTGGTCGGCCCCCGGCTGATCCTGGGCGTCGGCGCCGGCACGTTCCAGCACGAGTTCGACGCGATCGGCTGGGGCGACAGGGACCGGGTGGAACTGGTGAGATCCAACGCCCACATCCTCAAACGCGTATTTACAGAGAACGACGTTACGTACTCGGACAGCCAGTTCTCGTTCAGCAACGTGACTATCGAGCCCAAGCCAGCCGGCGGCCCGGTTCCGTTCTGGTACTGCGGGGCGACGCCGCGATCGGCACGGCTCGCGGTGGAGTTCGCGGACGGGTGGATGCCCGGGCGGATCTCGCTCGGGACCATGGCCGCCCGGATCGAGTCGATGCGGGAGCTGTCCGACGCGGCCGGCCGCCCGATGCCGGCCGTCGCGGTGATCCCGCCGACGTCGATCGAGGCGACCAGGGAGGAGGCCCTGCGGGACGTGAACATCCCCGGCCTGCTGGCCTGGGCGAACAAGGCCAAGTTCGCGGTCAAGCCGCCGTCGGGGCGGTTCGAGACCGTCGAGGACCTGTCCGGGCAGCTGATCGCCGGATCGCCGGCGGAGGCGGTCGAGGAGGTGCGCAAGTTCGCCGAACTGGGCGTGGAGCACCTGGTCTTCGACTTCCGCTTCAAGTTCGACCGGTTCTTCGAGCAGATCGAACTGCTGGGTACCGAAGTCCTGCCGCAGCTGCGGTGAGCGGCGTTTACTCGCGGGCGCGCGCGGAGGAGCTCGACGCGCGGGACCCGCTGGCAGGGTTCCGCGCGAGCTTCGCGATGCCCGATCCGGACCTGATCTACCTGGACGGCAACTCGCTCGGGCGGATGCCGGCCGCCACTCCCGGCAAGCTCAGCGACGCGCTGCACCGGGAGTGGGCGGACCGGCTCATCAGGTCCTGGAACGAGACCTGGTTCGACCTGCCGTCCCGGGTCGGTGACCTGATCGGCTCGCACTTCCTCGGTGCCGCACCGGGCCAGGTGGTAATCGCCGACTCGACCACGGTGAACTTCTACAAGCTGGTCGCCGCCGCCGTGGCCGCCCGGCCGGGCCGGCGGACAATCATCACCGACCGGGCCAACTTCCCCACCGACCGGTACGTGGTGGAAGGGGTCGCGGCGGCGCACGGACTCACCGCGACGCTGGCGGACTTCGACGAGATCGACGGGCCTACTTCCTCGGCTGTCGCCGCGGCCGTTTCCAGTGATACCGCCCTGGTCACGTTGTCCCTGGTCGACTACCGGTCCGGGGCACTGGCCGACATGGCGGCGATCAACGAGGTCGTGCACGCGGCCGGTGCGCTGGTGCTGTGGGACCTGTCCCATGCGGCGGGCGCGGTGCCCGTAGAGCTGGATGGCACCGGGACCGACCTGGCCGTCGGCTGTACCTATAAATACCTGAACGGCGGGCCGGGCGCGCCTGCGTTCTTGTATGTGCGTTCTGATCTGGTGGCGGACCTGATGCCGCCGATCTGGGGCTGGTACGGCCAGCGCGACCAGTTCGCGATGGGGCAGGGCTTCCGGCCGGTGCCCGGTCCCGGCCGGTTCCTGTCCGGCACCCCGCACGTGCTCGGTGCGATCGCCGCCGAGGAAGGAACACGGCTGATGGCCCAGGCCGGCATCGGCAGGCTCAGGGAGAAGAGCATCCAGCTGACCGACTTGGCCATCGAACTGGCCGACGCGTGGCTCGCACCCTACGGTTGCGTGCTCGCCTCGCCGCGAGCTGCGGGACGCCGGGGCTCGCACATCTCACTGGCCCATCCCGACGGGTACCGGATCTGCCGCGCGCTGATCGAGCTGGGCGGGGTAATACCCGACTTCCGCCAGCCGGACCGGATCCGGCTAGGCCTGGCGCCCGCCTACACACGGTTCACCGACGTCTGGGATGGCCTGGACCGGCTGCGGACGATCCTGGCCGATGGCCGATACCTGACCGTCGATCTTCCTGACCTGCCCGTAACCTAGCGAGAACGGCGCTGCTCCGCCTTCCTGCAGGCCTGCGGCAATAGGTTCGTGCGGGTGACGCTCCTCGGCCCCTTCGAGGTAAGGAACGACGCCGGCGACACGCTACGGGTCGCCGGTGCTCGCCTGCGTGACCTCATCGCCCGGCTGGCTCTGGCCGGCGGACGCCCGGTGAGCACGTCCGCGCTCGTCGAGGCGGTCTGGGGGAATGCCCTCCCGGCGGACCTGCCGAACGCGCTGCAGACCCTCGTCTCCCGCGCACGGCGCGCCCTGGGCGACACGGCGGCCGTGCAGCAGTCGGCGGCCGGCTATCAGCTCGCTGTCGCCCCGGACGACGTAGACGCGCTCCGCCGGTGGTCGGCTCGTCGAGGAAGATCACCGACGGCCGCCCGACCAGGGACGCGGCCAGGTCCAGCCGCCGCCGCATGCCACCCGAATAGTGTTTCGCCTGCTTGCCCGCGGCCTCGGTCAGGTCGAACCACGCGAGCAGTTCCGCGGCGCGCGCACGGGCGGCTTTCTTCGGGAGGTCGAGCAGCTGGCCGATCATGACCAGGTTCTGCGTCCCGGTGAGGTCATCGTCGACCGAGGCGAACTGCCCGGTCAGGCCGATGCTCTGGCGCACCTTGTCGGGCTGCTCGCGCACGTCGAACCCGTTGACCCTGGCCGTCCCCGAGTCCGCGCGCAGGAGCGTAGCCAGGATGCGCACCGCCGTGGTCTTGCCCGCGCCGTCCGGCCCGAGGACCCCGAGCACGGTGCCCGTGCGCACCGCGAGATCAACTCCTGCCAGTGCCTTCGTCTTGCCAAAGGACTTCACGAGCCCCGTGGCCTCACTACAGCTCCTCCTGGCTTGGAGCGCGATATGCCGGCGATATGCGCCGGCTCGTAACCTTGAGAGCATGCGTGTGCTGGTCGTCGAGGATGAGCCCTACATGGCGGAGGCCATCCGCGACGGGCTGCGCCTGGAGGCGATCGCAGCGGACATCGCCGGCGACGGCGACACGGCGCTGGAGCTGCTGAGTGTCAACGCCTACGACATCGCTGTCCTCGACCGCGACATTCCCGGGCCTTCCGGTGACGAGATCGCCGAGAGCATCGTCGCTTCGGGCAGCGGCATGCCGATCTTGATGCTTACCGCTGCGGACCGGCTTGACGACAAGGCCTCCGGGTTCGGGCTCGGCGCCGACGACTACCTCACCAAGCCGTTCGAGCTGCGAGAACTCGTGCTCAGGCTCAGGGCGCTCGACCGCAGGCGCGGGCGCAGCACCCCGCCGGTGCGGGAGATCGCGGGCCTGCGCCTGGACGCGTTCCGCCGCGAGGTCTACCGCGACGGCCGCTACGTCGCGCTGACCAGGAAGCAGTTCGCCGTGCTCGAAGTCCTCGTCGCCGCCGAAGGTGGTGTCGTCAGTGCCGAAGAGCTCCTGGAACGCGCATGGGACGAGAACGCCGACCCGTTCACTAACGCCGTGCGCATCACGATCTCGGCCCTGCGCAAACGACTCGGCGAACCCTGGGTCATCGCCACGGTGCCCGGCGTCGGCTACCGCATCGGCACAGCAGCAGACGCCCGAGCTGAGAGAGGCGACCGTGGATAGAGCCCCTGGTTTGAGCGTACGCCTCAAACTCACCCTCAGTTACGCCGGCTTCCTCGTGCTCGCAGGTGCCTTGCTGCTCGCCCTGTGGATGGTCCTCATGCGATACTTCCCCCACGCTCCGATCATCAGAGCCACGAGATCTGGCATCGGCGGGGCGTTCTTTCCGGGCCGCTCCCCCGCCCAGCAAGCCTTCGGCCAAGCAGGAGTCGCAGTTCTGGTGTTCCTGCTGGTGTTCGGTCTCGCGGGCGGGTGGATTCTCGCCGGCCGCATGCTCGCCCCCCTGACTCGCATCACGGACGCCACACGTACGGCCGCGAGCGGATCGCTCTCCCACCGGATCCGGTTGCCGGGGCGCAGCGATGAGTTCCGTGAACTCTCCGACGCCTTCGACACCATGCTCGCGCAGCTGGAGGCGCAGGTCGCCGAACAGCAAAGGTTCGCGGCCAACGCCTCCCACGAACTGCGCACCCCGCTGGCGATCACGCAGACCCTTCTCGATGTCGCCCGCAACGATCCGAACCGCGACAGCGGCGCGCTCGACGAACGCCTCCGCGCCGTCAACGCCCGGGCGATCGACCTCACCGAAGCACTGCTCCTGCTCAGCCGCGCCGGTCAGCGATCCTTCACCCGAGAACACGTCGACTTGTCCCTCATCGCGGAAGAAGCCACCGAGACGCTCCTCCCCCTCGCAGAAAAGCACGGCGTCACCATCGAGACCTCCGGGGACATCACCCCCACCGTCGGCTCACCCGCTCTGTTGCTGCAGATGACCACGAACCTCCTGCACAACGCCATCGTCCACAACCTCCCCCATCACGGCACCGTGCGGGTCAGTACCGCCATCTGCCCCGGGTCCGTCATCCTCACTGTCGAGAGCACCGGGGCGAAGCTCACTCCGCAGCTGGTCTCGACACTCACCGAACCGTTCCAGCGCGGCACCGAACGCGTCCACGGTGATCATGGAGGTGTCGGCCTCGGCCTGGCCATCGTCAAGAGCATCACCCAGGCACACGACGGAACCCTTACCCTCGCGCCCCGGCCCGCTGGCGGGCTCTGCGCAACAGTGGGGCTGCCGTGCGCTGGCCGATCCTCTTGAGGTGAGCCTGCGTCGCTCGGCGACCGCGGTGAGCACGTACCGGGCCAGGACGACGTCCGCATCAGGCGCGCCGGCCGCCGACGCGCGGGCCGACATCGCCGCGATCCGCCCGGGATCAGTGAGCACCGGGATCAGGGTGGCCTCGATCCAGGCCGGGTCGAGGCCGGCGTCGTCGACGAGCAGTGCCCCGCCGGCCGCGACGACCGGATCGGCGTTCAGCCGCTGCTCGCCGCCGCGCACCGGCAGCGGGACGTACGCGGCCGGCAGGCCGACAGCGGCCAGTTCGGCGCACGTCATCGCCCCCGAGCGGCAGATCACGAAGTCGGCCGCGGCGTAGGCGTACTGCATCTCGTCGACGTAGGGGATGACGACGTAGGGCGCGTCGGCGGGGTGGCCGCCCGGCACCTGGACCGCGTGCTGCGGCCCGGTGATGTGCAGAACCTGCACGCCGGCCGCCCGCAGCGCGGGGGCCGCGCCGGACACCGCGGCGTTGATCGCCCCGGCGCCCTGCGAACCGCCGGTGACCATCAGTACCGGCCCGTCGGGTCGCAGGCCGAACCGCTGCCGGGCCGCGTCGCGCAGCGCGGGCCGGTCAAGCCCGGTGATCGCCGGCCGCAGCGGGATCCCGATGGCGGTGGCGTGAGCCAGCTGGACACCCGGGGCAGCGGTGAACACGTGCGTCGTCATCCGGGCCCCCAGCCGGTTGGCCACTCCGGGCCGGGCGTTCGCCTCGTGGACGACGATCGGCAGGCCCCGCCTGCGGGCGGCAAGGTAGGCCGGCCCGGCCACGTATCCGCCGAAGCCCACCACGACCTCGGCCCCCACCCGGTCGAGCACCGCCCCGGCCGCCAGCACCGAGTCGCGCAGCCTGCCCGGCGCCTGCAGCAGGGCCCGGTTCAGCTTGCGCGGCAGTGGCACCGGCGGGATCAGCTCGAGCGGGTAGCCGCGGGCCGGGATGAGCCTGGTGTCCAGGCCGCGGACGGTGCCCAGCGCGGTGATCTCGGCCGTGGGCTCCAGCCGGCGCAGCGCGTCGGCGAAGTTCATCGCCGGCTCGATGTGCCCGGCGGAATGGCCGCCGGCGACGACGACGCGTGCTCCGGTCACGCCTGCCATGTGATCGGGAAATCGAAGTAGGTGTGGGGGTACGGTTCGTTTGTGAGGGTGTAGTGCCACCATTCGCGGTCGTAGGAATCGAAGCCGGAGCCGCCCATGAGGGAGCAGAGGTAGCGCCGGTTCTCCGCCTCGGCTGACGTAATTCCTTCTGCATCGTGATGGGAGACTGCGTCCATCAAGTCGTGGAAGCCGCCCATGGGAGCAAGATCGGCGGTAGCTAGCTCGTACAACGTCAGGTCGACGGTGCCGCCTCGGCTGTGACCCGACTTGGCGGCCACATACCCCCGTTCGAACATCTCCGGCCGGTCGATGTTCGGGTAGTGCCGTCGTTTCGTACGGCCGTTCTCCGGCTGCTGTGACCAGCGCAGGAAGCAGTCTACGGCGCGTTGCGGACGGTAGCCGTCCCACAAGAGCAGGCCGAAGCCCCCGGCTGCGGCCTTTTCCTGGGCTCGGTTCAGGGCGGCGCACAGGGCTCTGGTGCCGACGATGCGGTTGGCGTGGTATCCGTCCACGGGCCGGCCGGTGAAATTATCCCAGGTGGCGTACTTGGCATCCCACCGTATACCGCAGACGAACTCGTCGACGAAGACGAAGTCGCTGTTCATCGCTTCTTGCCGGACAGGGCCAGCGTCACGAGGCGGTCGATGACGTCGGCGAGCGGCAGGCCTGCGGCGGCCATCATTCTCGGGTAGCGGCTATAGGAGGTCAGGCCGGGCAGGGTGTTGACCTCGTTGAGTACGACCGTTCCGTCGTCGGTCAGGAACGTGTCCACCCGTGCGAGTCCCGTGCAGCCCAGCGCACGGTAGATCGCCTTTGCTGTCTCCTGGACCAGCGAGCGGGCCTGGGCCGGGATGTCGGCGGGCACGACGAACGCGGAGTTTTCTGAGCCGCTTTCCGGATCGTTCTCTTGATGGATCCTGAAGAAGCCGTGCGAGAGGGCAACCCGGTCGACCTCGCCTGCGACCAGCTCGGATCGCTCCCCGAGGATGGCGCAGCCCACCTCGCCGCCGACGACGGCCTCCTCGATCAGCACCTTCACGTCGTACTGCCGTGCGGTCTCCATCGCGCCCGGCAGTTCTTCCTGTCCCGGAACCTTGCTGACGCCGAAGGACGAGCCCGAACGGGCTGGCTTGACGAAGACGGGATAGGTGAGGCTGTCCGGGTCGATCTTCTCGTCCCCCGTGAGCACCCAGTATTTCGGTGTGGCGATTCCCGCGTTGCTGGCGACGATGTAGGCCAGGGACTTATCCATGCACACCGCGGAGCTGGGGATGTCGCAGCCCACGTAGGGGATCCCCGACAGCTCCAGCAGGCCCTGGATCGCGCCGTCCTCGCCGAGCTTGCCGTGCAGAACGGGCAAGACCACGTCCAGCCGGATCATGTCGTACCGTTCCCGCTCCAGAACGAGCAGCCCGTGGACGCTCCGGTCCGGTGACAGCACGACTGGACGGCTACCGTGGCCTTCCCAGTTCGCAGCTGGGCCGTCACACAGCTTCCACGCGCCGCTGGTCGTGATCCCGATCCAGAGCGGCTCGTATGTGCCGAGGTCGAGGTGTTTCGCGACCTCTCGCGCGGACTTGACGGACACGAGGTGTTCTTCGGAGCAGCCGCCGAAGATGATTCCGATTTTCAGCTTGTCCACGCCACGTTCTCCTTCTCAAACGCGAGGCAGTTGATGATGGTGTTTTCGACGGTGTCGCTCAAGGCGTGGTCGGTGTAGTAGGCGGTGTGCGGGCTGATGATCACGTTCGGCAGTCGCTGCAGCCGCGGCAGCAGCGTGTTCTCGATGGGGGTGTTTCTGCAGTCGGCGTAGAAGATTCCGTCCTCCCCTTCGAGGACGTCCAGCGCCGCACCGCCTAGCCGGCCGCTTTCCAGCGCTGAAAGAAGGGACTCGGTGTCGAGCAGTGAGCCGCGCCCGGTGTTGACGATGAACGCGCCGTGCTTCAGCTGCCCGATACGCCGATGATCGAGGAGATGGTGCGTGTCCGCGGTGAGCGGGGTGTGGAGGGTGACGATGTCGCTGCGCTCTAGCAGTTCGCCGAGCGGAACGTAGCGGGCAGCGGCCGTCGGACGAGTGTCGTAGGCCAGGGTCCGGCAGCCGAATCCCCGCAACCTGTCCAGGACGGCCAAGCCGATGCGTCCCGTTCCGACGACCCCGACGGTCAGGTCGCGGAGCTCTCTTCCGCGCACGTCATGCAGCCGGTAGTCATGAGCGTCGGCTTGGCGGATGACGGATTTCGCGTTCCGCACGGCCATCAGCATGAGCATCAGCGTGTAGTCGGCCACGCTGTCGGGTGAATAGGCGACAGTACCCACGCGGATGCCGACGCGCTGCGCGTAGTTCACGTCGATGTGGTTGGATCCGATGCTTCGGGTGGAGACGTACCCGACGCCGGCCCGGCTGAGCGCCAGCAGGGTCGAGTTCGTAACCGGGGCTTTGTGGCCGACGCTGATGCACCGGTTTCCGCACGCCAGCTCGATGTTGGCATCGGACACCGCTGCCCCGGTGATAGCCGGCACAACGCCGAAACGAGGCGCGACCTCCCGGAACACAGCGGCCTCGTCCGGCCCGCATCCATAAACGGTGATTCGCAGCTCGCTGGAGGTCATGCCCGCTAGTCAAGGCAGCCAGGTGTTGCCAGCATGTATGCGGTTTTCGATACGGCGACGATACGTGGCCGGCCGTAGCGTGCCGGAGCATGTCACTGTGTATCGTCGGCCCCCGCGCCGCCCGGCCATGATCCCGCTCAGCCTCCGCGAGATCGCCGCGATCGTCGGCGGGGCGGTCGCGGGCGACGGAGCCGTGACGGTGACCGCGCCGGCCGTGCTCGACGGACGGCGGGCCGAGGCGGGCGGCCTCTTCGTCGCCTTCGCCGGCGAGCACGCCGACGGCCACGACTACGCCGGCCAAGCCGGCCGGGCCGGCGCGGTGGCCGTGCTCGGCTCCCGGGCCACGCCGCTGCCGACCGTCGTCGTCGAGGACGCCCGGGCCGCGCTGCAGGCGCTCGCCGCCCACGTCGTGGCCCGGCTGCGCGACGGGCTGACCGTTGCCGGGCTGACCGGCTCCCAGGGCAAGACCAGCACCAAGGACCTGCTGGGGGCCGTGCTCTCGAGCGCCGCGCCGACAATCGCCACGATCGGCTCGCTCAACAACGAGCTCGGCGTGCCGCTCACCATGCTGCGCGCCGACGCGGACACCCGGTTCCTCGTCCTGGAGATGGGAGCCCGCCACATCGGCGACATCGCCGGGCTCACCGGCCTGGTCGCGCCCGACATCGCCGTCGTCCTCAACGTCGGCCAGGCCCATCTCGGCACGTTCGGGTCACGCCAGGCCATCGCCAAGGCCAAGGGCGAGCTGGTGCAGGGGCTGGCGCCCGGCGGCACCGCCGTCCTCAACGCCGACGATCCCCGGGTGGTCGCGATGCGCTCGCTCACCGACGGCCCGGTGCTGACCTTCGGCCGGGCGGAGCACGCCGACGTGCGGGTGCTCGACCTGGCGCTGGACCGGCTCGGCCGTCCGTCCTTCACCCTGCGGACCGCCGACGCCTCGGCTCCGGTCGCGCTGCCGCTCGCGGGTGCCCATCAGGCGCTCAACGCGTCGGCCGCCGCGGCGGCGGGGCTGGCGGCCGGCGTGCCCCTCGACGCGGTCGCGGCGGCGCTGGCCACCGCCTCGCTGTCGAAGTGGCGCATGGAGTTCCGCGAGCTCGCCGGCGGCGCGACGCTGCTCAACGACTCCTACAACGCCAACCCCGATTCGGCCCGCGCTGGCCTGGACGCGCTGGCAGCGATCGAGGGCGGGCGCCGCATCGCCGTCCTCGGTGCGATGCTCGAGCTCGGCGGCGACAGCGAGGCCGAGCACCGCGCCGTCGGGGAGTACGCCGCCTCCCGGGCCGACGTGGTGGCCGCGGTCGGCGAGGCCGCCCGGCCGATCGCCGACGGCGCGGGAGAGCGGGCGGTGGCGCTAGCCGACAACGACGCGGCCGTCGACTGGCTGCGCGGTCACCTCGCCGCCGGCGACGTCGTGCTGGTCAAGGCCTCCCGCGAGGCGCGCCTCGACGAGATCGCCGCCGCGCTCGCTTAGCTTGGCGCAGTCCGTGAACTGAACATCGCTGATCGCGATACCGCGCGTCCACGGTCAAGCCGGACGCCAAGGGTGTACTTCGAGCCGAGAGCCAGGCTCTGGCACCGTCCCCGTCCGCCGCCTGGCCACGCTCCGCTCCGAAACCGCGAACCTTCAATCCCGCGCCCATCGGGCCGCCGCACGCCCGGCGCGTGTGCGGCGGCGCGGAGCGACGCTGCCCTTGATAGAAGTACCAAGGGTTATCCGGCAGTACCCGGACTTCTCGACTATTCAGGTGCGGTAAGCATCGCGACGGTGGGCCACATCTACGACTCATTGGCAGCTGCCGCTACAGACTCGGGAAGTGTCTCGCTCGGCACGCGGCGGACGTCGTCTGCAGCTCATAGGGCGCTTCCGTGACTTCCCCGCTCACTTCGCCTGGCGCCGCCACTCGCACAGCAAGCCGGCCGCTTTCGGGTGGCGCGGCCAGCCCCGCGGATACGGTCAGGGGCCTGCCTCGCCCAGCATGCTCGTGCAGTGGCCTCTCGCTGCACCAGCCTCGCTGACCGTCATGCTCCAGTCCAGCCCGATGCCCCCGCTGGCGCCCGGACGGCGGAGTCGGCCGCGTTCAGTATCACACCCGGACCTTCCTGCCCACCATCTCAAACCCGGCCGTGTACTGGTTGCGGCCCAGCGCGCTTCCACTCGCCTGCGGGTCCACCCGGACCAATCTGATTGCCGCCATCGGCAAGCCACATCCCGTTCTGGTACCATTTTGGTATGAGTACACAGATCGCGGTACGACTGCCCGACGATATGGTGAAGTTCGTCGACCAATTGGTCGAAACCGGCCGCGACTCCAGCCGGGCCGCGGTCATCATGCGGGCGCTGGACCGGGAACGCCGCCACGAGATGGCCGTCCAGGACGCCGCAATCTATGCCGAGTCAGGCGAGGACCCTGACATGACTGATCTAGTCCACTACCTCTCCGGCCACCCCGCGGACCCGGATCAGTGAGGCCCATTCACATCGCGCACCTGGACAAGGCACGCCCGGTCCTGGTCCTTACCCGAGAAATGGTCATCCCGCAGCGGACGCAGGTCACCGTCGCGCCAGTCACCTCCACGGCGCGCGGCCTGTCCGTCGAGATCCCGGTCGGCCAAGCCAACGGACTCGGGTACGAATCAGTGGTGAACTGCGACAACATAGTCACCATCTCGAAAGCAGCTCTCGGCGACCGGATCGGGTACCTGCTCCCTGCGCAGGAAGCCGCACTGACCGCCGCCATCCACGCGGCCTTCGACCTTGAGTGAACCTGTAATTCAGGGTGCCTAACTGAGGACGACCCAGCCGCGGTTCTCTCGTTGCGACCTCCGCAGCGCCTCAAGTCTGCCTGGCCTGTGATCTGCGTGTACGGGCCTCTGACCTACATTTACTTGGTAGCGGGGGCAGGATTTGAACCTGCGACCTCTGGGTTATGAGGCTGGGGCGTAATGGCCGCTGCTTGATTCCGGCCGCGAGCAGGTCCACAACCTCAGCGATGCGCGCCGCGCGCAGGTCAGGCCTGCGGGTGGTCGCGTCGATCCAGCGGAGGTAGGCCTTGCGGTAGAACTGGGCCAGGGTATCGAAGAACGCCGCGGCTGACGGGTTGGCCGCCAGCGCGGCAGCGATGTCCTCGGCCAGGTCAGCACGCTGCGGGCCTTCCGGTGCCAGTTCGACGAGCACCTCGCTGCCAGCCTCGACACCCTGATCATGCACGCACGTTGGCCTCAGCGGGAGCACCCATCCGCTGTCGGTCCGCAGCAGTCGCCCGCGAACCCTCCTGCCGTTGATCGTGCCGCCGACAGGGTGCTCTGCCTTAGCACCCCATACCTCGTCGGGGTCAAAAGGGACCCCGATCGCAATCCGGCCGCCTTGGCCGTTGGGGATGGAGGCACTGAACCGCTGAACGCCCATGACCTCTATCGTAAGGATCTCGTGACCGAGAAGGTGGAGCAGGCCGGGTTGGTGATCCGGCCGCGCAGGACCTTCCCGTGGTCGGCGAGCGGGCCGGCGGTCAGGCCGACCATCTCGTAGCCGACGGGCTCCTTGATCCAGTGGCCCGGCTTGAGGACCGTCCTGGTGGCTGAGTGCGTACCGGTCATCGTGTACTCACCGGAAGGGACACCGGGATTGCGTGGCAGCGCATAGAAGCTGAAGGTCGCGGTTAGCGCCGCGCCGTGGGCACGGATGACTAGCCGGAGGCCGGTATCGCCCTGGCTGCAGATGTAGGAACCCGTCCACGTGCCGGCGAGGGCGGGCGCGGCCTGGGCTGCTGGTGCGACTGGCGCAGCGTGGGCGGCTTGGGCGGTGCCGTAGGAGACCGCCGTCAGCGTGACGACGGCCGCGGCCATCCTGAGGCACCTCATTGCTGCTGCGGCGATACCGGATACTGCGGCTGCGCGAATTCCGCCAGGCGCTGCCGGCCGAGCTTGTCCTGATTCTTCTGCGTGAATGCGTGCGATGCCGCGCGTGCCACTGCGGAAGATGTAGAACCCGAGCCGCACTCCGCCATAGCAGAACGCCACGAAGAAATCGATGAAAACGCCTGCCGTCTTAAGCGCCACTATCAGCAGCACAGCAACAACCGCCGTTATTATCCAGCGCACTTTCTTGTTCATAACATTAGCGTCCAGGATGGGCAGGTGCGCCGTCAGTCACCTGGCTGACATCGCTGCTGTCGGATTGCCGACACTCTAAACTGCATCGCCGGCGAACTGGCGCAGGGCCGCCGCCTGCTTCACCTTGATGGCCCGGTCGTGCATCTCAATCCATCCTCGCCGCTCGAAACCGCGCAGCGCGGCGTTGACGCTCTGCCGGGTGCCGCCGACCTGCTGCGCGAATTCTTCCTGGCTCATCTTCTGCGCGATGACGCCGTCCTCGCCCCTGGGCTGGCTGAGCAGGATCTTCGCGACCCGGCGCGGCAGGTCCAGGAACACGAGGTCAGCCGCGGCTTCGGTGAGCCGCCGGAGGGCGAGCGCGATCAGCCTCGCCAGGGCCTGCGCCGCGGACGGCGTGCGCGCGCAGATGTCCTGGATCGTCTCGCGCGGAATGAGCAGCAGCTGGCAGTCCTCCAGCGTCTCGGCGTCGCCGGATCTAGGTCCGTCATCGGCAACTCCTAGCTCACCGAACACCCCGCCCGCCCTGATGACAGCCAGCGTCAGGGCACCGCCTTCTGCCGAGCGGATGGTGACCTTGACGCGGCCGGAGACGACCACCATGACGGTGTCGCTCGGATCGCCTCTGGTGAACACGACCTGACCGCGCCGGAAACTGCGCAACCGCGATGCGGCCCGGATCGCTTCGAGATCCTCTACTGGTACCGAGCCAAGCAGGCTGGTACCGCGCAAGATATCCGTCACGTCACTTGTCATTGGCTCACCGCGGCTTCAGGGTGATGCCGAGGCTCGGCATGAGGAGGGCGGCGACGTAAATGGGCCAGATCGAGGGTCCGTGACAGAGGAAACTGACAACCTGATCGCCGGTCACATCCACGGAGTGACTTCGGCTTGAGTAACGGCCGTCCCGCAGCTGGAGGGTGTGGTGGCCCGGATCGAGCGGTATCTCAACCGTGTCGTGGAGCTTGATTGTGCCGACGGTCTTGCCGTCGACCTTGATGTCGAATAGCCCCTTCCGCAGCTCGATGAGAGCGCCTGGCATTTCACGAGTCAGTCTTAGCGTTGCTGACACTGCTGTTCCTTCCTTCGAGCCCTGGCCGAATCTGTGCTACTTGTTATAGAATAGAATCAGCAGCCGTGTCAAACATGCCCGGCGATAGCGACGAGATCCTGCACCGAGGAGAGATGAGGACACGGAGGCGTCATGCTGCTGACCATCGAGCCCGACGGTCCTGTCCCCATCTACCAGCAGATCAGGGACCGGATCGTCGAGGCGATCGCCAGCGGGGAGCAGCCCGCCGGGTCTGCGTTGCCCTCCACCCGTCAGCTCGCGATGGACCTCGGCGTCAACTTCCACACCGTGAACAAGAGCTACGACATCCTCCGCCAGGAAGGCCTGGTCCGGATTAACCGGAAGTCCGGTGCGGTGATCCGCCGCGATGCCGGCAGCGGACCGGCGAGCGTAGCGTGGACACAGGACTGGACGGGCCGGCTGGCGACGTTCCTCGCCGAGGCCGCCGCCCAGGGAATGGGACCGGAGGAGATCGTGCGGCACTGCCGGGCCGCCATCGCGGCCTTCGCCTTCCCTGACAGCGTCGATTATGCCGTGGTCCACGAGGCCGGGAAAGACGAGGCCGGGAAGGAGGGCCCGCCATGACGGCGGCGGGGGCTGACCGCGGTTCTTACCGTGCTGTTCGCGGGGGTCATGATCTGCGTGGCGTCGGCGGACGCTGCAGTTCGGCATCCGAATTCCCCCGCAGCGAACCGGCGCCGCGGTCATCCAGCGGGAACGGCATGCCTACTACCGGCGGACCGCGGCCGTGGCCATCGGCAGCACCGCGGCGGCGCTGGTGCTCGCCGGGTCAGCATCGTCGTTGCCCGCCGCGGTCGTGCTGCCGGTGGAACTGGCCGCGGGCCTTGGCTGCTTCCTGGTGGCGCGGGAAAGGATCGCGGCCGTCAAGAGCGCGGAAGACTGGTTCTCAGGGCTCAGGCAGATCGTGGCGGCCGACACCAGCTGGCGCACCGATCCGATCCGGTTCCCCGTTGCCTGGCTGATCCCCGCGGTTGCCGTGCTGGTGGCGACCGCCGCCATCGGAGCAGCCCGCTACCCGACCTGCCTGGCCGCGCTCCGGGACTGGCAGGTCTACCGGCTCTCGGGTATCGGCGCCGCGCTGCCGGTCCTGCCCGCGGCCGTTGGCCTGGTCATCCTGGTAGCCGTCGCGGTGCGGACCGGCCAGGCCGGCTCCCGGCTGCCTGGCCCCGCTGGCCGCGCGAGTCCCGACGTGAACCGGGACGACGACCGGTTCTGGAAGGGCGGCCTGATCTACATCAACCGCGATGACCCCGCGATCATGGTCGGCAGCCGGTTCGGCATCGGCTGGACGCCCAACCTCGGGAACCTCAGGGGGTGCCTGCTCTACGGCGGCATCCTTGCCGCGATCGTCGCGCTGGTAGTAATCCGCGCGGTGGCTGGCACATAAGCCACTGATGTTGCACCTCGGGGGGTCACGACGTCGTGGCAACTCAGGAGCCGGGGCGCGTCGCGGAGATTTGGGCGGAAATTCGATGCTCCGCGGGCTGCCGCAGAATCCGAGGCAGGCAGATATCGGTGTACTCCTGCGTCCCGTACATGCCATAAGTCACGGGAGTAACACACGCAGTCCTTCGCTCCGTCACGACGGCAGATAACGCGGACGTTCCGGGCTACGCGGAATTTTGGGCTACGTTTTCGTACCCCAAAGCACCGCACAACCCTGAAATTCCGCGTTAACGCGGCGCGGCTGGTACTTCGGTCGTCGGCCAGCCGGGATCCCGCGACAGCCCGTCGGAGGAAAATAGGTGGTTGTCCTTGTAGACTCTTTTTCTTCCGTCTGGCACGGATTCTCCGTTACAAGGGCGGCTCATCGGCGGCTAGGGCTTCTTGTTCTCTAGGTAGAACCTGGTCAGCTGGGCGCGGCGGCGGGCGCCGGTCTTGTCCCTGATCCGCTCCAGATGCGAATAGACCGTGGCCGGCGCGATGAACAGCTGGCTGGCGATGTCGCGGTCGGTCTCTCCGGCGGCAACCAGGGCGAGAATCTCCAGCTCGCGCGGGCTGAGCTGATGCTCAAGGCTGACGGGCTGCTTGTCCGCACTGATCAGGTAGGACGCCAGCGTCGGCGAGACGTACGTCTGGCCGTTCGCGACCGCGCGGACGGCTCGCTGGATGTCGGTTGCCTCCGCATCCTTGGTCAGGTAGCCGACCGCGCCGGCGGCGAGTGCGTCGATGACGTCGTCGGGGGCACCTGCCGCCGATACCACGATGACCTTCGGCCCGCGCGCGCAGACGTGCGCGACCCCTTCCGCCCCCTCGATCCCCGGTAGGTGCAGGTCGAGCAGGACAACGTCGACGGTCACGTCCAGCCGGTCAAAATGCTCGATGGAACTGGCGTCGGCCCTGAGCGTGCAGTCGCCGGCCTGTTCCACGGCCAGCGCCAGGCCCTGACGGTAGAGCGGGTGATCATCGATGATCGCGACGGAGATCATGCTGGCCACTCCAGCGTGACCCGGGTACCGGCGCCGGGCGCCGGCTCGACCCGCGCGGCGCCGCCGGCATCGCGCATGCGCCGTTCGATTGATTCACGCATACCGAAGCCTCCATGGACCATTAATGGATCGAAGCCGACACCCGTATCAGCGATGGTGATCCTCACGCTGTCGCCGGCGTCTGTCACGGTGACGCGGACCTGGGTTGCCCGCGCGTGCTTGCGCACGTTGGTAAGCGCCTCGCCGGTCGCACCGCAGAAGGCCGCGATCACGGGTTCGGGGACGTCAGGAAGATCAGGGCAGTCGAACTCGATGAGAAGCCCGGCGTGCTCGTCAAGACTGGCGTGCTCGTCAAGGACTGTGCCAAGCCGGCCGGCGAACGACTGCGCCGCGGCATCGGCCCCGCTCAGCTCACGGGCGAGGCGCACCGCCTCGGCGCGGGCATGCCGACGGACCAGGTCCAGGTCGGTGAACCGCCCGCTTGCGATCGACTCCAGCGTCTGCAATGCGTGATCATGCAGCGTTCTGAGCTGGACGGAACGTTCGCGCGCCTGAGCCAGCCGGCTGCCTTCAGCCTCCGCGCGATCACGCGCCTGTTCCAGGCGCACCGCGCTGCTCCGCGTCTGCGCGGCGAGGAGGCGAGCGACCAGGAAATGTGCCGCCAGGGCGGCGGAATCCGCGACGGCGTCTCCGGCTCGCCGGGTCTGCGTTGCGTGGGCGCCCATGACGGCTGCCCCTCCGGCCAGGGCCTGGGCGGAGGATGCGGCGCCCATCGCCTGCCCGCAGATCACATTCGCCGCGAACGTCCAGGGCGGCCAGTTGATCCAGGTCGCGCGGTCGGCATGCTCGATGTTCGCGCGGCCAAGCAGGACGACGGCGACGGCGGTCGCGGCGTCGATACAGGACGCGGTCGTATCGGACCAGCGGTCACCGCGCAGCACGCGCCGGGCGTACCAGGCGGACTCCCCCGCGGCGAGTGCGAGCTGGCCCACGGCCAGGCCGCGGCTCCGGTAGCGGGCGCGCCCCGCGATCAGCGCCGCCGCTCCCGTCACCAGCCCCGTCGCCCGCCAGGCCAGCAGCGCCGTCAGCAGCGTGCGATCGGCGGACCGGGCCTGCGTGGCAGGCAGCTCGTCGAATTGGGTAGTTCTGCCCACCCCGGATCGGCGCAGTGATGCGATGCTGATCGGATGCATGGAGTTGCGTCTGCGCGAATAGCCGCCGGGCTCCCCCTGCTGCGCGCCGGCCTGGAACGGATCGCGCGGAGCGCCGACGTCAGCCTCCTCGATTCCGGCGACCCCGACCTGGTGCTGCGGACCAGCGAGATCGCCGCCGGCGAGTCCGGCATAGACGTCGCGATCGGCGACGGCGTCGTCGTGATCACCTGCCGGTCGCTGCCGGACCCGGTCGTCTGGGACGCCGTCCGGCGCGTCATCGGCGCTGCCGTCACCGGCTGAGACCTTCAGCGTGACCCGGACACCCCCGCCCGGCTCGGACCAGGTCATGAGCTCGCCGCCCCATGGCCCCACCAGATCCCGGATCCCCGCCAGCCTCGCTTCGTACTCACTGCCAGCCCCTGGCTGGAAGCCGCAGCCGTGATCTCGCACAGTCACTGTGACGATGCCGTCCTCGCTGACCGCCCTTACCACCGCCCGGACGGCCCCGCCGAGCTCGCGCGCGGCGTCCACTGCTCGCCGCGTCGCCGGCCCCAGCGCCGCCGTCGCCCCGGTTCCGGGGACCGCGCCGAGCCCATCGGTCACCAGCTCGACCCGCATCCCCTGAGCAGACGCCATCGCGGCGATCTCGGTGAGGAACCGGTCAAGACCTTGAGGGACCTGACCTCCGGTACGCAGCGCATACCGCAGCCGCGCCGCTTCGGCGCCGGCCGCTGTCACCGCCGCGCCGAGCTCGGCGCCATCGGCGATGCCGCCTAGTACGCCGATCGTGACCTGGTGCAGCAGTTCGTGCTGGCGACTGCGTTCGGCCTCCGACGCGGACGCGGCGGCACGCTCGACCGTCAGCGCGTCGGCCTCATCCCGCAGGCGGGCATAGTTGCGATGTGCGGTTAGGTAGGACCGGGACGCGATATTGGTGCCCGCCCAGCTCACCGCGTCGTTGACGGCGAGGGCGAGCCCGGCGACATGCGCATCGCGCCCTCGTGCCCGCAGCCCCGTCGCGATTGCCGCGGCGCACAGCGTGCCGACTGTCCCGATGGTGTCTTCGGTGCGCCGCGCGCCTGCCGCACCGATTGCTGCCCCGATAGCGACGTTCTTCGCCCAGGGCGCTCCGCCCTGGGTGCCCATGCCACGGTGTGAGATCAGCAGCGCCGCGGCGGCGGACAGGCAGTCGACCCAGACGCCGACCCGGTCGTCATAGCCGCGTGCGCGGATGAGCCGACGGCTCAGCCAGCCCGACTCGACCACGATGCCAGCCAGCGCCGCCGCCTGCAACCCCGGCCGGTCGTAGCGCCGCCGGTCGTTAGCGAGCATCAGCGCCGAGAAAACAAGCTGACCGCCGCGACCCGCCATGAAGACCACAGACGCGATGCGATCAGCATGCGCCTCCGCATTATCCGGAACCTGCATGGTTCGCACACCCGAAGCCTAGCCCCGGTGTGGGCAGATCTGCCCACCCCGGGAGTCAGCAGTTCTCTCCCTGCCCGCCGCGGGCCGCGGAATTCACCATTAAGGACAGCGGCGGTTACGTCGCGGGAGAGGGAGAACACCATGAAGATCCAGAACGCCGTCGCGGGCCCGCTTGCCGCGATTGCACTGACGGTCCTAGGGCTGTCGGCCTGCGGGGGCTCGAGCAACAGCAGCACGAACGACACCGGCGGTACGGACGCCAGCAGCACGATCAACGTCTGCACGATGGTGCCGTCGTCCCAGGTCGCGGCGGTTGCACGTGACACAGTCATCCAGGCGACCCCAGACCAGCTGGATTCCTGGCCCGACCCGGATGCGTTCGACTGCACGTACGAACTGAGCAACGGGCAGGAAATGACGGTAGAGGTGGAGGTCACCAGCAGTACCGACCTCTTTGACGCTAGCAGCCTAGCGCTGACGAGCGGCGGTGCCTTTCCTGTCACCAGCGTGCCCGGGCTCGGCGATCAGGCCGCCGCATCGGTCAATGGGCTGGCTGTCCTGACAGGTAAGGACAACATCGAGATCACCGGCAATCCCGGCGAGCAATCCGGCGATCTCGCCGGGGAGATCAAGCTGGCCACGATCTTGATCTCTGCCCTCGGCTGAATCATGCGCACACCAGACGACGAGATGTACTACGACCCGGAGCACCGGCTGTGGCTGCCGTCGGCCTCTCGTGACGGTGACAGGCGGGCGGGGACGCTCAGTCCTCCCGCTGCGGAGGAAACCGCAGGTGACGAGAAGAGCTTCCGGAAGACAGCGGCTCCCCGGCTCCTCGTGCCAGCTAGCTGCGCAGGGCTCGCCTCGCTGATACTCCTGTTCGGCGGAAGCTTCGTGCAGAAACCGCAGATAGAGGCCTTCGCGATAATCCCGATCCTTTTCATCGATTACTTCGTCAACCAGCTGGACGAACGGAAGATCGCACTTCCGGCGCCGCTCCGCGACGTCCTCAGGAACTGGCTCCTCGCCATCGTCGGCTACGCGGTGCTGCTGGTTGCCGTCAGCTACATCGAGGGTGGTCTCCTGCAGGCGGCGGGCGGCACCGTCTCCGCGCTGGGACTGCTGAACCTCGGCACGGGGGCCGCGATGGGCGTGCTGATCGGCTGGCGATCGCCCCGCCACGCCGTCTGGACCATCGTGGGAGTCGCCTTTACCGCCAGCTTGCTGGGTGCGGCCGCCGATCTGGGGTTCCTCGGCTCGCAGCGGTTCGGTCAGATCCACGCGGGTGCGTCCCTGACCGAAGTGGTCATCCTCAGCGGCACGGCTTTCGCCGTCTCCGGCACCCTGGGTTACCTCGGGCTGCGAGTAAGGCGACACCGGGCCGACCACGAGAGTGGTACCGGCGACGATACCTCGGTCCGGGATGCGCAAGCCCCGGGGAACCCGATCAAGACCAGACGTAACCGCATCAGGGCCGGCGTGCTCGTCCTGCTCGCGCTCACCGCGATCGTCGCGTATGCCCTCACATCGTCATCCGGCGGCGCTCAGCTCGCGCCCGGCAGCTATCCCGTGAACCGCCAGATCTCCAGCTCGCACCAGCTGATTCTGACGCTGACCGGTGTCCAGGTGGCCAAGAATGGCACAGCCACCCTCTTCATCACCTACAAGAACACGGGGACCTCACCTGAGTCACTGACCTGCGGGAACTACTCAGCGCGCTCGGCCGCGGCCGCCACGTTCAGCGACGGCCAGGTGATTTACTCAGAGGCCACGTACTGCTCAGAACACCCTGGAAAGGAGCAGAGAGTGCCGCCCGGGCGCTCCGTTCTGTCTTACGCGGTATTCGCGGACGCGAGCGACCTCACCCAACCGTTCACCTTCTACTGGTCCGCAGGCGTCCTTTCCGGGGCCATCCCGCAGGTCAGCCTCACCACGCGTTCACCTAGCTAGCCCCGCGCCTAAGACACGCTGCGCACGGCCGCGTCGACCGGAGTGTCTCCGCTTACCAGCTCAAGTGTCTGGTGCCGGGTACCTGGCTCGCTGAGCAGGGCGGCAACGACCGCGGCGACGTCGGCTCGAGGCACCGAGCCGACCGGGACAGGGGGTACCGCGAGCCGGATCGTGCCGACGGATGGAGCGTCGGTGAGGCTGCCCGGGCGCAGGATGGTCCAGTGCAGAGCCCGGTCACGAAGGTCATCCTCGGCGGCGGTCTTGGCAGTGATGTAGGCCGCCCACACCTCGTCGGAGCCGGGCCGCGGCGGCTGGCCAGCTCCCATCGAGGAAACCTGCACGAACCTGCGGACCCCGGCGAGTTCGGCGGCGTCAGCCATCAGCACGGAGGCCGCCCGGTCAACGGAGTCCTTGCGGGAAGCACCGCTCCCTGAGCCGGCGCCGGCCGCGAAGACCACCGCGTCTGCCCCGCGGAGAAGTTCCGCAACCTGCCCGGCAGAAGCTGCCTCCAGGTCACAGACCACCGCTTCGGCACCGGCTGCCTGCACGTCGGCGACATGGGCCGGATTCCTGACCAGCGCGAGGACTTGGTCCCCGCGCTCGGCGAGGAGGCGCTCAAGCAGCAAGGCGATCTTCCCGTGGCCGCCCGCGATTACTATCCGCATGCCTTCACCTTACTGACCGCGACCACCGGGAGCAGCACCCGCCGGCCGCGAAAAATCTCCCGGCAGTCAGGGTGTGGCGTACCGATCCTGATGGTTGATATGGGGCAATATGTATCAATGTCTTGATCTGGGAGCCGGGAGTCGACGGGTGAGTACGTACCGTGATCCGCGGAGGGCCGAGCCGCACGCCGGTCGTCCGGAGGCGGGCTGGGAGCGGCGGGCAGTGCTCACCCGGCGGCTGGTGCTCAGCGTCGGGGGAATCACGCTTCTGGCCGGCTGTATCGCCGAGTCGGGCAAGCTTGCCTCTACCGCGCAGGCCAAGCCGGTACGCATCAGCAAGTCCGGCCATCCGGGCGGTGGGTCCGCCAAGCACAAGACCAACAGCCTGGCCGACCCGGACAAGCCGGTGTTCTACGTCGAGGACGGTTCCAGGGCGATAGCGCTGACCATCGACGATGGCCCGGACGCGATCTATACCCCCCAGGTGCTCCAGCTGCTTGCCAAGTACCGGGTAACCGCCATGTTCTCGATGATCGGCACCGAGGTCAGCGCGCTTCCCGCAGTGGCACGAGACGTAGCGGATGCCGGTCATGAGATCGCCAACCACACCTGGCGGCACCTGGACCTCGGCACCCTGGCGCCATCGGCAGTCACCTCAGAGATGGACCAGGCCACCGATGCGATACACACGGCGACCGGCATCGTGCCCAGCAGGTTCCGTGCTCCCTACGGCGTATGGTCCTCGACCGTACTCCGGCACTGCGCACAGACGGGCATGACGCCCATTGACTGGTCGGTTGACCCCAGGGACTGGGCTCGTCCCGGGGTGTCCGCCATCGTGAGCAACATCATGAGCAACACGCGCGGCGGGTCGATCATCCTTGAGCATGACGGCGGCGGCAACCGCTCGGAAACGGTGGCCGCCCTGAAGATCGTCATCCCGCGCCTGCTCAACGCGGGTTACCACTTCGTCACGCCATGATCACGGCAACGCCGATCTCGAAGCGCACTTGCTGAAGCGGTTTGCATCACGCAGCGAAGGGCAGTTGGCAGTCACTCAGCCATTCTTCGAGAGGAAATAGCCGTGTACATAGGCCTCGGAACAGTCGTGGTTATCGTCATCATCGTGATCGTCGTGCTGGCCCTGCGGAGGTAGCGGGACCGGGAAGTCATACCCTGCATCTATCGGTGATCCGCGACTAGAAAGCCTGCCCGGAGGCAGTCATGCGCATCGGAACGATAGTCATCATCATATGGCTGGTCATCGGCGCCATCGCGGCTGGCCAGCGTCACTACTACGACAACTCGAATCCTAATTGCGCCAGGGCCGGGACGATCGTTCTCACAGTAATTGCCGGCCCGCTGAACTACGTCGGCGTTAACCCCAAAGTCTCCTGCCCGAAACCCAGCTGACGGCTCACCCATATCTACGCGGCGCGGTGGCGGACTAGCTGGACGGTGGCCGTGAACAGCACCGCGGACAGGAGCAGGAGCCAGCCGGCCTCGAAGACCTGCATCGGCCAGAACGTGCGGACCGGGTAATGACCGCGCAGGCAGAACCAGGTCAGCGCGGCGAGGCCGACGAAGACGGGGAGGGTGATGGCCATCGCGGGGAGGACCCTGCGCACGAGCATGCCGAGGAACGCGCCGAGGCAGAACGCGGTCAGCGTCCAGGCAGCATAGGAGACACCGCGCGTGCCGAAGACCGTCGGGGAGTACACGGTCAGCTTCTCCGTAATCAGGAACGGGTCAAGAACCAGGCGGACAGCTGGGTGATCACGAGCACCGCGACCGCGATCGCGGATCCGAGCAGGGCCAGCTTGGTGACCGTCCAGCGCACCCGCCCGATGCCCTGGGTCCAGGCGTAGCGGTAGGTGCCTGTCTCCAGCTCCCTGGCGAGCACCGGCGGGCCGGCGAACATCGCGAGCAGCGCCGGGACGGAGAGCACCGCGACATGGATGCCGTTCCCGAGATGCCAGTCCGTGCTGTTGAAGTAGTTACTCAGTCTCGTGCAGGCGGACGAGGCCGCCGGACGGCAGGCTCTCAGCACCGCGTAGTCGTGGTGGATCTTCAGCCCGCAGATCACCATGGCCGCCACCGCCGTGACGAACACGACCAGGATGCTGACCAGCAGGCCGCGGTGCTACCCCCGCGCGCTCGGCAGTCCTGACGGGTGATGGAGCGGCAGCACGCAGGTGGGCCATGACGAGTTCTTCCACGGTGACCGGATGCGACTCCCAGCCTGGCGGCACCGGATCGGCTGTACCGCTGGTCCTGACGAGCAGGTGGGTCTGTGCCGCGGCGCGCCGGGCCTGCACCACGGTCAGCCGGCTGGCGTACTCGTCCGCCTCGGCCGTGGGCCCGGTCAGCACCCGGTGACAGGCCAGGATGTCCTCGACCTCCCCGGCCAGCTGCAGCTGGCCGCGGGAGAGCACGATGAGGTAGTCGGCGACCCGCTCGAGCTCGGCGACCGCGTGCGAGGAGAGCAGCACCGACACCCCGTCATCCGCCATCGCCGTCATCACGGCCGCGAGGAAGTCCTGGCGCGCGATGGGGTCGAGCGCGGCGAGCGGCTCGTCGAGGATGAGCAGCCGAGGGCGCCTGGCGAGCGCCAGGGTGAGCGCGAGCTGCGACTGCTGGCCACCGGATAGCTTGCCCGCCTTCTTCTTCAGCGGGATGTCGAGGTCGGCGAGCCGCGCCCGCGCGAAGGGCGTGTCGAACCCGCGGTTCAGGTTCGCCGTCAGGTGCAGCATGTCCCCGGCCGACAGGTTCTTGTAGAGCGGCGCATCCTGGGCGACGAACGCGATGCCGCCGAGTGCGGCGGGCGAGCCCGCGGGCTGCCCGCCGAGCACGGTGACCGTCCCTTCCGTGGGAACGGTGATGCCGACCGCCATGTTCATCAGGGTGGACTTGCCCGCGCCGTTCGGGCCGACGAGTGCGGCCAACTGCCCAGCGGACAGGGTCAGCGATCAGTCCCGCAGCGCCCAGGCCTTGCCGTAGCGCTTGCCGAGGCCGCTGGTCTCGAGCACGTTCATGCGACGCCCTCGTTGCCGTCCGCCGCGCTATCCGCGGCCTTGTCGGCCGGGCGCCGGCTCTTGAAGAAATCCCGCAGCCCGCTGGTGAACAGGGCAACGATCCCGTCCTCGTCAAGGCCCGCCGTCTCGGCCGAGGAGAGCCAGCCGAGCAGGGTGCGGCGCAAGCCGGCCAGCTCGGGCAGCGTCACCTGCTCCAGGGTCGCCTGGACGAACGTGCCCTGGCCCGGCCGCCCGGCTGCGAGGCCCTTGTACTCGAGCTCCCGGTAGGCCTTCAGCACCGTGTTCGGGTTGATGGTCAGCGCGGCGACCACATCCCTGACCTTGGGCAGCTGGTCGCCCAGCTGGAGGTAGCCGAGCCGCAGCGCATGCTCTACCTGCTGGACGAGCTGCAGGTAGGTAGGCACCCCCGAGTCCGGGTCAAGCCGGAACTCGATCGCGCTGTCTGCTTTATCTATTGACATAAGACAAGGGTACAGACAGGGTGGCGATCGCGCAATCCGGGCCGGTCAGGAGTGTGCGGCGCGAAGGACGCTCGCGATCATCTGTTCCGCTGGTGTGGTCCGGCCTCGCTGATAAGCGCGGGTGAACTCCTCCAGGCGCAGGGATGCCTTCGCCGCTGCGACACCCCGGTCATAGATGTCCTGGTGGCTAGGGCGAACGGGAGTTCCGCATGACACCCGGATCGCGTCTGCTGCCCCGTAGAGCCGCGCCGCCAGTTCCGCCTCGCCCTGACCGGCTGCCACCCCGGCCAGTCCCTCCAGGTCCGTCGCGGCAAGCCATGGAATGCCGCGTGTCCGCCCGATTCGGAGGCTGTCGGTGAACGCCCTCTCGGCGCCAGGGAAATCCCGCTGGTCCAGTGACATGAGCCCGATGCTGGCCAGCACCTCGGCCCCGCCTTCGCCGCGCTGGTCCAGCGGTATGCGCGCGGCGGCGAGCAGGGACGCGGCCTGGGCATGATCGCCCTGCTGCCACGCGGCCGCTCCCAGGTTGTGCAGCGCGTAGCCGGTCAGCAGGACGTCGCCGCATTCTCGTGCACACGCCAGGCCTTCCTGGGAGAACGTCACGTTCTGCTCGCTGTCTCCCTGGTCCCGTGCCACATCCGCCAGTCCGATCAGCGCCCTGGCGATCCCCATCACGTCTTCGAGCTCGCGGAACACCGCCAGGCTCTCCTTCAGCAGGGATTCCGCCCGCATGAACCCGCCCTGTTCGCGAGCGAAGATCGCCAGCGTGACACGAAGGTGGGCCGCGTCGCGGCGGTCCCCCTCACGAACGCTGAGCGCCAGCCCCTCTTCGAGCAGAGCCGTCGCCTGGTCGTAGGTTCCCAGCGGTGGCATCTCTATCGCCATCCGCGCAAACTCGAAAGCGATGCGCTCGAGTCGCTCCCGCACGTCCGCATCGGGCTGGAGATCGCTGTGGCGCAGCTGCATCAGCAGCTCCTCGAACAGGAACCGTACCCTGGCCGGATCGCCCTCCATCCGCGCCACGTACAGCAGGGCTTCGAGCGTGGCGCACACTCCCGCGGGATCCTTGAGCTGCCTGGACCGCTCCAGGCTTTCCTCGGCCAGCTTCTTCGTCTCCGAGAGGTCGGCTGAGATCTCGTCCGGTCCGCTGCCCGGCCACGCCAGCGACCAGAGCGAGCGGTTCACCAGACTGGCATCCCCGAGCCCACGGGCCAGCGCCATGCCTTCCGCCAGGCAATCCGCTGCCCGCTCATAGTCGGCCTGATAGAACGCGACGAGCCCGCGCTGGTACAGCGCCTCGGCCGCACCACGTTCGTCGGCGAGGTTCCGGTACAGGGCCAGGCTCTGCTCGGTCAGCTCCGCGGCGCTGGAGGTATCCGAAGCGAAGGCACGGCTTCCCGCGATCCTCAGCGCCGCCGCCCGGAGCTCAGGCTCCCCCCCCTCCGCCATCGCCAGCAGCTCCGCCAGCCATCGTGCCCCCTCGCTGAGATAGCCTCGGAGCTCCCAGAACCGTCCCAGTGCCACGGCCAGACGCAGGCCGATCCGCGCCTCCCCGCGATCCTTGGCCCAGCGCAGGGCGGCTCGCAGGTTGTCGTGCTCATCCTCCAGGCGGTTCAGCCAGTCCGACCGGCCCGGCCCGCTGAGTTCGGCGGTGGCATGTTCGGCAAAGGCCAGGAAGTAGGTGGCATGCTGTCGCCGGACAATCGCCTCCTCGCCGCTCTCCTCCAGCCGCTCACGTGCGTATTCGCGGATCGATTCCAGCATCCGCAGGTGCGGCCCGGGGTGGGCCGCCGGGTCGGTCCGCCGCAGCAGGCTCTTGTCGATCAGCGAAGCGGTGCAATCCAGCACCGAGGCCGCCCCGCCGTCGGGCGATACGGCCGCGAGGTCCCCCACGGCCTCCGCCGCCTCCAGGGTGCAGCCTCCGGCAAACACCGCGAGCCGCGCGAAGAGCCGCTGCTCTCTGTCGTCCAGCAGGCTGTAGCTCCAGTCGATAGCCGCTCGCAGCGTCTGCTGCCGAGGAGGCCGGTCCCTGGCCCCGCCGATGAGGAAAGTCAGCCTGTTCGACAGCCGGCCGAGCAGCGCCTGCGGCGGGAGGAGCCGCAGGCGGGCGGCAGCCAGCTCAATGGCGAGGGGGAGACCATCGAGGCGAAAGCAGATCTCGGCGACCGCCGGCGCGTTCTCTTCGGTCACCGCGAAGGCGGGATCGGCAGCCCGTGCTCGTTCGATGAAGAGGGCGACACCCGCATAGGACGACAGCGCTCGAAGATCGATGCTGGGACCGGGAACGGGCACCGCCAGCGGCTGCACCTCGAAGATAGACTCCCATGACAGGTGCAGAACCGCTCGGCTGGTCACCAGCAGGTGGAGCCCCGGGCATTGCTCCAGCAGCTGTGGCAGCAGCTCGGAGGCGTCGGGCAGGTGCTCGAGGTTATCCAGTACGAGCAGCAGGTTCCGGCCCTTGAGATGATCCAGCACGGCGTCCATCGGCCCATGCCCTTCCCGCTCCCGCAGTGCCAGAGCGGCGGCGATGGCGGAGGGCACGATCTGCGGATCGGCGAGTGCGCCGAGCGAAACGAAGACCACCCCGTCGGTGAACTCGTCAAGGAGGTTCGCAGCGGCACGCAGCGCCAGCCGCGTTTTGCCGCTGCCGGCCGGGCCGGTGAGAGTCACCAGGCGAACCCGCGGACGCTGCAGCAGGTCCTTGAGCATCGCGACCTCAGCTGCCCGGCCGATGAAGGAGGTGGCTTCCTCGGGCAGATTGTGGCGCGGCGCAGTCTGCGCCCCTGAACCTCGCGCCCCCGAACCCTGCGCCCCCGGTCCCTGGGACCGGCGCGAGTTAGCAGCATTCCTGCCCGGACGTCGCGCCGCCGCCGCCATCTGTGCCCGCTGCTCGCGGTCTAGCTCAAGGGCATCGAGCAGCAGGTCCAGCGTCTGCTTATAGGGAGCCCGGTGAATCCCCCGCTCGAGATCGCTAATCCCCCGGGCGCTCATGCCTGCCCGTTCGGCCAGCGCCTCCTGGGAAAGACCGGCCGCTAGCCGAAATCCCCTGAGCAACGCGCCAAATGACCTGTCATCCGCCGCATCCATGGACTACCGCCCCAAGCACGCGAATTAGGTCGCGCTGGCGATTACGCTAACACATCTCTCAATGCGCGACGAGACTATGCGGCCCGGAAAGTGTGTGGGTAAGTGTGTGGAGAGTGTGGGTGGGATCGATCAGCCCACCCCCGGCCAGAAACGTCGTTAGCTTGTTCCCCGCCACGTCCTGCGGCGGGGAACAAGCTGCGTCAAGGTGCGAGCCGGCGGGGTTCAGGAAGAAGGCACGACCGCGATGGCGTTGACCATCGGCTGGTTCTCCGCCCCCTGGCTGAACGCTATGGTGATGACGCCGTTCGCGTCCGCGGTCTCGGTGAAGTCCTCCTCGACCCCGATGTAGTCGCCGTCACCACCGGCGTTCGCCGCGGCCGCGACGATATCGAAGTCCGACAGGACCGTGGTGCCGTTGATGGCCACGTTGAACTCCCGCTGCCCCTGCTGGGTGAAGTACCAGTCCAGGAAGTACAACCTGACCTGGTATGAGGCGCCAGGCGTGAGGTCAGGGACGGTATAGGTGTTCGCCAGGTACCGGTAGGTGTTCCAGTCCGCCTGCGGAATCGGATGCGCCACCGTCGGCGAGAAGTCGATGTCGCCATTCGACCCTGTCGTGTTAGAGGCGGTCAGGCCTCCCGAGTAGTACCCGTCCGCGATGAACGATCCGCCGTCACCCGAACCGCCCGCGTCGATCGACACGCCGTCCGCGTTGACAGCCTCAGGGACGACGGCGATGGCATTGACCATCGGCTGGTTCTCTGAACCAGCGGTGAGCGCGATGGTGATATTTCCGCTGGCGTCGGCGGTCTCGGTGAAGTCTTCCTCGACCCCGATGTAGTCGCCGTCACCGCCAGCGTTGGCCGCGGCCGCGACGATATCGAAGTTCGACAGGACCGTGGTGCCGTTGATGGCCACGTTGAACTCCCGCTGGCCCTGCTGGGTGAAGTACCAGTCCAGGAAGTACATCCGTACCTGATATGTACCGCCGGGAACGAGATCGGGCACGGTATAGGTGTTCGCCAGGTACCGGTAGGTATTCCAGTCCGCCTGCGGAATCGGATGCGCCACCGTCGGCGAGAAGTCGGTATCTCCGTTCGACCCTGTCGTGTTCGAGGCCGTCAGGCCTCCCGAGTAGTCCTCGTCCGCGACGAACGACCCGCCGTCACCCGACCCGCCGGCGTCGATCGACACGCCGCCCGCATTCGACGGGTCGGCGAAGGCGCGGGGAGCGGCGCCGAGCGAGAACGAAAAGGCGCCGATAATAGCGAGGACAAATGCGAATCTCCAGTAGAGCTTTGTCTTACGCCCTCGTCGGACAACAGGCGAGCCTGAATAACTCATCATTCCTCCATATCCCGGGAAGCTGCATTACTTCCTGGAATTCAGAGTGAACTCCCCATCGGTCAACGGCCATGACCAATCCACGCGGTCACCCACCCTGTTCCGCACATCTTCGAACTATGTGCGGAACATCGGTGGCACATACATCTCCGTACACATATAACCGGGGGGCATCGCCCATGCGGTACTGGTGCGTGCGGTCATCTAGCAGCGCCTTGAGATCATCGTCAAGGACGAAGTCGACCGCGGCCAGGCTTGAGCCGAGCTGCCCAGGGCTGCTGGCCCCGATGATGGGCGCCGTGACGGCCTTGTTGGCCAGCACCCAGGCGACCGAGAGAGTTACCAGGTTCACCCCGGCTTCGTCCGCGAGCTGGCGTAGCTCCTCGACCGTGTCGAACTCGCGGTCGTGCCAGTAGCGCTCCTGGTACATGCCGCCGGCGGTGCCCAGGGTGAACCGGGTGCCCTCGGCGGGCGGCGCGGAGCGGGGGTGCTTGCCGGATAGCAGGCCGCCGGCGATGGGGTTGTAGGGGATGACGCCGACGCCTTCCTCGGCGCAGAACGGGAGCATCTCCCGCTCGATCTGACGGAAGAGCAGGTTGTAACGGGGCTGGACGGAGTCGAAGCGAGCAAGGCGAAGCGTCTCGCTGCGGCCGATCGCGCGCACCAGCTGGTAGGTGAGGAAGTTCGAGCAGCCGGTATAGCGGACCTTGCCCTGGTGGACGAGGTCATCGAGGGCGCCCAGGGTTTCATCGATCGGTGTCGCCTGGTCATATCCGTGCAGCTGATACAGGTCGATGTAGTCGGTCTGCAGCCGCCGCAGGGAGGCGTCTACGGCGGCCATGATGTGCTTGCGCGAATTGCCCGCGTCAAACGGGGCCGGGCCAGTAGGGGCGAAGCACTTAGTGGCGACGATGAAGCGGTCCCGCTTCCCTCTCAGCCAGCGGCCGAGGATCTCCTCGGTGATGCCCCTGGTGCTCAGGTCCCCGCCCAGCGGGTAGGCATCCGACGAATCGAGGAAGTCGATACCGCCCTCGGCCGCCCGGTCGAGGATGGTGACGGCGGTGCTCTCATCGTTTTGCAGTCCGAAGGTCATCGTCCCCAGGCAGAGCCTGGAGACCTGCAGGCCGGTCCGGCCAAGTCGGGCATGTTCCATATCGGCACGCTACCGCCCAGGCCGCAGCCCGGCGATCATGGCCCGACATCTTGCGATTATCGTGAGTACGTGCAGATGTAGTCGCGGCAGCGAAGCCGGAGGGATGTCAGCGTGAGCGAGTTCAAGGTGGTCAATCCGGCCACGAACGAGACCGAGCGTGAGTTCGACGCTGCGACCGATGCGGAGGTCGAGCAGGTACTGGAGCGCTCTGCCACCGCCTACCGGGCCTGGCGGACCACTACGAAGGACGAGCGGGCCAAGGTCCTGCTGCGGGTAGCCGAGCTGTACAAGGAGCGGGTCGACGAGCTGGCCGGCCTGATCACCAGGGAGATGGGCAAGCCCACCCGGGAGGCCAAGGGCGAGATCTCGCTGGTGGTGAGCATCTACCGGTATTACGCCGGCCAAGGGCCGGCACTCCTCGCGGACACTCCGCTCAGCCCGCGAGCCGGCGGCGAGGCGCTGGTGCGCAAGGAGCCAATCGGCTCGCTGCTCGGCATCATGCCGTGGAACTTCCCGTACTACCAGGTCGCCCGGCTCGCCGCCCCGAACCTGATGGCAGGCAACACGATCATCCTGAAGCACGCGCCGCAGTGCCCGGAGTCCGCCCTGGCCATGGAGCAGATCTTCCATGACGCTGGCCTGCCAGAAGACGCCTACATCAACATATTCGCCACTAACAGCCAGATCGCGGACATGATCGCCGACCCGCGGGTAGCCGGCGTGTCGGTGACCGGCAGCGAGCGAGCCGGCGCGGCCGTCGCCGAGGTGGCGGGCCGCAACCTCAAGAAGGTCGTTCTCGAGCTCGGCGGGTCGGACCCGTTCATCGTGCTGGACAGCGATGACGTGTCCAAGACCGTGCGGGCGGCGGTCGCGGGCCGGATGGGCAACGCCGGCCAGGCCTGCAACGCCGCCAAGCGGATCATCGTCGTCGGCGATCTCTACGACGAGTTCGCCGGTCAGTTCACCGCCGCGATGGCCGCCCTGCATCCCGGCGACCCTACCGACCCCGCCTCGGACCTGGGGCCCCTGTCCTCGGAAGCCGCCGCCGAGCGCCTGATGGGCCAGATCAGCGACGCGGTGGACCATGGTGCCACACTGCGCACCGGCGGCAAGCGGGTCGACCGGCCTGGCGCGTTCGTCGAGCCGACCGTGCTGACCGACGTCACCCCGCAGATGCGGGCGTACCACGAGGAGCTGTTCGGTCCCGCCGCGGTCATCTACCGGGTCGCGGACGCCGCGGAGGCTGTGGAGCTGGCTAATTCCTCGTCGTTCGGGCTCGGCGGTGTCGTCTACAGCACGGACCCCGACCAGGCACAGGAAGTCGCCGGCATGCTCGACACCGGCATGGTCTGGATCAACAGCCCGCAGGGCTCGATGGCTGACCTGCCGTTCGGCGGGACCAAGCGCTCCGGCGTGGGCCGGGAACTTGGCGCTTACGGGATCGATGAGTTCGTGAACAAGAAGCTCATCTACACCCCGGCTCCTCGCTGACTATGACCGATCGTCATGCACTCCTGCTCGACCGGGCCGGTGAGTACGCCGATGTGACGCTGACCAACGTCCGCCGCGAGTATCCGCGGTTCCTCCTGATGGAGCTGCCAAGGCCGATGCCACTGCCAGCTCGGCCGAAGGAGCTCAGCCCGGCGTTCTACGGCTGCTACGACTGGCATTCCGCTGTCGAGATGCACTGGCTGCTGGTCAGGCTGCTGCGGCTGCTGCCGGACGCGGTGCCGGCCGACCAGATCCGCGCCGTCCTTGACGAGCATCTGACCGCTGAGGCGATCGCCACCGAGGCCGCGCACATCGGCGAGTATGGCGGCGGCTCCCGCCCGTACGGCTGGGGCTGGGCACTGACGCTCACCCATGAGCTGGCGGCCTGGGATGACCCGGACGCACGCCGGTGGGCGGCCCACATGCGGCCGCTGGCAGACCGGTTCACGAACGGGTTCCTGTCCTGGCTGCCGAAGGCGACCTATCCGGTCAGGCAGGGCTCGCACGGGAACAGCGCTTTCGCCCTGCACCGCACGCTCGACTACGCGAGGTCGCTCGAGGACACCGCGCTGCTGGACATGATTACCGCGACAGCCCTGCGGTGGTTCGGGTCCGACGCGGACTATCCGGGCGGCTGGGAGCCGGATGGCGCCGACTTCCTCTCCCCCGCGCTGTGCGAGGCCGTGCTCATGGCCGACCTGCTGCCGCCCGCCGAGTTCGTTCCGTGGCTGGACCGGTTCCTGCCCGCGCTGGCCGACGAGCGGCCTGCGTCGCTGTTCACGCCAGCGGTCGTGTCCGACGACACCGACGGCCAGATCGCGCACTTGCACGGCCTGAACCTGTCCCGCGCCTGGTGCTGGCGGCGGCTGGCCGAGGCGCTCCCGGCCGACGACCCACGTATCCCCCCGATGCACGCAGCCGCAGAACGACACGCTGAGCCGGAACTATTTAAGGCCGGCGGAACCGACTATATGGTCGAGCACGGCCCACCGTAGACATGTTTCAGAACGGCCTGTTGAGCCGTCCCCCGCTCCCCCGCCACTGGCACTAACGTTCCCGCCCGCCGGGCGCCGTAAGGCTACGGGTGTCCTTGCACGCGAACCCGTCTTTGCTGTCCAACCCGTCGCTTTTGCGTCCGATATGCCGGATTTTAGCGACGGTTTGCCGTACAAGGACAGTTGTAGCCTTACCCGAAGGCGCTCGGTTCGGAGAGGCGCTCGGTCCTGAGCCATCGGGCCATGCCGGTCCCGGCCAGGTCACCCAGCCTCTCGATAGCTAGCCGGGCATCGCGCGCAGCAGGTGGCCGAGGGCTTCCCGGGTAGCGCCGTCGACCTCCAAGACCTTGATGCGGCTGGTCGCGCCTGCCATCAGCGTCACGTCGCGGCGGCGGACGCCAAACGCCGCCGCCACGGCTGCCATGGCCGCCTCGGTCGCCTTGCCGTCAACGGCGCGTGCGCTCACCCGGACGATCAGCGCGCCGCCCTGTTCACCGCCGACGCCAGGACGCGCGGAGCCGGGCCGCACCCAGATCGTGATTCGCACGAGGCAAGTCTGCTATTGGTCCCTGGTTACAACCCAACGGTCCCCGGTTAATGAGTTGCGGGGACCAGCCTGCCGGGTACGGTGGATGTTATGAACGGAAGTCATCAGAGCCTGGCCATCGCTGCCGCGCGAGCTATCTGCTCGCCGGTCGCTGCCGCCTGACCTGACTTTCTCCCACCCTTGCCGGCGACCGGGAACGGTTCGCCGGCGTGCGCTCCCTGGCTGGACGGTCGCGCTCCGCGGCGATGGTTCCCGGTGCCTCCTTTGACCCTGAGAGGCACGATCCATCATGAACACCGACGACACCATCTCCGTCTTCCGCACGTTCTTCCGTGAGCGCGGCCATCAGCTGATCACCGGCAGCTCGCTGCTGCCTCCGCCGGGAGATCCGGTGATGTTCACCTCGGCGGGCATGCATCCACTGACGCCGTACCTGACCGGCCGACCGCATCCACTCGGGCGTCGTCTCGCGGGAGTACAGCGCTGCCTTCGCACGACCGACTTGGACGAGGTGGGCGACTTCTCGCACCTGACCGTGTTTCAGATGCTCGGGTCGTGGTCGCTAGGCGACTATGACGGACCGCGGAGCCACCGGTGGGGCGTCGAGCTGCTCTGCGACCGCCTCGGGCTGCCGCGGGAGCTGCTGTACGCGACCGTGTTCGGCGGGGACGATCAGGTCGGGCCGGATACCACCGCGGAGCGGACCTGGACCGAGCTTGGGCTGCCCACCGAACGGCTCGGCCCGGAGGATAACTGGTGGTCGAACGGGCCGACCGGCCCGTGCGGGCCGGACACGGAGATCCACGTGTGGACCGGCGATGGGCCACCATCCGGCAGCCCGAGCACCGACAGCCGCTGGCTGGAACTGTGGAACCACGTCGCGATGCGCTACGAGCGGCACCCGGACGGCAGCCTGACACCCCTCCGCCAGCCCAGCATCGACACCGGCATGGGCCTTGAGCGGCTGATGATGGTGTCGCAGCGGGTGCCATCCGTGTATCAGACCGATCTGTTCACGCCCTGGCTGTCCGAGCTGACCGCGCTGTGGCGGCCCGGCCCTCGGCCACTGCGGGTCCTGACCGATCACCTCAGGTCGGCGATCGTCGTGATCGGCGATGGTGTCCGGCCAGCCAGCACTGGCCGGGGTTACGTGCTACGCCGGCTGCTGCGCCGTGCGCTGACCGCGCTGTGGCAGGGTGATGGCGGCGACTCACCCACGCTCGGCGACCTGCCAGCAGACCTGGTGCTGGACACCGCGGACCGGTTCGAACAGGTCACAGAGCCCTTGGTAGTGACCGGCGTGCTGCTCACGGAGGAACGCAAGTACCGTGCACTGATCAGCCGCGGCCGGCCGCTGCTTGACCGGCTTTACCCGTCCGGGCAGCTGACCGACAAGGATTATGAGTTCCTCCGCGACACCCACGGGCTGTCCCGCGATCTTGTCACCGAACTGCTCAACGGCCATGACGGCACGTCCGACACAGGCCGTTCTGCATCGTTGCTCAGTCGGTCAGGTCGGGGTTACGAGGGTAGGGATGGTGGGCAATCTGCCTGCTGGCCAGGAGATGACCCGCAACGAAGTGAGCGACAGTGAAGCGGGCTCGCCGGCCCGTGTGGCCGTCATCACCTGGACTGCCAGGCTCACCCCACTCGATCTCGGCAGTGCCGGTGAGCTGGAGAGTGCGGCCGGTGGCGAAGTCGAGGAACAGCAAGGCCGCTTCGGGGTTCACGGCGAGGTTGCCGAAGCTGTTGAACAGGTTGTTGCCGGGATAGTCGGGCCACCACAGCTGATCACCATCCACTCGGACGAAGCCCGGCTGGCCGCCCCGGTGTGAGAGAGTGTTACGTAAGTAACTGGTAACTGCCGGTGTTGATTGCAAGCTGGCTTCAGGTCGGCAACGACTCCGGCGCGCCCGGCGTGGTCGCGTGAAAG